>TARA_R110002003_G_scaffold1048_20_pt1 | contig 10831 bp, 9 predicted proteins | sample TARA_R110002003 | Tara Oceans TARA_R110002003 (sample SAMEA4396441) | marine metagenome | biome: Westerlies Biome; feature: [SRF] surface water layer (ENVO:00010504); material: water (ENVO:00002006), including particulate matter (ENVO:01000060) such as... | depth 5 m | reverse complement strand
TCTCAGTATCTCTTTCTACATAGTGACCCCGTGTTTGATGCATGGAGTGTGAGTTTCTCGTTTCAGAATACTCGAGTTTAACTGACCAGGCAGCTGTTAAGCTGGACCAAATAGGAGACCACGCTGTTCGGGCTGTGCACCCTTTTCAACGTTGGTCGTATCCAGTCATCATCATCGGGGCTGGAATAACGGGCTTGACGCTTGCGCACGCTCTTAGCAAGCATGACATACCGTGCGTTGTATTCGACCCTGGTGATCCACCGATACGCCCTCCACCTCCTCCAAGACATAGCGGCACCTATAGCCATAATCTACCATGGCGATGCATTCTAGATCGAGTGACATCGGTCACTTGGGCGCTGAATCTTTTCGAATCGTGCTTCGATCCCAACGTCTTTATGGCGTTGTGCGAGTCTCAGGTCGGACGACAGATGCCATCGCCTGTGCCCCCTGTACCGTTCATCGATCTGCGCACCGGCGATCCGTTGGCGCATACTCCTAGTTCTGAGAAGACCATGCGGATAGAGACGAACATGGCACGAGCGATCCTCGATCAACACAAAGCGGACAGGTTCGAGATCTTGTGGCGATGGACGCTTTGTGGATGTCACCCGTCGCAAAATGAAACTCATCATATCATTGCGTCCTTCGTACCAACTAATAAGCCTTACAATATTCCAACGCTCATTCCCGGCAGACTGGTTGTAAATACTTTGCCGATTTCGATTCCGGACGGGCCCACCGTTGCTCCCTCTCCAACCCCAGCTCCGCTGCAGTGGCACATGAGCACTGGTGTGGTGCGCTCAGCTTTCAATATGTTGACCACTAATTATGAAGTGCCTGCCACCTTGATTTTGCCTCTTTTACAGATTCATCCGCTGCAAGTTCGAGGGTCAGATCCAGCTACAGGGACATACATTTCTCTGTCCGTTCTGGCCACATCACAGTCGAAAGCAGCGCCATTCCTGCAACTTCTCGAATACAGTTACCACGTACACGTCGAGCTCAGCTATCCAGACCACTCGTACTTGCTCCACCACTCACATCCTGCTCTCCGGCTGTTTCATGCAGCAAAAAGGTGCTGTCCAGCACTGCAGCAGGTCCTGCGACACAATCTGTACATTCCCATAGAATCTCAGGTTGCAAGCCGCAATCACATACTCGACGTTCCGCTCGATCATTGGGATCATTGGATACCTCGGGATATCGCTGGAGTCTCGCGACGCCTCATTTCAATCGGCAATGGTGCACATCCTATGTAAGTGACGATGCGGCGCACCTGGAAATACACTGACAGGATACGTGGCTTCAGGTCGCCGCATACAGATGAAAGTATAAATCACGAAATCGCAGACGCAGCTATTCTGGCTGAGCGCATGGCTGGATGGATGCGGGCAGGGCTTGCGGGGCTGCAGATGGATTTGGGCATCTTAAAGTTCGAGCGCGACATGCAAAAGAGGACAATTCCAGCGATGCATGCTAGGTGAACAACACTTCTTACTTCGGTTGAGAGCTACTTGCTGATATGATAATCTCTTCGCTGCAGCTGGCAGGCAACCGTCGATGCGCACAGGATATGGACTACGCCCTGCGACCGTCCGGTTCTTGTTGATAAGCCGAAACCAAAGAAACACGAGCGAATTGATACTCCAGGGCAAGTGAAACTCCAGGGCAAATTGACACTCCAGAGCAGATTGACTCTTCATAGCAACAGCAGCGGAGCCGCCTTAGTTGATCTTAAGTTACACAGCGTCATAGGTACACCTTTGATTATCGCAGACAGGATAATGCCTCTAGAAATTCGGTTTCGGAAACTTGTTCTTATTGTGGCCCAGAACATTTCGGGATTGTGCATGCAAAACATGCCCTGTTTCGTAGTAAACCAGTATTTTTTCTGATCTTGGTCAAATTTTCCTCTGGTGATCACCGGCCCATGGTCCGTATGCCACTTGCCCCGCGCTAATCACTACTACGTGGCTCCACGTGCGCCCTAGACCCTCCACTCCCACACTCCCCATCTCAACACCATATGAAAACACTACAAGGTTTCTTACTATACATGTCAATACTTCATAAGCGTGCGAGACTTTCCTACATCTCATTCAGCTCGCTAAGTGATCACACCATCGGACTTCTACACTTCCAAGAACGTCAAATCCCAAACAACCACAATGTTGCGACAAGATACGGCAAGTGGTATTGCAACATACTCGCCATCAGATCAATTTCATGAAAACATTGAGCTGGAAACAACTTCATTGCCACAAACCCAAAATCAAGGAAGCACCAATTTCGAAATCGGTCAAACGTTCCCAGATCAATCCACCAGTCTTCCACCAACCGACGGCGGCTTCCGAGCATGGCGCCTTCTCCTTGCTGCCTTCATCTTCGAATCTCTTCTGTGGGGCTTCCCACTCTCATTCGGCGTATTTCAAAATTACTACACTCGCCTCCCGGAGTTCAAAGACAATCCCTACGTCTCCGTCGTCGGCACGAGCGCTTCGGGGATATCGTATCTTGGTGCGCCCGTAATCATACCGCTGATCCGACGGTGGTCGAGATACCGAATGCACATGATTTTGGTGGGCTGGCCGCTGTGTATCGCCGGATTGGTTGCAGGTAGTTTCGCGGATCGGTTGGGGACACTGATACTGACGCAGGGAGTCATGTATGGTGTGGGCTTCATCATCTTCTACTACCCCATCCTGTCCATGGTTGATGAGTATTGGGTGAGGAGGAGAGGACTGGCGTATGGGCTGCTGTGCAGTGCATCGGGCGTCTCGGGTGCTGTGACACCGATGGTGCTTCAGGCAGTGCTGAAGAGATTTGGGTATCGAACAGCGTTGAGAGGCGTTGCGGTTCTGCTGGTCGTCTCCACTGGTCCATTGATTCCGCTGCTCAAAGGCCGGATCCGACAGCAACACAATGTGAGCCTACGAACGGACTGGAGTTTCCTCAAGAAGCAGCTTTTCTGGATTTACAGCGCGAGCAACTTATTGATGGGCCTAGGTTACTTCTTTCCATCTCTATATGTTCCTTCGTATGCGTCTTCCATTGGCTTGGGTACAACGAAAGGTGCAATGTTACTGGCACTTATGAGCGTCTCCCAGGTTGCGGGTCAGCTTACGTTCGGCTATCTTAGCGACAAGAAGTTGTCAGTCAACCTGCTCATGACGGTTCCTCTGTTAGTCGCAGCGACCGTCACCTTGAGCGCGTGGGGCCTTGCGCGCTCACTATTACCACTTATCTTCTTTGTTCTTTTGTACGGCTTCTTTGGTGCCGGATACACGGCTATGTGGGCTAGAATGGTGACCGCTGTTAGCGACGAGCCTTCTGCGTCGCAAGCGATGTTTGGCTTGTTCTGCTGGGGAAAAGGTATCGGAAATGTTCTCGCTGGTCCAATCGGCGCGGGCCTGTTACGACGGTCAAGCGACACTAATGGTTATGGACATGGAATATACAAGGCTGTCGTTATGTTTACTGGAATTTCTTTACTTCTTAGTGCAGGCAGTCTGAGTACGATTTACTTCAGGCCGAAGGGCGAACGGTAATCACGAAGATAGAACAACGATTTAGACGAGAAATAGGATATTTTAAATGCAAGGTACGGTTTCAAGGGATTTACATTTCTACAACTAGATACCAGACGCCAGAACGCCAGCAAACCATGAATAACTCCTCCACAAAATTCGATCAGCCCAGAACTAGCTGCTCAAACTTCAAAATCCCAAGCGCCAAAAGATCTGTCTTTCGCTCTCGAACTGAGTCTAGTAGCATCGCCAAGGACGGTCGCTGGGCTGGATCCTCCATTATGCACGCATTCACGAAGTACTGCAAGTCCAGCGAATACTTGTGCCACTCCGAAGGGTTTTTGAGACCTAGATCCATGAGATCTTCGATGACTAGACCAAGCTGGTACACATCAGTAGTCTGCGCAGGTGCTGATCCTTCGGGTGGCATAGCACCATTGTCCACTGCTGGCAGGTCATCCGGCGTCAGGCTTCTAGCGACGTACTCAGAATGGGACACCGCGCAGCCCCAGTCGCCAAGCTGGACGACAGGGTAGAGAGCGCCCGGGGTCACATTTGTGGCCAGCAAGATATTGGAAGTAATAATATCTCGATGGCTAACCGCGTCCCATGCACCATGACCGTACGGAGGCCCGAAGTGGGCGTGGACAAGTGCCTTGAGAACGGACTCGAAGACATGCCACATGAAGAGCTCAGGAAGTCCACGACCGGTGGAGGTGACATGCTGCTTGATGCAATCGTTCAGGGTGCCTAGATCGCAGAAGTCGGCCACAAGCCACGGCGCAGCGTGGCGGTGAGGCGGAAGCATACCATCTCGGAACTGAATGATATTAGCAGGGCCCCGTAGGTAACGCGTGATTTGGATTTCTCTGGTAGCGTATTCGGGATACATACCTTCAGAAGGGAGTATCTTCAGGATGCGGGTGGTCTGGTTCGGATCACAGATGTCGTAGACAAGGCGCACGCCTCTATTGAAGCAACCACCGACAGAAAGCTGCTTGAAGACAAACCATCGATTGCTGACAACCTGTCCCACTTCGAAGCAGCCTTCGACGTAGCCATCGGCGAGAGCCTTAGTCAAAGCTTGCTTGATATTGCCCTGCTCCCTGTTGCTGAGGTCGTCAAAAGACTTCCAGCCACAGGTAATCATGTGAGTGACGTGGTTCAGTCCAGGATAATGGTCGGGATCATACGGCACAGCCACGAGATCCTTTCCACAGATGAAGTCGTACATGGACAACCAATATTCGCGAGTCCGATGCCTCGACTTGCACCATAGATGGTAGTCGTTCGATGCTTCTCCAAAGGGCAGATTTAGGTCTACTGGGGCAAGGTTCCCTAGGACATCCTTCTCTTCGACAGAGGATTCGGGGGTCGCTTCTGAGAAGGTAGTCAAGCAGCCAGCCATTTGCGTCGTTGGGTTGGCATCCCAGTGATGCTTCTTTAGATATGCAGCCATGATGATGGAACTTCGGGATTTTGATCAAGAAACAGCGCTTCCGTGTACACGTTTGACCAGCAAATGCGTGTAGATGAGGAATGTCGCTGCTGCTTGTGTTCTGATTATCCGAGTTGAATTCTGATACCATGGGAGCAAATTGATGCAATTATATACTTCCTTGCTACACAACGGAGACGGACACTGTGCATAACCTACATAGTGAACGCTGGCATGGTGGGACTTTGTGAGCTTCCCACCCGGCGGTCGCACAATGGTATGTGTATATACAATGTTCAACACACCGTAGAGGGCGTAACAAGCTCTAATATTAAGTGCGCTGCGTTGTGTACCACATCGACAGGCTAATCGCATCCTGGACAATAAGAGCGGCCTTCCCAGCCTTAGATAGCAAAGATATTCAGCTAAACATGATGAGGGTGGTGTTAGGTGGGCTTGTGGAGCTCCTTCGGACAATAGCGTTTTTGCCGAAAAGCCGTCGGCTTTTGGCAACATTAGCAACATCAGCAACGGCGCGATCGCGGAGAGAATCGACCCCGGCACTTGCGTGCAATAAAATGCGATTCGGGAAGATTGTACTTGCCTGACGACTAGAGGTCCTGTTGCTTATCTTTCAACATTCCCGACCCTCCCACCTTTGGATTCACTTTCGATTTACCGTCCTACTTGAGATAAAAGATGGGGTCAATGCCAGAGCCTTTTGCCAGCGCAGGTATTCAGACGGTGAGTGTTTTGAGAATGTCATGTCTTTCAGCGAGGATGATTGTTAACACATATATAGAGCTGGACTCGTCTGGTTCGCTTCATCGCAGCTGAGGATAATAAGGAACACATTGGTGAACCAGTCAATCCGGGACTGGATGGTGTGTAGAAAGCCTTTCCCATCGATTTTGTGTGTGATCCTAACCTTCCACAGTTGGCGCAGCTCTTGCATCCGGTTCGAGAGTAGAAGTCAAGAAGTTTCGTGGTTCGTCGGCACTCGATCCGGACGCTGAGCCCACGGCGACAATTCTCACCATTTCGCGGCTTCTCCCTCCATTATCCAAAACCGAAGTTGGCACAATTCGCTGTATAGGACTGAACTACCGGAAGCATGCGAAAGAGATGAATTTAGATCTGCCAAATCATCCAACATTGTTTTTCAAACCAGCAACTTGCCTTGGCGCACCAAACGCCCCGTTGGTAATTCCGCACCAGGCAACAGACGGCCAGGCGGATTATGAGGCAGAACTTGCGGTCGTCATCGGAAAATCCGCCAGGAATGTACAGAAAGAAGACGCCATGGATTACGTTCTCGGCTACACATGCTCCAATGACGTTACAGCGCGTGTTCATCAGTTCAACGGTGCGCAGTGGGGATTTGGGAAAGGGTTTGATGGCTTTGCTCCTCTCGGACCCTGCCTCGTCTCCGCCGCATCCATTCCAAACCCGGGTGAGATCGAGCTGAAGACTGTCCTGAACGGAGCGACCATGCAGTACTCCCTTGCCAATGATATGATCTTCAGCGTTCCAGAGATTGTGGCGTACTTAAGTCAAGGTACAACACTTGAGCCTGGGACAGTCATCATGACAGGCACGCCACATGGGATTGGCGTATCGAAAGTACCAAGGGTGTTTCTGAAGCCTGGAGACGATCTGAGAATCGTCATGAGCCATGGAATGGGAAGTTTGGTAACACCAGTGGAGTATGAGTCAGCGCCCAAGCGAACGTATTAGACAATATGACTTCAAAACACTTTACTGGAGACCGAACAGTATCTGATCTTGTGTGATACTGTCTAGGACGTTTTCCCAATGCTGTAGGTCAGTCGGCTCAAATAGTGTGAAAGTTGGATCGCCCCACGGTGCTTGCCATGGGATGCCGGGAATCGTTTCTGCACTCAGCGCGGTATTTGGTGAGTTGAAATCGTCATGGCTGGTAGCGAAGATTTGTTGATCAGACACAGATACCACTGTAGGCCGAGACACTGCATTGTCCGAACCCGACTGAGATACCGGACCCGAATTTCCCGCTGCACGATTCGTGCGAAACTTCTGAACTTTGCTGATACATAGCTCAATGATCTTTACTTCTGCCAGCGCAAACTCGTTCAACCAGATGTCAGCTCTCTGCATCGCGCAGTATGCTATCAAATCCTCAAGTATTCCGTGGGATCGACGTGAATGGGGATCTTTGACCGCTATTATGCCAAGCACTAGTGCGCTGTTGAAGAGATGGTGGGGTCCCAAAGTCCATTTGAGCCGATCGTGTAATGGTTGCTGGAAGTAATCGATGCGCATAGCCAAATCAGCACACGCTGACGAGATGCAGGCGTCGTGGCTTTGCTTAAAGCGATTCGTGATGCTTTGACGAAGTAGATATGGTCGGTGCAAAGTCACACGAGCAAAATGGTACATAGAATGCAAATGTAGGCGATTCCAGTAGAGAAATGGGTGGCGGCGATCCATTGAGGTGTAAGGCTCTTGCACATGGTAGTAGTTCGGTAGTTTCGCTTCCCATGCAAGTATGTCACGATCCAGCGATAGGACAGTATCGTACGATACAGTGTGGAGTCCAAAGCAGCGCTCTTGGATGTTGCCAATGATCTTCGCAAGATCATGCGCGAGGAAGTTGTATACACTGAGCGTTGGCTCGGACAATGGAAGTTCCGTTATGACGGTCGCGCTCTCGTCAGTCTCGTCATCCAGCCAAACATTTGTTGCGCGCTTGACTTGACACTGCTGATCGACAATGGCGAATGGTCGACCGATAGCAAGGGCTATGGTTTTGTCCAGCATGTACAAATGGCTCCAAAGGCGTCGTCGTGTCTCAGTCTCCCGGCGTGGTAGGCGCCAGCGTTCGCCATCAATATGTATGCCTTGTGCTTGTGCCATTCGCATGGCAAAGCTGGTCGTCAGCCATGCTTCGGGCACACGACGCAGATGGATCAGGTAACGTGTGACTAGCACTCCAGCCCTCACCAGATCAGTCGACTCGCCATAGAAAGTCGGTGCAATGACGATCGCACGCCGTGCAGCCCAATAGAAGCGCAACGAGGTTTCTTGTAGCTCACATTGGATTTCGGCATTCTTCGGATTCGGGCAGTCCAGAAAGACGCCATAAGCAAGAACGATGAATAGCAGGGCGAGCCAGCGAAGATCGATAGTTGCGAAGTCATCAAAACCGAACTTCCGCTCCCAGAACTGGTCGTACTTTGCCTTGAAGGATGCGGGATGCACTGCATCGATGGCCCAGTTGAGCTCGTTCAAGAAGACGTCCACTAGGCGGTCAACACTGGCTTTGTTCCGGGGCAGCAGACCCAGCAAATCCCAGATTTGAGAGAAGGGTCCGCCAACATCCCGAAAGCTGTACGTAGATGCTGCTGCATGGCGAATACCAGACGAAAGATCAGGTGCTGGCGCTTCGATGATCTTTGCCGCGGCCTGAGGCCCGAAGTATGATGATCCAAAGAAGGACGGCGCATCGCGACTCCTGAACAAGTCTCCGACTGGTGCATCTCTGGCTTCTGGTGACGCCCTAGCATTAGAACTGCTACCACCTTGGTCGACTGATTCACGAAGCGTTGGGGGCGTCTGAACACGATCAATGTGGCTGGCATCGGTTCCCAAGGGAGGTGTCTTTTGTCGGCGGAAGGTCTCCACGTTTTCGCTATATGTACAGCTCGCCGCGACATCACGTCGTGTGCAGTTGAAACATGGTAAGGCACCGTCGCACTAAACCTCGTTACTGCTGTCCCAAAATCCTCATAAGGTGCGTGACGTCATACCTTCTGTTTTCGCCTGTGACATGCAGCGCAGCTCTTCGCCTGTCTGCCACGCTTCCTCTTCCTGATGACAGGCTGCGATGTCTCCATAATCGTGTACGCGATACTGGGGCCATTGTCCGATGAACCGGTCTTATAAGCCGACGGCAAAGTCACAATATGCCGACATCGGTCGGCCTGCCAAGCTGGAGATAAGTATCCGGGCTACGCTAACAGGCATGCGCTATCTCTCCGCATCGGCTTTAGGACCCATCGCTTTGAACATGAGATCGGCAATAGATACATGCGCGACTCATTGCCAGAATGAACAGTATAAGGCTCCCAGCACAATGGTTGGCGATGAGGGCAAGTCTCCAGCACATCGGCAACAGCCTTGAAAGCACATCTCGAAGTCCTACACCATGACGTCTCCTGCTCGCAACGAGAAGGTCTCAGAAGGCTCCATCAACGAGAAAGATCCGCAAGTCGGCACGAGCGAAGAGATACACATCGATCCGGCTGCCGAGAAGCGTCTGATACGCAAACTCGATCTCATGCTCTCCCCAATGATGGTGTTGATCTTTCTGGTTGCATACTTGGACCGTTCGAACATTGGTAAGAGCTTTCACACAAAACACACTTCCATACGCGCACGAACTATATGGTTCTAACTATGTCTAGGTAATGCGGCCATTGCAGGCATGAACCAAGATCTCAATCTCACCGGCAACCGTCTCAACGTAGCCGTGACGCTATTCTATGTCACCTACATCGCTTTTGAGGTCCCATCGTCCCTCATGCTGAAGAAACTTCGCCCCTCACGACTCATCCCATTCTTCATCATCGGCTGGAGCGCCGTCATTATCGGAGCCGCATTCATCGAGAACTACGCATCCCTGATTGCTACGCGCTTGCTGCTCGGTGCTTTCGAATCCGGTATCTTCCCATGTCTTACGCTGTACCTTAGCATGTACTACAAGCCCCTCGAGCAAGCACGTCGCGTGTCCTATCTCTTCGTTGCCAGTGCGCTGTCAGGCGCCTTCGGAGGTCTCCTCGCGTATGGGCTGACCAACCTCCACGGCGCGAAAGGCCTTGCTGGGTGGCGCTGGTTGTTCCTGGTCGAGGGGATCATCTCCATGATCGTCGGCATAGCGACGATTTTCCTGCTTCCAGATAACTTCGAAACGGCTTGGTGGCTCAACGAAGACGAAAAGGTGATCCTACGCGCCAGACACGAGAACGCGCGCCTGTACCAGGGCAAATCAATGACCACAGACGCAATGGACAAGTCCGAAGTCAAGCTCGCTTTCACCGACGTTAAGGTCTGGCTTAACTGCGCGTGCCAATTCTGCGCAAACACATGCTCCTTCGGATTCTCCACCTTCCTCCCCGTCATCATCCGCGGCTTCGGCTACTCCAGCGTGCGGACCCAGCTCCTGACTGTGCCCGTGTACATCTGGGCGTCGGTAGTATACCTGTGCGTCGCGTTCGCATCCGACTACTTCAACCGGCGAGCGTTCTTCATGACCCCCATGGCGCTTATCACCGCCGTCGGGTACGCCATGATGCTGGGTGTACCCATGACCTCAACATCTGTCTTATATTTCGCTACCTTCGTCACAGCAACGGGGATATACTGTTGTGTAGGCCTGAACGTGACATGGATCATCAACAGTAACGCAGGCTACTTCAAGCGCGCGACTGCCATTGGTCTGCAGCAGACTATCGGAAACAGCGCGGGTATCATGGCCGGCCAGATCTATCGTATCACGAATAGTGATGGGCGTTATGTCATCGGCCATGCGGTGTCGATCTCAACTATTACCACGGCCGCGTGCGGATACGCTTTGAGCTATTGGCTGCTGCGTAGGCTGAATCAGAAGAGGGATAGCATGTCGATCGAGGAGAGGATCAGGGAGATTGACGCAGGGAAGTTGGGTGACAGGCATCCGGACTTTCGGTACACTTTGTAAAAGCATGCTTTGTCTAACAAAGCTTAAGTAGTATCGAAGTTCAATTCAAAAATGTGGAATACTCGAGACTCTCTTTCGCTGTCTTGAATTCGCATTCACGTGCTTTGAACGTGAAACTCAAAGACA
>TARA_R110002003_G_scaffold38_5_pt1 | contig 10850 bp, 14 predicted proteins | sample TARA_R110002003 | Tara Oceans TARA_R110002003 (sample SAMEA4396441) | marine metagenome | biome: Westerlies Biome; feature: [SRF] surface water layer (ENVO:00010504); material: water (ENVO:00002006), including particulate matter (ENVO:01000060) such as... | depth 5 m | reverse complement strand
TGGCGGCACTGTGCTGGCAAACGCTTGTGGGTGAGTATTGATACATGATCCTGAAGGTGTTCACAGCGCTAACCAATCCTTTGACCCTGCATTGGCCAGTGGACACGTACAGATGGTGTAAAGAAGGGCGAATCTAACGCTATCTTGACCTCCTACAACCGCAACTTCCCTGGTCGAAATGACGGCAATCGAGCAACGATGAACTTCCTCGCGTCTCCCGAACTCATCACCGCGATGGCATACTCTGGTGAAACCACATTTAACCCTATGACCGACAGCATTCGTACACCAAACGGTGACTCCTTCACATTCTCGCCACCAAAGGGATCCGATCTACCATCAGCAGGATTTGCGGAAGGCAACCCAGACTTCCTACCAACACCAGGTGTTCCCGACCCAAGCGTTAACGTCCTGGTCGACCCTCAATCTACTCGCCTCGCGCTACTTGATCCATTTCCGGCTTTTCCTAGCTCTGAGCTCCAGGGAATGCGTGTTCTGTACAAGGTAAAAGGTCAATGCACAACCGACACAATCTCCGCCGCCGGCCCATGGCTCAAGTACAAAGGCCATCTTCCCAATATCTCTGAAAACACCCTCATTGGCGCCGTCAACGCAGCAACAGACGAAGTCAATGTCGCATACGATATCGACGGCTCAACATCAGGCATCCCAGATCTCGCCAAGAAGTGGAGAGATCAGGGCATCGAATGGCTCGTAGTTGCAGAGCACAACTACGGCGAAGGCTCCGCACGTGAACACGCTGCTCTGCAACCCAGATACCTCGGCGGCCGTATCATCATTTGCAAATCCTTCGCGCGTATCCACGAAACAAATCTCAAGAAGCAAGGTATCGTCCCTCTCACCTTCGCCAACGAAGCCGACTACGATCTCTTCGATGCATGCGACGAAGTCAGCACACGCGGCTTGCTCGATGTCCTGCGCAGTGGCGGTAAGGGACAGGTCGAGCTGGTCCTCAAGAAGAAGGACGGAAGCGAGAAGGTGATCAAGACGAAGCATACACTCAGTCAAGACCAGTGCGGTTTCGTACTCGCGGGCAGCGCGCTGAACTTGCTGGCGATGAAGGGGCGGGAGATGAAAGAGGAGGTTACGAGGGAGAGCGAGTTGAGTGATTGAGAGAGAGATGTAGAATGGCGTTGTGGAGTAGATGTGTATATACAAAAGGCGGGATATTTTATATGAGACAATTGGACATGAGACACTATTGAGCATGTGCGACTGTGCAACTGGTTACTTGTCTCTGTTGCGCGGAATATCCACGTTCCTCGACTCTCTCACTGGTGATCACAACGAGCAAATCTCACCATAAGGAAAAATCAATCCCCCTAATCATCTCACACAAATTCAGATACTGCCTCACGTCACTACCATGCTTCAATCAAAGATTCCCTGGCGCAGTGGCAGCGCACAAAGAGTTCACCAGAAAGGGATGGCTGATATGACGACAACAACGTCTTACCAGCCCATTCCAGCCTTAAAGATCCCGCGAATCGAACCGTAACTTTTTCCTTATTGGATTACAGGACTCTCTCTCTCCGTTACCCATGGACCTTGATGGAGTTCGAACGAGCACTCAGATAAATATAAGGATGAATCAGTACATATGTATGTACCTATCTATCTGACTATCTGCGATCGCCACAGGTTTCAAGTCCAAGCACGCCTGATACCCAACATATCAGATCCTACGCTCGGCGAATGTTGCCCTTGCAGGTCTGAGTGTGTTTGCCCCAATGTCTCATCTTCATAGTTTGCAGAACAATCCTGTAGACCTGTTACACCCACTTCAACGGGTGTTCATAGAGACTACATCAATATTTCGCCACGATGGCCTGCACGGCGTCAGTTCCTGCGAAGCGGGATTCCAGTGCAGACGGTTGTGGTCGAGAAGGCGGCTGTGTGATGGGGTATATTCTGGGACGCCGGGGGCAGCGGTGGAAGGAGCGGTGGAGAGGTGAGATGGCAGGTCACGGGATTCTGGTGTTCGGCTACGGGTTGGTTTGGATGTGGCAGATCATTGTATGGATGTAAGGGTATCATGACAGGATGGCACGGGATACTACACGGATCTCGTGACAAGTCACGAGTTCAGCCCAAGGGGATACTGAAGCGAGGCTTTGAGACGCATGGCCATCCTGAACGCAGTGGCAGTAGTTGTGGGCTGGAAGACTCTGAGAGAAAGCGAGCTGTGTTGTCGCTTCAATGTAGAATCTCAATGCAAATGGTATTTCCGGTGGCGTTCACTATAGGACGGATACACATCCAGAAGCGTAATGGCTTCCAGACGTGTGGGTCGATATCATTGTCCCTTGCGCAGCCGTCACGATCGTAGCACTATGTCTACGGTAGCCCCGAAATCTCATCACAGCCCACATGCCGTGCATACAAGCAGATCTCCCTATTTTTACTGTCACGCATGCGGTAGTTCCCCGTGCTGTGACGGGGGGAAAGTCGTCTTGTCTCCACTATCGAGCGAAGTCTAGGACGTCTTTGCTGAACTCCCTACATGGCCGCCGAGCAGCATGCACGGACATCCGTCAATGCCGCGGATCTATTCTTGACCGGATGTGGTCCAAGCAATGTACTATTGTGGCCGCGGCAGTGTCCCGACGCACGATCGCGAGCGACATGCAAAGCGAAACCGAAGCGAAACCGACGCGATCAAGATCGCACTAAGCACGATGCCATTCTGTATGCAGATCTTTGCGTTATGGGGCTCGTCTCTTCCGCTCACTTGGTGTGTGTGGTGTTGTGGCTAGCATGCTTAGTTAATCCTGGTGCATGCGTGTTGAGTCGCCACAATGGGACGTGTTGCATGACTGACGACTTACTCATGTTCAGGGGCGATAAATGGAGCCTCGAATACGAGGATGCTGCGACGGATTAATTTCTTTCTTATCCATTGAGATACACCATGGGAGCGAAGGCTTCGATGTGTCCCGAGCTTGGCGTAGTCAATCGATACTTTTCATGCGGGTGAGTAAGCACGATCATGAGGTGCCTCGCACTATCATTCATCTCGGAATAGACGAGACGATTCGCCGTACAGTTGCTTCGACGGGCCGGCGCACTAAAGATGTCGATGCTGATCTTGTCAGAAGGGGTTACTGTTAGTGAGGCGATCGGTCGAATGTCAGAAGCGGGCGGACCCGCGACACTAACTGGAGAAACAGTTAGGGTACTGTAGCCGGCCATAACTCGCAATCTTGCACTTCTTCGGATATGGAGGGATGCTGCCTTTTCTTATCGGCCATCGTACACGGTTCCTGGTTTAGGCAGTCGATGCATGCACATACTAGGTAATGGTCCTGCGCTTGTACAGTAAAGTGAAGCGAATGGAGGACGTAACGCTGCTCAACAAGAAATGTTCAACGCCTTTTTCGTCATTGTTTGTTCCTATCGTAGTTTGAAATGCTGCCGTACTGGGAGGGCTTAGAGGTAGCTGAGCCGCAAGATGTCTGTACGAGCAATGGAGACATGATTGCACCATCGTATTCCCTGAATGGGTGCGTGTCGTCGTGCTCCAGTGCTATGAACACAGGCTAATCCACTGGCGATGATCTTGCTCGGCTATACAACTGCCAGGTTCTCAATGCTGCAGAGGTCCTAGGACTATAGTCCATACCATATTCAGGAACGTGTCACATTTGTCGCCCTTCAGCTGCACTTCAGCTCGCTGTTGGCTGTCCGCCTGAGGCGCTGGCCCACGAAGATTGCGGCGAGGTAAGCCAAAGGCTGTCCGACTCGCGTGACTCGTCCTCATAGATTTTGTTTTGGGAGAGCTTCATCCTGTGCAGGCATGCTCACGGCACCCGGAGGACGTCGAATCCCGACAGTGGACTTTCTCGCTTCATCGATACGACTCTTTGATAGGCTGATCCCAGGGACGACCCATTCTCCGCAGCTACACTGCATGCCCTGCCAGGCGTACTTACCCACATTAGTTTGACATTTTGGGCACTCAAGTCGCCCGTCCAGCTTTCCCTGTTCGAGCTCAGGTCGCATCCATGAGAGGGGATCCAGGAAGTAGTGTGCACAATCTCGCAGTGGGGCAATCGAAGTCGTCTCTGTGCCTTGATCATTTATGATCGACGGCGTTGCGTGTGAAAGCAAATATTGCGATGTTGCAAGTGGGCGCCTATGGAACGTAAGCGCTCAACAAACCAGAGGGCGGCAAGAGGTCTCCCAAGAACATGAATGTCTTACTCACCTGCACTTTCGACATCTGAGCTCGAAGCCGGACTTCTGATCGGTAACATGTTCGTCCTCGAAACGGATCTTGCCTGGCTCAGGGGCTTGCCCGCAAGCGCGGCTCAGCTCAATCTCGCGTTGATATACCCAACGCTGATAGGCTGGAGTCTGCTCGACATCCTCGGGCATGTGCATTTCGCCGTACAGTTCCAATTGCTTCATGAAGCCTTCGTTTGGCTCGCAGATCGATCGCGCTTGCCGGAGGTGCGACAACGCTTCCGATGGACTAATGTTGTGCTCCTGCATCAAGTACGCGATGACGACGGTAGCTGACCGCGATTTGCCCATGGCACTAGAGGTGTGAGAGTGGTTGGCATGTTGACACGAGTGGCTTCAATTAGAGTGGCAAACGAGCGGTGTGTGGGGAAAACTTTTCGATATGCGGAAGGTGCGAAGAGACAGGGAAAACTCTGCGAAGATATTTGCAAGACGTGCGTAAAAGCAAGACGAAGAAAACCTGGTGTGCCGCAGCACACAGTGGTATTGGGCCATCTGGTCTTGCGAAGACGGCAAAGTCGCCAAGAGGGGCATTCGTTGGCGTGTATCGAAGGTTGACATGCACGTCTCAGCTCGACCGGGGTGTGTACTCACCAATGCACAAGAACACCGCCACCGCTATCGAGTCCTTCCTTGATGAACCGGTTGGTTGCAGGGAGATGCTCTAACAGGTTTTCGTCTTCCACATCGTCCACTTCCACAACCATGTGTTGCTTGAAGGGGCGGAAGAGCTCCTGGTCGAGTGGCGACCGGAGCACCGACAGGACGTGCGTAATGTTGGCTTGTTGCAATGCTTCCCGCCGCCGTAAGGTGAACATGCTACATCAAGACTGTCAGAATTGGAGACACTATGCCAATAGCCCCAGACCGGGGCTGTGGAGAGTGCGAAACAGTGGTCGGCATGACGTACCCACCAATGTACAGCTTCAGGTCGCCCGGCACCTTGTCGATGAGAGCCATGACGACGAAGCGTGATGCTTCAGGAGAATTCCGAGAATGGTCGGGGAACCGGAAATGAGGTCGAGGGTTGAAAGTTGAAACAAGCAACGGTGCAAGGTGGTGAACGCTGGTGCGCTCGAAGTTCGAGTTTTCACCGAGGTTCTCGGCGATTCGTGAGTGGCCAGCCAAGCGGCTCTGGGGCTACTTTGGGAAGGCGCAAACCAGACATTGGCAGCAGCCCAGATTAGCAGCGATGGGAATTGAGGTCGGCGAGCAGAAATCGAGTTTCGTACAATAAATTTAGTTCTGATGCCAAAGCGGTCGGCTCAAGGAGACGACGCGAGGGAGATGTGCCTCGCCGAGGGGCGGGACGAGCGCGCCACAGCCCTGTGGGCGACGCACGGCGATCACTCGTCAATGGCGGCCAAGAACGACAGCGAACATCACATATTGCTGCACGGGTTATAGCACCGTTCCTTTACCACTCAGACTTGCAGGACATGCTTCTGTTGTCCTCCGCAGCGCAGGACATGTATGAACACCGCGAACACTGTGGAGCGGCAGCACAGCCGAGCATTCTGGTTCTGGGGAATTGTATTGGTAAGGCTAGCCATGCAGCAATGGCGCAGCACCACGGCACATTCCGCACGTCGAACCCGCAAGTTCAGGAGTTAGGGCGCTTGGCATGACAGCACGAGCAAGGGCACACGTCGAAAGTTCTGTGGAGTTGTCTTGTACCCGGAGCCTCAGTCATAGAATGCTCCTGTTCCTGTTGCAGTACGAGATTGGACAAGCCATCTGCTACACATGCGGTTAGACAAAAATAGACTCGCACTTCCAAGCTGGCGCCGTGCGCATCGCCCAAGTACTACCGGAGCACGGTGGGACGCCAATTGCGTTCCCAGATCCCAGCGCACTGATCGTGTCAGCCACCGGAGATAGTGCAGGCCCCATCGCTCGTGTACTGTGTACGCCCTGCTGCTGCTGTGCATACGGTTGATCGCTGTGTCCACACGTGAGAATTCCCGGCCTGCTGCGAGGCAGGTAGCACGTCCTGTGCATCTGCATCCCTCCCCCCTCTCCGACAATGGAGCGCGCTGCGTGACTAAAGGCTGGTTAATATCCGCAAGCGAGCGCCTGGAGGTACTTGGTAGTAGTTGGTAGTGCGTGGGGACCATGATTTGCCTAGCCGGGCGGGCCACAATGGCTGGTCAGTGGTAGGGCTGGAGAGAACCTACGCACTGACTCTCTTCCCGCTTCCCGCGTCGAGTCTAACCTTACACCGTTCAATCTGACGCTGCGCTCTGTGCGGAGAGGTGCAGCGCAGCACTGCAGCTCGAGTCGTCCCAGCATGCACGCCAAGCCAGCAGCAGTGCACTGCTGAGCTCCAAGCCGCCGGCTCGCCTGGCCCTATCTCGCCGTTTGAGCCAGCCTGACGTCCTGGCGATCGGCCTTGCTTTGCGTAAGAATCGACAACGGCGCAGATGGTCGCGCGGCACCACTGTAGCGATTGATTACGGCGGCCAAGGCTGTTAGACTGTTGGTCTGAGTGAGCCGTCCCACGCAGTCGGAAGCCCACGAGCCTGCGGCCATATTAGCTCTGACCGAGGGCAGATGAGACTGCGGGTCAGGATGGCTATGACTGCTGGAATGCCGCTGGAGCGCGCCGCGGCCAGCGCACCTGGGCGCAGACAGGCCCTGCGGGGTGCTAGACTGCTGTACGCCTACAGTAGCATGGAGCGGCTTCGGACGAGAAGGCGTTCGGCAGACTTCTCGAAATGCCCCAGGAGCATGGTTCGCTGGCGTGTCGAGTAAGGGCTGCAGATGAAGCCATCCCTGCCCTCTCCAGGGCTCCAAGGGCTCCACTGCTCTGATCCGTGCTGGTGATGGTGGGCACGGCCCAATCACCGGCAGCAAGCACGGGCAGTGCGTCGTGCTTAATACTGGTGGTCCCCGAGAAGTGCCTGTTCTGCTTCTGCTTGCTTGCTGCTGCTCCTGCTGAGCTGCTGCTTGTCCAGCAGAACCGCTATACTTCCCTTTCCAATTGTCCCTCCGCACGCAAGGCTTCTACTCGCACTTTTGTCATTCATCGCCGCTGGCCTCTCCTGCGCAACGCTAGGGATTCGGGACGCTCCCGTCTGGTGCTGCTCGCTGCGGTGATACCATGAACAGTGCGCCTTGACACATTCGACCGTACGAGCACCCACTTGCACTTGCACTGGCACTGGCGCTGGCGCGTCATATGCCCGGCTCCCTCGCTGCGCATTGCAGGAACAGCATTGGTGGCGGTGCGTGGCCAGACGTTGACGTTCAGCTAGGAGCCGCATTCCGCTTTCTTTGGTCTGAGGGTCTCTCTAGCGCAGCGGCTGGATAGGGCTGAGACGCCCCCGCGCCGGCCAGCCTTGCACTCAGGCATTGCGAGCTGAGGCTGTCTTGCCTTGCAGCATCCAGGTGGGTTACTTTTATTCCACGTCTATCGATGCAGCTATTGATTGCACCCTTTCCGACGCCTCCCTTGCCTGTTTCGGCATGTCCGCGCGCCTGCCCGGCTAACTATCCCAGCTACAGGTCTCGGGCCCGTGCGCCTGCCAACCCTTTGCGCACACTATCCACTCCTTCACCTCGCTCCACGCGGCCCTCGCCACACTTGCGGCGTTTGTGTGCTGCGAGGCACGCTTCAGCTGCGTGCGAGTGGCGGGTGCGTAGCGACATTCTTACCCGCTGGACCTACCATGTCGTCCGCGAGTTCCACCCCGAGTATTCGGGTATATGAGTCCCAACGCTACTCACTGCCACACCATCACCGACCCGCGCACCCCAGCCCCGCTGTTGCCATGGCCATTCCGAGAGCACGCGAAGAGGTCCCGCCGCCCTTGCCTCCGCCACGTCACATCGAAGACCTGAGGGCCGGTCAGGACCCCGGCTGGCAATGGGGTAACACCAATTCCCCGATAGATACTGGCTTTGGCGGCAACCGGCTCGCGACAGTGAGACCTGGCTCGAGCTTGTATGGGACCTCTGCCAGTGGCCATGTGCGGGCGCGGCAGCCTTCCGCCGATTATGTCTTCAACGACCGCGAGTCTTCCGTCTCGCGCTCCCACGACGACATGAGCTCTGAGAACAGCGGCAACCACGACAGTGACGAAGACCGCAACGGCAATTCTCGGCCCTCCCTGAGGAACCACCACAGGTATGACGTCTCCTGATCTTGCACAAGCTATTCTTTCTGCTTCTGTCATCGAGGACGAAACATCCCATCCTCGGCAGGCTGCATCGTGGACTCGATGTGGCGCGATGGCGTGCAGTCATGTCAAGCATGTGTACCGCCCGTTTGAAATTGTCATGATCGATGTCGCTTGCATAGCTGAACTCGCAATACGTACATTGACTAATTCACCGTGACCCGTAGGTTCACTAGCGAGCGCAATCTAGGACAGCAGGCTCTCCAAAGCTCGTCGCATGCATATGACAAGCAATTGCTGTCTAAGATCGGAGGTCCCAACACACCGACTCGGACCAATGCAACGCTGCCATCCAGCAGTACCCAGGAAAGTTCTACAGACTCTCTGCACAAGCTCAATGGGCAATTAAAACCACTATCCGTACCTGATCGGCTGCATCCTAGCGTAGACTCTCCTGCCTCGAAGTGGCCATCCTCCGGCGCCATTTCGCCTGGCTACTCTGGCTTTCGCAGCCCCGTCTTCGACTCCAATCCAATCGATTCTCACAGGGGACGCTTCGGCAGCATCTCTACGTCAGGACCACTTGAAGAAATCGCGACTCATCACCGGGGCAGCTACGACCATAGTGTATTTTCTGATCACGAGTTTGGCATGGAAGAAAATGGCATGCGCGATTTGAACATCAACGAGCGCAGCCCTGCCGAGTCCGAAGATTACCACGCAGGCCCGAAGGGTGGCCTAAAACGGCGCGCCTCGTCGCCGCCTTCGGAAGCCGCGCGTGAGGATCGGCCTACAACAAGCGGCCACACTGACCTCTACCATCGCCGTTCGGCGCAAATGCTCGTCAACCGCAACTGCACTGCATCGCGCTTCCAAGCAAACACAGGATCCGTATCGTCTGCATCTTCGATAGGCCAACGCACTGCGTCAATTGGTTCATCCTTTGGGTTTTCAACGGCCGCCAGCAGCCTTACGAGCTATGGTGGGGACCAACGTCCGTCACCAAACGCATTGTCGCCTTTGGGAGAGACGGATTCAGGCCCAGTCTCACCGTATGCAGCTAGTCGATCCTTGAACCCTAGCCCGCGTGGTTCCTTATCACGACCGCAACACCAACGCGGAACTTCGGAGACCGATCAGCCGCAGATTCGCAAGATGTCCACAGAGAGCATATTACACCCGCGACAGAACTCAGTGGTCAACCGCATACCGGGAGCATACATTTGCGAATGCTGTCCCAAGAAATTTGACAGTGAAGAGGAGCTACGGTGAGTGACGTCCGAGCTTTCCCCACCGCCATTTGCTAGCCTGCACCAATAATCATAAGCTGACAAGCGTGTTCAGACTACACGAACTAGAGAAGCAGTACATCTGTCAATACTGCCCGAACAGGTTTAAGAACAAGAACGAAGCAGAGCGCCATCAGAATTCGCTTCATCTACGCAGGCATTCGTGGTCGTGCGCCGCATTGGCTGGAGTCCATGCCGCCTTTCATCCTTCACCAACCCGTTCAACTGCCGCCGACATGTGCGGCTACTGTGGTGAGGAATTTCCTAATCCTGCCGACTGGGATGCGAGGTCAGAACATTTGAACCACGTGCACAAGTTCGGTGAATGCAACCAGGCGAAGAAGTTCTTCCGTGCCGATCACTTTCGGCAGCATCTCAAACACAGTCATGCTGGCACCAGTGGCAAGTGGACCAATATGCTGGAGAACGCATGCATGCGTGACGAGCCACCACCGCAAGAACGCGTCGGTTCAATCAGCTCCCTCCCTGGCCATTCGACTGGCTCATTGGCGCCAAAACCTGGCGTCATCGATGAAGTACACGAAGAGTCTTGAAGTGTTACACAAACTCGTCTTACGCGACTGGGACGACTGTGGATGTTCGGTCGAAACGCGATCTAGTCAATCCCTTTCTGCACCTTGGGACAATTGGGCGATATGCAGGCGGGGCTAATTTACTGGGCATGAATTCACGCTGATTGGAGTTATATTGCGACCTCGTTTGATATCGCCATCTTTCCTTGGGAAAAAGTTATGTTTACGCACAGTGCGTTGCATCTCCGAGGCTCGGTCGAGTCTGATTAACGATACTGATGACGGCATACGACACTGTCTGCCAGCAGACTCTATTCTGTGGTGCGCAGGTGTACATTGATTTTAGCGACATTGTGTTGCATTATAAAGGTGTTCATCGACTACTCAGCGCCAATGGAAGGGGTTCTATGGACCATTTAGGCGCTTCCCGCACTCGTTTGAGCACATCTCTCGCCTTCCTATTCCTCGGAAGCAGGAATAACACATAATCAATATCAATGACATCAATTCGCAACAGTTATCAACCTCTGCCATCGCCTCGCCGCATGAACGATTCTACAGCTTTAGCGACTTCGCCATGGGAATTCCCCCACCTCCAATCGCGTTCAGCTTTCGTCACCTCACATTGCACAAAGCGTCAC
>TARA_R110002003_G_scaffold448_13_pt1 | contig 10869 bp, 14 predicted proteins | sample TARA_R110002003 | Tara Oceans TARA_R110002003 (sample SAMEA4396441) | marine metagenome | biome: Westerlies Biome; feature: [SRF] surface water layer (ENVO:00010504); material: water (ENVO:00002006), including particulate matter (ENVO:01000060) such as... | depth 5 m | reverse complement strand
ACTTTCACTTTTACTTTTACTTTCACTGCTCTCTAATTCTCTGTATTTATACCTCATCGCGCCCCGCTCTCGCCAGGACACGCAGCGACTGCAACCACATTCGACAGAATGGCAGAATCGACGGAAAAGTCCCTTCCACGCTTCAGGTGCGGGCCTTACCTCTGGTCCGTGTCGTCGCATTGCTAACAGACCGCAGTGCCCTCACCCGAGAAGATGACATGATTACCGTCGAGATCGGTCCGGAACATACCTCGTACCGCGTCCACAAACCACTTCTCCAACATCACTCCGGGTATTTCCGGAAAGCGCTGCGGAACTGCTGGAAGGAAGGTGAAGAGCGCAAGGTCACAATTGACGACATCGAACCTGAGGCCTTCGACATCTTCGTTGATTGGTTGTACACTTGCAAGATACCCAAAATCATCGATTATTGGACATTTCCATCAGTACAGCCTCCCGCAACCGGAGCACCGCTTTCATACCAGGAACAAGAGCTTCTGGCAGTCAAAGCCTATGTGGTTGCGGATCGCCTGGACACGCCCGAGCTCTGGTATGCTATCAACAACATGTTCGTAAAAGGACTTGTCGAGATTGCGCCTTGGTACGAATCGGTTATCTACGCTTTCGCGAACGTGCCCTATGAGCGACGACTCTTACAGCTCATGGTCGACAGTCACTGCAGACACTCGGAAGCCCTTGGCGATGCAAATGATGACGAGGAAAAGCTCTACCCCGAGCTTCCGCATGAATTTTTGCTCCGCGTCATGAAGCGCTACAGAGAGTTTCGGGAGGAGGGTGCAATGAACAAGGATCTGAACGACTGTGATTATCACGAGCATGTGACGGAGGAGGAGAGGGCAAGATGCACGCCGGCCATGATGCCCTGGGGAAAGGCATGAGTAGTTGCATAGGACCAAGAAGCGGTCACGAACTTCTCGGCCGGGCGAGAGGTCGATACAGGTCCGAATGAGAGTCTAATTTACCCTTTGAGACGGCTCGCTTACATGAATGAAATCATTCCCTATGCATTCCCCGTATCGCTGATGAATGTCATTCGCAGATTTCTCTGCATGAATCCCACGGTGGCGTGCTTTGAGTATACTGTACTCACTCTTACCATGTCAAACACGACCACCTTTACGTGTCCACGCAATACTATCTACGTCTATAAAACAAGCCAGCAGGTATGCTGCTTGGACGCAGTCTCCTCCACACTATTGCCTGCGCTCAGCCCCGAAGGTCATCATGGCAACTTCCGAACAATCGGCCGCGACGGCCGAGCTGGCATCGCTTAGGTGAGATGAGATAATCAGAGAAATGGTTTCTAGATAACAGCAGTAATAATTCTGCGCTCGTAGCAGGAATCATGAGCCTCGAAATTGGTCCAAGTCACCGAAAGTATTGCATACATGGAAGTGGATAGACGAGATGCGAAATAAGGCCGTGCAGAGGATGCGCATGGAGGCGGATTCGGTGAAACTTTTACCCGACACTAGCGGCTACCTCTAGAATCTTTTTCGTACACCTCGAGTCCCATCCTTCAACATCACCAATGTGCACCTTTTCCACCTTCAAGTTGTGTTTGACAACCGAGCAGCTTCATGTCAGCTGTCTCTGTTGCCATACGCGCGGCCTGATAACACTAGTTATTCTATAGATGGCTCTTTCGAAGACTCGGCGATTCGCATACTCTCCACGATCACGAGTTCAATTTGTAGCCTAGAACAAGCCCAACGACCTGCCAAGGTCATCCCACTCGTGTTGCAGTGTCTGAGCGCAAGCCAAGACGACTTTGCGTCTAATTGTGGGAGACATACTCCATATCTCACCTTATGCGTGATGTGAATGCTTGATAATAGCGGATGCTTGCAGTTGTATTCCTATATACGCTATGCTTTCACAGCTCCTTCTTCTCTCCAGATCCTGCCATGGGCTTCTGGTCCGCCTTGAACGCCATGGGCTCCTTTTCCCGCCGCCCGACCGGCATCGGTTCATGCGTGACAAGCACCCACGCCGCTGATATGCCTTCGGACGCAAGCGCGATCATGCTCGCGCATGCAATGCCCCATACGTTGATGCTCACACTGCCCAGTGGCGCTCGCGGGAAGCTCAGAATCCACTCCGCATAGTACGGGACCCAACCCGCGGGCATCCAGAACATGGGCGACTTTGCGAACCAGAATTGTAGTATGAAGCGGAGGCCCTGTGTACCGAGCCATCGTAGGGTGGAGACGGCGGAGGTGAAGGTTGCTTGATGTGTGCGTAGGGAGCCATCTGTAGCGAATGTGTCAGTCTGGTCAGAGTCCATGGGAAGGGCATTGAGGCAAGCGCACCAATCTTCTGGAAATCGGCCATGGCCTTGTTGTGCTGTCGATCAAGCTTCGCCCATTTCGAGAAGTTGTCCTGCGGCGACGTGTTCCCAAGCTCGCGCTTCAACTGCACAATCTCCTTCTTGAGCTTCTGAGCCTTTTGTGCTGACCCTGATGTTGGAGTAGGGAGCTTGTTGTAGAGAACCCATAGCTAGAGGATGCATGAGTATGGAGTATGGATATGTATTGGATGAGTGCGAGGCGTACCAGGTCATTGACGGTAGTTGCGCCCACGGTGTTTATGATGTGTAGCAGAAGCTGCAAGATAAACACCACCAGAAGGAGAGACGGCATAATGGCGGGTAGTGGAGGTGATCGTAGCGTGGGGTGTTCTCATTGCATGTTGTGGTGTTTGGTGCACGGCTGCGTCATGTGGGTGAATTTGGGCCTCAGAGCTAGCGCGGAGGCCTGTGCACCGATTTGTCTCGTGGATCCGCGGAGTAAGACGCCAACATTATTCGCATACAAGTGGGATCTCTCGCTTACATTGAACTCATGGCTTTCATTAATTTATCCGACCATGAGCGAAGATCGCATCGCCACCGCCAAATTGCAGAAGCAAGCTTACGAGGCACTGGCGAAGTACTTCAAGGCGCATGATAAGCAGGTTGTCGAGATTGAGGTGCTGCCGCCCGCTATTCAGCCACCCGATGGCATACTCCTTCAGGACGGCCATTGCTTGGGTGTCCCTAAGAAGATACTAGCCTTAGCCTACATCGAAGCTCGAAGCCGTTTCTTCGTAAACGCCAAGGATGGCGACTACCACTCTATAGCGCTAGACGCTACCAAGGTCATCCTCCTCTTCGATCCCGAGCATCTCTCAGCTGCAAACTTTCGAAAGCGCAGGTTAGTAGCACTCCAGGCCGAGACCTCACTCGAAGAGCAATTTGTCTACCGCAAAGCTGTCAAATACGAATTCTGCTTCTTGGACAGCATCCTTACGTCTCCGCTGCATCGGCAGTCAAAGTCGCCGACTCTTTGGTATCATAGGTTCTGGCTGCTAGAGCTACTCTGTCCGAACAGTTTGCAGGGTGTTCCTAAACAACTCAGGACTGATTTCTGGCGAACCGAGCTTAGCACCGTTTACAAGTCTGGCGAGAGGCATCCGAAGAACTACTATGCATGGCAGTATGCTCGGAGACTGATGGACCGAATCGATGACTTGCAAGCTACGACAGACTGTGCTCAGAGTGTGAAAGCTTGGTGTCAGAAGCATCCTAGCGACATATCTGGATGGTCGTTCCTTGCCCATTTGACCGCAAAACTGGGGCGAGTGTCAGAAAGGGAAGACCTTGTGCGAGACGTACTGCGTTACGCCATGAAAATGCAAAGTGAGCACGAGTCACTATGGGTGTTTATAAGAATAGTTCTTGCACATGATGCTTTACAAGAAGGGCGAGCTGGAGTCGTCTCTGTGCTTCGGAAGTACGGTACGGAGATTGAGAGTGCTGGAGATCGAACAGTCCTCTTTGGACGAATCCAGGAAACACTGAACTGGATTGGGAAGCACAGCACACCTATTGAAATATCACATGATCTCAAATCGGGTTGAGTTGGGATTTGCTATCTACTTATCCCGAAGCTTCATATGGAAGCTATGGCGACCGCTGTCGCTCCCTTCAGGTCCCTCCAGAATCGATCGAAGGGTTGTCTGATCATCAATGTATCGACAGCTACTTTCGTAGGCGCCTGGCTTGGAAACACAACTGCTGACTGGACACCCCCTAAAGCCTGGCCACACGATCGATCAAATGTCCTGTGTATGAACTGAATGACGTCGGAACTCGTCTTGCCATCTGGAGGGACCTTTGGTGGTGGGCCAGGTATCAGCTCGTCGTTTGGGATGGCCATATGAAAATCCTCCTCCGTATGGTTCGAAAGGCTTGGTCTCAATTCTAACGCTGTTTGAGCCATCTCATGTACGAGTTGCTGTTCTGTCGAACTGTTGTCGTCCGAAATGAGCACCGGCTCCGATGCTGATGTCTCCACGCCTGGCCTTGCGAATTGCGGACCTGGCTCATAGTCCACCAGTGTGTTGCACTTAGCGAGCATTCGAACCATCGACTGTTGCTCGAAGCGGTACACCTCGGTTTCTGGTGTATCAGGATTGGTGTATGGCTTCAGTAACGACGCGTTGATCCTGTACACATGTCGGATATTGACCCACGAATTTCTCTTCAGCATCGCCCCATTCGCCAGCATAAGAGTAGGAAATCGCTTCTTGGTCTTCTTCGATATAGCATCAGGGTGATCAGGTGTTGGCGCGATTGGGAGATACCACGTTCGTCGACTGGCTTGCGCAGGCACCGCTTCGTCGTACACTTGGTTCAGCGATTTGCCTTTCAACGAGGTGATCTGCAGATGGTCAGTAATGCTTTTCACGCCTTCGGATCAGGCGCCACGTACTAGGTGAAAATGGACGATGTTGCTTTCCTGAGCTGGTCGAGAGATCACAACCACTGGATGGTCGTGTATCTTGTCCTCAATTCGACCCTTTCCGTGTGCTCTCCTGACCGCCTTCCTCGGCAGATCTGTCTCCGCCGGTAAGAAGAAGATCATCCCTTGAGCAACATGCGTGAGATCCACAGCTCTCTCTGTCAAGCATCGGTCTAGTGCATACGAAGTCGTGGTCCCCTCAGATATAAACTGACTGTTATCCAATACTCTTGAGCCCATGTCGTCGAGCAGTGTGAAGATATGGTATCCACTGTCCAGGACACAAATCGCTTTTATACAGTCGCCACCTTCGACTCACCTAGGAGTCCGACGCGCAACTCACCGTGCGCTACCGCGTCACTGAAAATGGCACAGTCAGTCATACTGACTGGGCACCACACGTTCAGAGCAATGCTTCAGCCTTGAAGTCCAGCTCATGTATGCCGTTGCAGCAGAGCCTCAATGCTACACGCCCCCACATTCTATAGACGCGTTACTCGTCTACCATATGAATTCTTCAGGGAATGTCCTTAATGCAGGGAAAGTGCAAGCGGCGTATCCGGACCTGACAACAGGATGTGGCTGCCCAAAATTCTAAGCGACTATTTCCAGAGTGGCGCAGCTAACTTACGGTTGACGCCGATTCGCCGGTCGGGCGTAGCTGTGACACAACCGTGCAGATCTCAAATCCTCAGAGAATAAGACGGCCGACACAGCAACTTCATGCGACATGCGCAGTACATGCGGTGTGGGAAGGCCTCATTTTGCTGCGGTACGACATACTTGCAGGCTGCTGTTGGTCAGCTCGGACAGTGACGCGCGAGCACGCGAACCGGAGTTGGCAGAGTTTCAGAAAGGTTGACGCTGCTTGTCCGTGGCAATTCCGACCGTCCGCATGTCACTCCAATTACGCGTCAGGAGGCGATCATGGGAAAAGAACACAGTGGTGAGTTGCGGTCTGCATGGCATGAGTAACTGTCGAGGGGCGAGTCAGTCGCGCACGCCGAGGAAAGGAGTCACGCGACTGTTTGTGGTCAGACTCATTGTTCGCCGCCTGCAGTATATTCATCCATCGAGTCTGTAGGCACCATCGAGTGGAAGGAGTGGTATTGGACAATGAAGCAACGTTGGGAGCTGCCACGATCGCCATAGGTGCGTTGCAGCTGGTGGCTTAGATGCGGTCCAGGCCTCCGCATCAGAATGACTCCGTAGGGTGTTCATTATGATTAGTTGGTTATAGTACTAAGTTCCAAAATGCATATGTGCTCGAAGCTGCGTTGACATACACGAGGTCATCTGACCTTCTAAAAGGGCGTTCAGGAGTGGTCACATGCCGTCTCCATCACCATTGCTTCCAAAACCCACTGACCCGCTCGCTCAACCCTGACGCCATAATGCTCAGCCTCTTACTCCCGCTCCTGACTCTACCAGCCACGGGCACTTCAGCTCGCGTGGACACCTCCATCCTAGGCTCCACAGCCCTCAACTCCAGCTTGTATGTCTGGATTCTCGCTCCAAGGCCTTGCAGTTGCCGTACTGGATGCGCGACCTGGCTTTCCCACATATCTTTCCTGACCTCCTGGCCGTTGGGGCCATAGCTGATCTGGAGAGGGTGCTTGAAGCGATCTGCGTCGGCGTGGCTGGTCCATTGGAAGATCATGATGAGTGTCTCGTCGTCCACGGCTTGTGGCTCGTCCGCGCGGTCCTCGTCTGGGAACGGGAGTGACATGTTTTTCTCGTCTGAGTTCCAGCTGATGAGTGGACTCGGCTTAGGTAGGCTTTCGTAGCTTGACGCAAATGAGCTGCCGATTGTTGATGGTGACATCGAGTCCTCGTGCTGTAGCTCCGCCCAGGCCCAGAAGTCCTTGATAAGATCGCCTGGGTGACTGAACGCTGCGGATGCGCAACTTGACATTTGAAGCGAGAGCGACGAGCGCGTTGGATTCCAGCCGAAGTGCTTCCCAACCGCGGCTGCTACACCTGGATTGGGAGCTTGTAGCTCGTAGATCTCGCATGCAGCCCTCTGATCCGATGAGGACGTGGCGAGGGACAATATGGAGTAATTGAAGTAGATATGCCGTACGTTTGGAGGTCGTCGGAGGTGTTGTCGAAGGCTATCGAACACAAGCGACATGCCGCTTGAGCAAGTGTCTTTCGCTGTGGTGATTATTATCGCAGTGTCCTGATTGGACAGACATGGTGACCATGATGTGAAGGTAGTGGGATGTGCGGTGGTCTCGACGGAATCGATGATGTTGTTCAAGACAGCGTTTAAAGCGGCGTATGCAGTCGAACTCGGCGCTATAGTTGTATTGAAAATGAGTGTGATGAGACACACATCGAGTTTCGATGTTTCAGCTGACAATGTCTGTACCGCGTGGTTTCGATGCTCGCACGTTTGACAACATGAAGACATCTTCACTTCAGTTGAAGCGTCACCGGGCGTCTGACTGTGTTTCTGAGATGACAGAAAATGTTCAAGATCCTGACCATTAGCTCTCTTCTTTCTTTAGATTATTTGTCTCTTGATCAGCACGCCTGAGGCTTCGTGATGACACAACGGGTCCGAGCGGGTAGGAAGAACGCAATGAGCAACTTGATGGATCGAGAGCAAGTGACGGAAAGTAACGAGCGACAGATGTCATGTATGGGGTATACAGTTGAGTGTAGGATCTTTGCTTGCTGAACGTAATTGAAGGTCTCGTGCAGCGAGTGTTGTAGGGCAATAACGCAGCCTCGAGGTTACGAGGATGCACAGCCTCGGCCGCCTGAACGTGCCCCTCAATCAATAGACTCACAGAACAACTGTGATATATTTAGCTAGCAGCAAAAGGATTGCGCATTCTCCTGAAACGGTCGCAGATTCGACGCTGAGTTGCGTTGGCTTGCTCACTAAGCTGGTTTGATAGGTAGCAACTGCGGCCTGTGTGGGGAAGGATTCAACGACAGCGAAGATCACGGTTTCAGATTGTCGTGTAGTTACATCATCGAATTCTGACGGATGAGGGAACGCGCTATTGGTATGCTGTTGGTTTGTGGGTTGATGCGCAGAATCACAGCGCCGGCACTGTTGGAATGTTATCTGCACTAACTTAGGGCTTGAATAGGAAAGGCGTGGCCATTTGGAAGTTGAGTTGATACCAACCCGCTGAAGAGCTATCCTCATATGTGCAACTGACTTCCGCTTATTCATTGTTTGGACTTGCGATTCAACGATTTAGCGATGAGGACATCCGAAGGCGACCGGATACTTAGGTACTCGCAACTCTGCATTTGCCCCAATATAAGCTGAAAGGATGAGATTACGCCACCACAGCCACGAACATGCCTTGACATGTTTTGTACATCGAATTTCATCACCCTTTTGATTAGTTCGATCATGAGTTAGCTGCCTAAGTATCAGTATGCACTACTACTAACGGCACCACGATCCAAATCCTAGTTTTGCACTCTGCAGAAAATTTTGAGGCGCCACAATTTAGGTCACATTCGAGTATTGCGACCGCCTGACCATCCAGGTACCCAATCGCAGAGGCTGATGGGGAGTTACATCGTACTTCCGAAGAGAACATGAATTTATGCACAATGTCCTTATTGATGTCCATGTCCTTACAATTACACGCAATGTCGGTTCGATACTTCGCCACCTGCGCAAGCCGAAGAAACGAAAGTTTCTCTGGATCGATACTGCGTGTATTCAGGAAAAGGATGATGAAAAAGGCACACAAGTTCGCTGCATGTCAGAGGTCTATCACGAGACTGCCAAAGTCCACATCTGTGTCGGTGCCGAATTGCTACGGAGGCACAAAAGTCATTCGCTTATCTAAAGAGTCTGGCAAATACATATACGCGAGCATCCTTTGCATCACAGAAGAAGGAGATCTCCGCGTATGCTCCATGGATATGCCGACTACGCTCTTCATCAACTGCTATCTTGCCTTTGTCTTGGAAGACGCTGAAATGGTGACGCTTGGGCACAAAATCACAGTACACTGCGGAACTTGAAAATTAACCTAGACTGGTTCAAGAAAGGGCTGGTAGTATGGACAAAGTCCAAGTACCGTGAAGGAAGCTCAATGGCGCCGTCGAAATCTGTTCAAACAGCTACAGATTTTACAAGCTCGACGAGTCTGATGCACAGTGTCCCTGGTTTGATTCTGACTTACTCCGCTGCACATTGTTCAGATCCTCGGAACCGGGTATACGCTCTCCATGGTTTTGCTGGCTATACATGTAGATTGAGTGACCCTATTCCCAAGATCGACAATGGGATGATATGCGCAATGTTCATAAGAAGAACAAGGAGCGACACCCAAAGCGTCTCCTTCACTTAGTACGAAACAAGATGATGGAGCTCGTCAGCACTGGCCCAGTACGTTACGAATTGATCCAAACCCGGTCAAAAATATATCGCAATAAAAACTGCCTTGATCGGTAGAGTAAATGAAGTCGTTCACGTAGGCGACATCATGTTCATGTTCCACGCTGATGATGTGGACGGATATGTCTATAAAGACAAACCATTCCTCCTCGTTCGGAATTCGAGACTGCTGCTGTAGATAAAGCTCAGCTGGAGGCAACATACGACTTCATCAGACTCGGTCTTGTCACCTGCGATAGGAGAGAGCGACTATCTAGCAAATTCTGAAGGAACCAAATCACAAGCAAAATCGTACGTGTCGAGATCAATACGTGAAAGTGTCGGCGGTACTGGGGAGAATCTATTCAAGACAGCAGGTTTGGCGACAGGGTTGTGAGTTAGATCATAGTGGTTAGGCCGTAATCGCCCTGGTTGAGGCATTTTGAACTCACTTGTTCAGTATTCGACTAGTCTGCCTGACCTGAGGCTCTTGCCCTCACATGTCCTCGCCAAATCGTCTTTCGTGCTGTTAGCGCTGACAGGCGCCAAAAATGGGCAGCAAGGTTTCCGGAAAGTCATTATCGGGTACCCCGCATTCTGGGGCGCTGGGGTTTGGCCTGAAGATCTCGCGTGCACAGATCCCTCTAGCCGGTAACTGTCACCGATCTCGGAGTAGCGCAGCCGACGCTTTTCATCCCAGCTTTGTTGAGATGAGCGAGGCGTCTGGGGATCATGGGGAGAGGAACGGCTCTTTGCTCGGGGCTCTTATCGTGCAGACTTGACCAGGTGTAATGCCTGTCGGTTGAATTTCAGGTTGTATACACTGTTCAGCAGCGGACTCTGGCGCCGTTGAGGCAAATCCCGCGCGAAAAAGCAACGACGATAGACCCCACAGTGCACAACAACGCTCTCAAGGCTCGCTTCATGGCTCGCTTCATGACTCGGGATTCGAGAGCGAAGCCGTCGTTCAGCCCGCAGGAGTCAGGACGTTAGTATTCGTACAGCACAGACGCTCGAGTGTTGGTACCGTATGTGCCAAACAATGCACGTGCCGGGATCTCGGTGGGATTCAGCCGGGAATAGACGCCATTTCGTCACCGTTGACCCTCTCCACAAGGTTCATCGCCATCCTCTCCAATCGCCGCCCCAGGTTTCTGCGCCGGTCTAACACCAGCCCACATATCCAGCCTTTGCGCCCACATCATGCAAACTCCACTTGACTCGCTTTTCGCCTGCCTGCAGCCCAAGTGTGCGGGAGATCTGGGGTTGAAGACCCTTCACCGCACATTTTGCTCTTGCTGCCACCTGCAATTGAAATTGGCGCACCTGTCTACGGCGGCGCATCAGTCATCAATCGCTTCTGCACCTTTCTCTACACCTCTGACGGATCTCCCACCACCACACACCAGGCTGTCGCCGGAGAATGTTGTGGCCTGAAAACACCCACATCCCTCGACGTCCGCGACCGCGATAGAGGCACTGTAAATCTGCCCGCTCAACGCAGCTCCACTGTATCATGGTCCTAGGTGCATGGTACACAGTCTAGCGCTTGCGATGGCGACGACCGATTCGCATGGCGACTTTTCCACGCGTGGCCCGGTGGTGATGGGCGTATCGGCGGCAACGCTGGCAATATGCTCATTATTCGTAGGCCTACGTCTGATTTCAAGATTTGCTGTGGTCAGAAAACCAGGATGGGATGAT
>TARA_R110002003_G_scaffold279_5_pt1 | contig 10870 bp, 6 predicted proteins | sample TARA_R110002003 | Tara Oceans TARA_R110002003 (sample SAMEA4396441) | marine metagenome | biome: Westerlies Biome; feature: [SRF] surface water layer (ENVO:00010504); material: water (ENVO:00002006), including particulate matter (ENVO:01000060) such as... | depth 5 m | reverse complement strand
GTAGCGGAGCGACTATTTGTGCTCTCAACCAACGACAAAGCCAGCACTGAGAAAACAATCCAGAGCCTCGGCATATACCTTGAGCAACGTCCCGAGGTCTTTCAAAATGATCTACTCAGCAACCTGGCGTACACGCTGGGACAAAGAAAGTCTCTACATCCATGGCGTGTCGCAATTGTCGCGTCGTCCAGCAAGGAACTAGTCGAAAATCTTTCCAGTGGTAAGATTATACCTACGAGGCGTGAACTCGACAACCCTCACCTTGGCTGGGTCTTCACTGGTCAGGGAGCGCAATGGTGGGCGATGGGTCGTGAACTAGGCACCCGATATCCGGTCTACGTGTCTTCGCTTGAGAAAGCAGATATACATCTTCGAGAGTTGGGTGCTAGGTTTTCCCTTCTAGAAGAACTTCAGAAGGACGAGTGCACCACGCAGGTCAATGCCGCCCATATCTCACAACCTGCTTGTACTGCCGTACAATTAGCACTCGTCGACCTTCTGCTTTCATGGGAAATCCGTCCTTCAGCCGTCGTTGGCCATTCGTCCGGCGAGATCGGAGCTGCATACGCAGCAGGAATTATCACGTTTGAGGATGCCATGACAGTTGCCTATCACAGGGGCCGACTTGTGCCCGTATTGAAAAAAAGGTATCCAGCAATGGAGGGCTCCATGATGGCTGTTGGAGCTGGTCAGGCCGAAATTTGTCCGCTGTTGGATCGCATTTCCCCAACATTGGGACAAGCGAGTATCGCCTGTGTCAACAGTCCCGCAAGCGTAACAGTATCCGGCGACATAAAGGCTGTCGAGAAGCTCCAAAGTCTCATCGAAGAAGCATATCCCGGCACGTTCGCTCGAAAGCTACAAGTGGATACCGCCTACCACTCTCATCATATGAACCTTGTAGCGAAGGAGTACACGCGGTCATTAGTCAACCTTGAGCAACCAAAGCCCTCAAACGTACCGTTTCATTCTTCGCTACTTGGTCGTACTGCTACAAGCACGGAATTGGATCCGTCCTACTGGGTGCAGAACCTGACTTGCACCGTCCTATTCGATACAGCTTTGCAGAGCATGTTTCGAAAGACCGGTGGTTCTAGAGCTGATATCAGCTTCCTAGTTGAGATAGGTCCGCATGCTGCACTCCAAGGCCCCATCAAGCAAATCCTTAAGTACCTCGGTGGCGCGGCAATTAAGATACCATACCAATCGGCGCTTGTGAGGAAGAAGGATGCAACGCAGACATTGCTTGCGTTGGTTGGCGCACTTTTCGTTCGAGGAGCCCCGGTAAATATGGAAGCAGTCAATTTCCCTACTCCGCTTGATACGCCACCACGAGTATTGACAGATCTTCCACGCTATTCCTGGAACCATTCCTCGAAATACTACCACGAATCTCGATTGACCAAGATACATAAGTTCTGTGACACCCCTCGCAACGATATCATCGGAGTCTTGGCACCTTATTCCAACGATCTCGAGCCGACGTGGAGAAACATCGTTCGACTTGATGACATTCCGTGGTTACGACACCATCAAATACAAGGTGTCACAATTTTTCCCATATCAGGTTTCGTGATCATGGCACTCGAAGCAATGAGTCAGTTAGCTCAAAAGAATGTGGCACCATACGACGACTTAGAGGTCACGAATCTGAATGTCATCGCCCCAGTCATGCTGTCCGAGGATGAGCTTGAATTGACAATGACATTGCGTCTACCCACAGAGTTCCATGGACTTGGCATGACTCGTAGCTTTACTATCTTCTCTTGGTCGGCCACCAAGGGCTGGGTGGAACACTGCATTGGCATAGTGTCTGCCACAGTTTCGGATACTAACGAGGTAGACGGGCTGCGTGCAATACATATGCATACTCAAAGAATTCAGTCGCAGCAAGCAAGAGCCATGGAGGCAGCGACAAAGCTGGTTGAAACTGATGCTATGTATCAGCAGCTTTCTGAGATTGGTGTGTCTTACGGAGCGACATTCCGAGGATTGCTAGGCTGTCGTGCATCGTCGAGCGCCTCCACCGCTGAGATAGCCGTGACCGATACTGCCACAGAAATGCCACATCACGAGGAGACGGCTTACACGTTACACCCGGTAATGCTCGAACAGCTCATTACCATGTATTGGCCCATCCTCGATGGCTTGAACGCCTTAGGGACTATTCATGTGCCGACTTCCATCGGCAAGGTCACCGTATCTGCCAGGATGCGTGAAGCGATGAAGAGTGGAGAAAGCAGTCTCCAAGCGTTTTGTGAGCCGTTGACTTCGCCATCTGATGCAGGGCCAAACGTCTGGTCCACCTTTGCTCTAGATGCGATGGGTCAAAAGCTGATCTCCGTCGAGGATCTCCAAACCTCGGCAATCGTGGATAGCGAAGTCGGAAAGGAGTCGCAGGTCCCTCGTGAGCTATGCTATAAGGTTGAATGGGAACCCATCCCGGTCATTTCGGGAACCGGAAGCAATGAAGCTTCCCAGCCCGTGTTCAATGCTGATGTTGTCATCATCCACGGAGATTCTGATCCGCAAAGGTCACTGGCATTTGCGCTATCGGATCACCTTTCAGCTTTCACCAGGAGTCGACCCACGACGAGTTTGTTCTCAGACTCCACAACCGTCACAAACGACCACTTATGCATCTTCATTGCCGAGCTTCATCAACCGATCCTTTCGAATCTCAGTGGGATAGCCTTCGAGGCGCTTCAACGACTATTGACCAGCGTGCAAGGTCTTCTATGGGTCGTTCAGGGGGCCTTTGTCAAATCTAATAATCCGGATACAAACATGGTCACCGGATTAAGCCGAACACTCCGGTCTGAGGGCACACTTGCCAAGTTTGTTACGCTAGATCTTGACGCATCAAAGACATACCGCACCACTGAAATGGTCCGCACGATTCTGGATGTCTTTTTCAGATCACTGGATACGAACAGCACGAGTAGGGAATGCGAATTCATGGAACAGAACGGAAATTTGCTTACCCCGCGCATTGTCAACGACACAAATATGAACATATACGTCCACAGCCTGGTTCATCCTCCCAATGTCGAGCCTGCTTGCTTCACCGACACTAGGAGACCTTTGCGAGGAATTCTACGAACTGCAAAAGTATCAGACAGCCTTGTATTTGAGGACGACAACACTCCTCCGGTTCTGCTTTCTCCCGATGAAGTTGAACTGCAGGTAAGAGCCATTGGTATCAGTCCCAGAGACTGCACAGCAGAACATGCTATTGGATTCGAGTGCAGCGGCGTCATCCTGGCTGTTGGTTCCAATGTATCTCATCTTCGCGTTGGTGACCGAGCCATGGCAATCACGCCTAACGGCTCCTTAGCCACTGTGGCTCGCGCCCAAGCCGATTTCGTAGGCAAGATTCCTGGTCACATCTCGTTCGACACTGCTGCATCTATGCCGCTTGCGTTCTGCACCGCCGTCTATGCCCTGGTAGAGCAGGCAAAGCTCCTCGAAGGCGAGACTTTGATTGTTCATGACGCTGCCAGTGCCGCTGGACAAGCTGCGCTTTCAGTCGCACAAATGATCGGCGCACAAGTCTGGGCTACTGTCCGCAGCAACGAAGAGAAAAGTCTGTTGATGTTTGAGCACGGTATCCCAGAACATCAGATCTGGTTCGTCGGAGGTGACGCCTTTGCCGAAAGTATCGACACCGCAACAAATGGCCGTGGAGTTGACGTCGTTTTCAACACCTTCACTGGAACGGATCATAGATCTCGCGCGACCTGGAATTGCATTGCGGCATTCGGTCGCTTCATCAACGTCGGGGCCGTGGCGGCAACGACGGCTGAAATTTCGCTTCAGAAGCATGCCGTCTTCATTCCTGTCGATATATTCGCACTGGCCAAGTATCGTCAGCATGGTCTACGCCGTACGCTTACGCACGTCGCTAGATTACTACGGTATGGTTTAATCCAGACGAGGAGTCAAATCAAGACGTTTGGCATCTCGGAATGTGCAGCAGCCTTGCACAGTATTCAGAAGGCGGGCCCACACGGGAAAGTCGTCATTGTCCCGCGTGGCGATGAATTTGTCTCGGTAAGTGCGCCACCGTCAATCACTCCGAAGGTTTTTAATCAATTTGAGGCTCCACGCATACTGAGCAGCAAAATGCTTTTCAGAAAAGATGCCACTTATGTTCTCATTGGTGGTACAGGCGGTCTCGGCCGTAGCATAGCCAAATGGATGGTCGCGAAGGGCGCCAGAAATATTATTCTTCTTTCCCGCAGCGGCTATCTTCCAGGGGATTCAGCAGAGCAGATTGCCTTGCTCAACAAAGCCGGCGCGAACATCGTCGTCCGCTGCTGCGACGTAGCAGACAGAGCCAGTGTCGACAACCTGCTTTCGGTGGGACTAAGTGGCCTGCCTCCCGTGCGCGGTGTTGTACATGGCGCTATGGTACTTCGTGTAAGTAGATGCCAGCTCTACTACAGGAACGACCGATACTAATGTTGGGGCAGGATGTCCTCTTCGAGCAAATGACGCACGAACAATACACATGTGTGATGACTTCCAAAGTCCAAGGAGCTTGGAACATCCACAACGCACTTTCGGAAGCCGGCGCCGGGCTCGATTTCTTCGTCATCATCTCATCTGCCGCCGGGGCTGTTGGGAACAGAGGCCAAGCAGCCTACGCAGCCGCCAATACCTTCCTGAACGGCTTTGCTCAATATCTTCGCGGCAAGGGCATCGCTGCGTCGTCGCTCGATCTCACCGCCGTCTCCGACGTAGGCCATCTAGCCGAAGACGCGGAGAAGGCGGCAGAAGTAGCCCGAAATCTCGGCGGCGACACCATCAGCGAGGTGGAAGTACTCGCTCTTATCCAAGCAGCCGTCGAAGGCAAACTGGCGGAATGCAACGGCCATTGCATCACAGGCATGCGCATCATGCCAACCGCGCATCCCTTCTGGGCCACCGACGCAAAGTTCCTCCACGTCCTTCGCGCCGCGCAAGAAGCATCTCCATGCACAGCCACTGCAACGAAAGTCTCCTGGAACACGGCCTTCAGAACTGCATTGTCTGGTGCGGAAGCCGAGCAAGTCGTCTGCGACGCGCTGATGGAGAAGATTGCTGAAATTATCTCGGTCGAGTCCGCCGAGCTCGATGCGAGTCGTCCGTTAAGCAACTATCCGCTTGACTCGCTGACGGCCATCGATCTGCGCAACTTCATTACCAGGATGTTCGAGGCGAATCTGCAGGTCTTGGAATTGCTGGCCAGTGCGAATATCAACACTTTGGCCAAGTTGGTCTGCTCGAAGAGCAAGATGGCGCTCCAGCGAGTGGAGCCGTAGGGCCAGCTGTTCAGGGGAAAGACTGTGCGAACTCTATGCAATAGGCACCGGTGGAGGATGCTTCATGCGACTTAGCCACCGATGTCTTGAAAGCCCCTACGATAACTCGAGTTTCAACAAGCACCTGAGTCGCGTCGGCGTGTTACATAGCATGCTGGACATGGGAGGTCACTGGAGGGGCGAGAGTATGCGAGGGATGTTCAATTTTACTTGTGTGCAGGAAAGTTTGAAGCCGATTGGATTGGTTGATGGCGAAGTCTGATGAGTAAAGAGGTGAAGAAGATGATATTGACATTCTAATTATTGCGTTTCATTTCTTGCCATACGTTACAGTATCCGCGCAACTATTCCATATGCAGCCGTGCAACCCGTCCTACAATACCCTCACAACCTGTTCAGAATATCAGTCAAACTGACCAACTCTAGTCACCATTTATCTATTTATGATAAACCTACCGTATATTTCTCAAGCTGCAAATAAGACACTGTAACTCCCAGGGGTGGAGATCGGCACTCCCTCAAGCATTCCCACACCCAGCATTCTGAAGCAAGGCCCCAGATGTGCACTGGATGGTGATGCCTGAGAAGCATCCGAAGATTCTGACGAGCTTGAACTTCCTTTTCAGATGGGTGTAGACTTCCCAAAGTATTCTTTCGACAGTAGCCGCTTGGTGACTTGTATTTTCTAGGCCCTAGTCGCAAATCTAGCATCTTCCAAACGTGCAGTAAACCCAGGATACAGTCCTCATCGAGCTTGACCTTATTTTTCTCGACAAGAATCACCGTGTCGAACAACCGCATTGTGCGTCTTTGAGTAGAGAAGCTAGTTGATCAGTGAGGCTTTCTATAAGGTGAGGCCTAGTACCGAGCTCTTCTCCGCAAGCCAGCATCGGAGATTGCAGGTCCTTGTAACGATAGTAGTATCACTTGCCGTAGCGTGTGGGGTGAGCCCATGTTCCTTACACATCGGGCTCAAAAGCTCCTCGTTAAGCTCCGCCAAGCATACCGGCGTGCTGCAAGGTAATAGCTTAGGTATGAAGGTATTTGCATGCACTGCCGCCAGAGAAGAGAAGTTAAGAATTGCTATCGAGTGATCTTGAAGAGAAGAAGTTAGTCTTGGGTAGGAGCAGCCGTGTATTTATTTGTACTGGGAAGTCACTAGAGAACGTGCAGTTCCACGACATGATAGACGGGAAGTGCATCATTTACGAACGAGAGTAATTGAGATAATCATGGCATTAATCTCTCCACTCCCGAAAGCTATGCGTAACGCTAGGTCGTAGCTACGCGAGCATACTCATCAAGGTGGTCGGCTCACGTGGGCGTGACGAGATATCATGAGCATAAAAGTTGTATGGGAGTTTATATTATAGATCACCAGCGGGTTTCTCATAAGCCGCGGTTGACCTTACTCATTACTACTATTCCAACCTTCATAGGTAGGCAGAAGCCCCATCTTTCGAGAAAGGGTTGCGCCAGCAACTCCCCGTAGTCGAGTCCATGGCTTCCATTGATATCCCGTACACTCTTAACTGTTTTCGAGAATCACAACACTTCCGCCGCGTATTTATCCTGCACTGCTACAGCATCAAAATCTCCCGGGACGCTCGTAATGTCCCGCGGCATGAATAGACGGACCTCATGATATGTGGGCAGCGCGAGATGTGTATAATGGTGTGCACGCTTGCGGGTATGGAAGTACTGCACAAAAGCTGTCAGGCATCTTTGAACGTCGCATGGTCCTCGCGGTTGGAACCAGTGGGGCACATTGAGGCCAGAACCGGGGTATTCGACGTAGGTCAATGAGCGAGGGAGATGGTCTTCGAGAAGTGCCTCGTGTTTCTGATACAGCCCACAGACGAAATCTACTTCGTCGAGATGCTCGAGCTTCGCCAGTCCCTGGGCAATCGATCGCCAGGTCCCGTCGGTCAGCGTAGTATGGGAGAAGCTGACTTTAGTCAAAGTCTTTGCTTGCAGCTTGAGGAATGATCGTAGACGTCCGCCGCTTATGTAGATGCTATCTATGTACAGGGACGTCAGGTGGCTGAAGATAACTCCGGTGAAGTGATTTATGAAGAGGTCGTGGCATCCGTTGCAGAATCGCAGTCTCGGATCGACGCCGCAGCCGTGTAGCTGCAACCGCTCAATTCCAGCCATGGACTTGACAACAGAATCGGCAAAATGCGGAAAGTTCGGTCGATAAGCACGAACATGGTAGCCTTCCTTGTTGTCGGCCAGCTGATCTCGGAATTCTTGCGTTGGCGCCGCTGGTATAAAACGGTTGGATCGAAGAAAGGCACGAGTCCCTTGGACTTGTAGGCCTTTGACGTAGGCATCATACGAAGTCGGAGAATCTGAAAAAGCCCCATAGCCTTGCTCTTCGAATGTCTTTATGTTTACAGAGGCAGCGACAATCTTGCGTGGAAAATTTGCCATATTCAAAGCCCTGAAGATGGGGTCGTGGCCATGGGCGGTTGGGATTTGAATCTCATCGAGTGACTTCGCCTTTTCGAGTCTGCGAAAACATTCAGCTAAGAGATAAATGAGCTCTGGTGAGCTCATGTATGCCTCGTTGTCTTCTTGATCCAAGTATGCGTTTCGAGACTTGTCTACAGTGCGTGATCTGTAGACAAATATTGTCTTGAACTTATCGCGACAAGATGGTATGCTAGCAAAGTGGAGCAGCCGCGAAATCGAGAACTCATTGATATGGACCTCATAACCCTCTAGAAGGGGCCCATAACGAACACTAGCATCGAAATGGGTTCCATGGTAAATCTTCTGCTTGCTGTTAGCTTCCAAACCTTGGTAGATGAACGTGATACACGGACCTTGCATGTGGAGCGGAGAGCGCAGAAGTCTTTGTTTTCGTAGTACACCTTGCCGGCATTATCGAAGGATAAGCCTAGCCATCGGCATACCGTGCTCAGCAACTCAGTCGGAAGGGAGACTAGGCTCATGGTGTTGCAGTTGAGAATGGGTTGAGGTCGTCAGGTGCTTGATGCAGAAAGCGTGCTTGTGAGTACGAGCTGAAATACCTGCTAGGTTACAAGGAGGTCAAGTGAATGTAGCAAACAATATTCTCACTAGCGACTCCCTTTGGGCAAGCCCTCGAGTCACGGCGGGAGCGCAAACAGCTTTCTCTCACTCTGTAAGTGAGTCTTTCAACAGAATACTTCACGTCTAGAGTTCCTTGCGCGGAGGTGCATCATCAGTACCGCTTATCGTGATATACTGTATATGGCGCAGTCTGAACGCCATCTACTGTGGTCCCCCTCAGACGCTTTTCCGGAGGCAAATCTGACGCATAAGCCTCCAAGACCCGCAGCCGTTATATGTACCACTTAGCATCAGCGCACGAAGAACACGGAGCCAATAGGAACGCTGGCCTGGCGTACAGTGTCAATGCTCGAGGAATCGCCACTGAGAAAACTTCTGAGGGGGACCACACCACAGTAGACTTTTAAGTGCACGGGGGATTCTATTGCATAGATAATAAGTTGAATAACAGGTGCGTTTCAAGAGCGATTATTGAGCTTCAGATGACTTCCGAGAACTGTGGATGCTGGTCCCGTGATTATCTCCGGGCGTCTCCACATTCGCGACAATCTCCCAAGATATCTATTGCTACCTCAGACAAGGCTGGGTTTGCACTTTACGCCCTGGGCCCACATGTTTCTGTAAGCGAGATTCCGAAACCGTACGTTAAGCCAATGAATGCAAGGCTGTAGCCGCGTTGGGGGCCGTAATCGCGAATCCTCTCTGGCATGCCAAGTCGTCGCGTACATGGGCAAGTTGACAGCAATTTGAGCCTCGTCGAGAACAGCTGATCGACTTACCCCTATTCACTCACCACCTTTCGAGAACTGTAACGCCTCCCGATTGTTATGGCCGACATCACTCAGGTTGATTCTGCACCAAGCCAGCCAACACAGACGCAGGACCTGACCGATGTTTTCATCACAACGCCGAGATCACAAGCCCCAGGAGTGACACCATCTGTGGTCGTTATCACCCAGATCCTGACTCCCGGTTCATCCAATTCTCTGCCACGGCTCACCACGGCCTACACCCAGGCTCCGGAATGTGCGACGCGATGGGTTCTGCTTTCTACCGCTGGAAGTGTGTCAATCACCAGTGGGAACTTTGCCAATGATCTAGTCCAGAACGGTATAGGCTCGTCGTACTGGCGGCCATGTTATGCAAGCGTTCCGACGCCTGCCTACAGTCCAGGCGTTTGTTACAGTGGTCTAACACCAGCTATTATTCAACAAGCGTTGATACAAGTGGCGTCGAATGATGTTCCTCAAAAGCGGTGGCAAGCGCTTTGTTGTCCTAGGTACGCAGACCGAAGAGCACTACAGGCGGAAGGATTGCTGCGCTGCCACGGCAAGGAAAGCGTTAATGAAGTATAGTGGTATGTTCCCGACAAATTTTCGACAATGCGAAGGTACTTTTTCGACACCGTTCACTGCTCTTGCATCGGTAACGGCAACCATCACTTCGGGATCTTCCACATCTAGAGTACCGATATGGGACGGCAACGTAACTCAAGCGATCACCACCACTGGAGCTGATGGGCGCCCTTCTGTCGCAACTACGGTTCAGAACTTCCGACAGACCACTGTAGTCTCAAGTGGAAAGTTGTGGGCCGAGCCTGTGACCGTGTACTGGCAAGCGGAGGATCTCTCCCTCTTTCCCAGCGCATACGCCGTGTCGCTTGCGTCAGCAATCGGCATATCGTTTAACGATGGATCCAAAGCTCCGGAACCAGTGGCAGAACAAGGTCTGACTATAGGCGCAAAAGTCGGTATCGCTGTGGGAGCTGTGATCGTTGCAGCGCTTCTGGGCGGATTTCTTGTGCTCGGTCTCCTGCGCAGACGTAGACGGAAGCGCCATCCAGACGTCCCGGAGCTATCTGGACAGTCTAATGGCTTCAGGAAGTACTTTGGTGGGAAGTGGAGAGCAGAGGCGGACGGAAATTCGCAACCGGTAGAGCTTGATTCGAAGCATGTACATGTGATTCCGGGGCCTCCGGTTGAATTAGACGCGTCGAATAGCCAATAAAATATAAGTTACAGGGCCAGAACTGTTCACTAAAGCAATTTCAGATCTGATAAACACCGGGAAGTCATTGCAGGAGTGGTGCGGGAAACTACAAAACCACGGCGTAACTAAGCCCAAGCCAGTGAACTAGCTCCCGCCCCTAGCGCGCCAGATCCCTGTCCGAAATTTTGGCCGTCTCCAAAACTTTACCGCAACACCACAAATCCAGAACACCCCCACCACAACACCACTATGTCGTCCATGCGCAATGCCGTCCAACGGCGCAACCACAAAGAGCGCGCACAGCCCGTCGAGCGCGAGAAATGGGGCCTCCTCGAAAAGCGCAAAGACTACAAGCTCCGAGCTGCCGACCACAAGCAGAAGAAGCACAAGCTCAAGCTGCTGAGCCAGAAGGCTCGCGATCGGAACCCCGATGAGTTTTCGTTCAAGATGATGTCATCGGGTGTGGACAAGCAGGGCAAGAAGGTGGCGGACAGAGGCAATGTTGCGCTCAGCCA
>TARA_R110002003_G_scaffold44_17_pt1 | contig 10885 bp, 9 predicted proteins | sample TARA_R110002003 | Tara Oceans TARA_R110002003 (sample SAMEA4396441) | marine metagenome | biome: Westerlies Biome; feature: [SRF] surface water layer (ENVO:00010504); material: water (ENVO:00002006), including particulate matter (ENVO:01000060) such as... | depth 5 m | reverse complement strand
GGGGGGGGGGGGGGGGGGGGTGTGGAAATAGGGCGAAGGTCATACGTGATAGGATTTTCATGTATGCAATCAACGAAGACTTGGAATGGATATTGATTGACTCGATCAACCTGACCCTCCTGCCACCTGTATGCCTGACAAGCAAAACGAACAGAACAGCCAAAACTCGTTTGAGTGTTCAATAAAGCATGTCCACGCCCCTCTAGCTCAATTCACGAATAATACATGTTTGACCTACCACACCACATCAAATCTAATCCTCAATTCATCACCCTACCAAGCAAACATACACTTATTGTTCAACAACCTCGCCCCAAGCATATCATACTCATACCGACTAATCCAGCTGTCATTCCCATGCCCACTCAGCCTCCCAAACACACTACCCCCTTTCCACGCCACCACCTGCGGATCAAATTCTCTCGGTGGCGGACCTACTAGGATCTCCTTCCCGTAGAACGGCCGGAGCTCTCGCAGGCGCGCTTCAATAAACTCGCGTAGTCCGGGGGTCTTGGACGCGCCGCCGACCAACATGATGCCGCCGAAGAAGTCACGTAGTTTGCGGTCGTCGCCGCGGGCGCCTTGGGCGAGGGACTCGAGAATCGCATGGTCGAGAGGCGTGATGGGGAGGACGTTGTCACGCGCGTCTGCGAGTTTGGTCTTCTCAAGCACGGGGTCGCGAAAGATGAGGGCTTGGCCTTCTGCGTCGCCCATAGGGGTGTCGCGTTCGGGGTTCGGGGTGCCAGTGCCCTCGGGGCCAGGCGAGCCAGCCACGGAGGAGCGAGGAGTGTTCTCGTTCTCGGTAAGGCGGCCGAGCAGATTAAAAGGGTTTGGCTGTGGACGCTGAGGTGTCGAAACAGCGATAACGGGGTCGGAAGTTCCGTTGACGGCGGCAACAACGGGTTTGCCTGCTGCTGCTTCGAGGATGGCGATTTGGGCTTGCGAAATAGGGTCGTTCGGTGACCCATCATAGAGATCCACCGATCGCGGTATAACCCTTCGCCTGTTTTGTAGCTTCTTTGCATTGTCAAATATTGATGGCTTGAAGAGACCCTACAGTTGTCAGCACCATGTATCAGACGTCTGCACGGACTGGCTTACCATGACCGAGAGCATAGTCTCGTCGTACGTCTTGAACGTGTATTTGCGCGTATCCTGCCCTGAACCTCGAAGATGAAAATCCCAGGTCTGAACTGTAACAGACCCCTCGTCCATTGAGCAGAACTTTTGCTTCAGCTCTTCTGCAAGAAGGAAATCGTACCTCCTCTTAAGATTCATATCTGAGTAAGGAAAGTGGCCGTACAACATCATCTTGATGAATGTTTCAGTCACGTCTGATCCACCCATCTTCAGGTTGACGCGAGACTCTTCGACACACAGGCCTTCATCTACACAGCAGATGGATGTCTTCTGCGCTCCGATATCGACTACGCAAGTGACACCATAGCCGGCTCCGAAGGAGGCTGAAAGACTTTCTTGCTGCAGGCATACCTTTCCAAGACCAAGATCTCGTATCAGGATGTCGAGGATCATAGTGACATACTGCCGCTCGTACAGGTCCGGAATAATGAAGACACACTTGTAGTTAACCAAGTCCTTCAAGCTCTTGATGCCTAGTTGATTCTTAAAGGCCTCCTCCAGGATCTTTGATATGTCGTGGTATATCTGGTTGCGGTCAGAGTAGTCGACTTCGTTGAACGTGCCATTTCGTATCGGCCAGAACAGTTTGTATCGAGGCTTTGACTTTTCGGGTATTCGCAATGCTGCGTGTCCAGTGAAGAAGTCGGGTGCTTTGCTCGGGTCTGCTGGCAGCTCCGTCCAGTCAATACGGTCCATGTCGTTGTGCTCCGAGATGATATCCGGAGGTGTGCGTCGATTGTAGTTGATGACCAGATCCTTCGAATTTGGCAGCACTCGACGCTTGTTGGAGCGCATGCGCGTCCTCAGCTCCGAAGACATGGCCATGTACTGATCGGCAAAGTCTTCCCCAAACCACTTTTCTGGAAGGGCATCCGCAGGGACCGCTCCATCGAGCTTCATGCGCTTGGGGTTGGGTTCTCCGCCATCTTCCTCGTCTTCGCTTTCTTTCCATCTTCGGGCGATCACCATCGGTATTGTCTTGGGAAGCGCATCTGATCCCAGGCCTATCCTCAGGTTTTGACTGCCGGGGTGTATTACGATGAGCTTGGAGATATCGGTCCGTGACGCAAAAGACACGTCTGCATCCTCTGCTGTCTCATCCGCAGCCTGTGGTGTCAGGCCCTCTGTCTGTGGTACGCCGAGTGCGCGCGCGCGATCCTTGTCCCTCGCCTCCTGCACTATGCGTGCCCTCTCTTCATCCTTCGGGTATCGGACGGCCAGGAATTGTTCGTCGCGCTTGAGGAACTCGGTGTAGTAGTTCTTCTGGTTGATCATAGGGACCTGGGGCCACGTCGTAAGGTCCATGTTATTGTCTGTCCTCTCGAGGCCTGTGTCTACGGTCAGCCATCCATCGTCGGCCATGGGTGGCTCCAAGCCATACCCTCTTCCCTCAGTTGGGCTCTACCCGACTTTTTGCCCACCATCTTGGCAGAACGTGTAGCTGCTTCCTGCTGGTTTCAAGCTTATTGGTGCCCTGCAGACCGCACAGCCGAATGCGACTGTCAAGAGACGTGGGTACTTTGGTGAGATTCCTGAAGCTTGCTTGGACAGTGAGGTCTGGTTGCGGATTGCGTCAATGGCGGCCGTAAGAGCGCATGCAGGGTGTGGAGGACGGCGGCGACGGTGCGTATACCCGCGGGTTTGTTGATGGTAGAAAGTGAGTTTCAGCGTTGGTTGCGGCGCGCTTGCTCTGCCATTGGTTCGCATTGTCCCAGCGGCATCCTGGAGCTAGGGCCACCATACGATGCTTCACCTACCTCTTTCCGCACCCATCAGTCACATCCGGGCAATATTAGGCTTGGCTTTGCAGCCAGCTGTGTGTTAGTACAAAGGAATGCTGCAGATCGCCAAATGCAACAACTGGGTGAAGTATCAAAGCTTTGTATTCATAAGGATGAGAGGGGTATCTAGGTTTGTCGTCACGCATCGCCTCATTAGTCAAGTCTATCCCGCACATCCCCATACTGTGTAGCGGCCCTCTACCGAAGCATACACACAACTAGTCATCCTCTCAAGGCCGCTGTTCAGACTCATTCCGCACACTCAATACATCTCGACTGTCCTTCGGGAAGTGAAGTTGCACCAATCGCACTGCATATAGGATGAGCATTGGGACCTCTAGCACGAAGGAAAAGACTCACCATTGTCGCCGACGAAGCATCGTTGTCTTCGAGACAGTACTCGTTCTGGCACTTCTTACATTGTCGAATAAAAAGCTCCTTGCAGCTTATACACTAGCAAGAGTCAGCTTGGTGACAGCAGCTCGAGGGACAGAGGAGCATACCGTGTGGCCGCAGCCAAAGCAGTCACGTCTCACGCCAACAATCTGTATTTAGTCTCGTCAGCATACTCCTTGTTAGAAGAATGAGCACATACCTTGGCGCGCAAGTGCTAGGTAATCCAGTGCTGTTATCCAATAGCGGGCTCCAAGGCCAGTGGGTAAGACTGGTTTCCGGAATCCAACTACTTTGTAACGGCCTCATGGGGGCACCTCGTTCTCGCGCGCCAAGGTAAGAGTTATATTCTCAACCCCACATGCCATTGCCTCCAGCACCGCTCATCCACTCGTTCACAAGGCATCCTTCGACGCAAAGATCCATATGTACCTTGATGGTTTGTTTTGGGATCATCTGGGTGGTCCCGTTGGGCTCGAGCGTTTCCAAGAGTTCCGTCTGCTGTAGCTCCGTTCGTTGCGCCACGGTCGACCCGGCATAGCAATCTTCGTCCCACCATTTATGGCACCGCTCGCACCAGCGTCCTTTGAGACAGTCCTCACAACGCACAAAAAGTGGTGGTGGTCTCGATCCATCCAGCGAGTGTGGCAGTTGCGCTGCGCGTACTGAGCTCCAGTGCAGTGGAACTGGGCTAAGAAGTGGAAAGTGGCTAAGCGGAGAATCTCCAAAGATGGCCGGCCCTTCGGGACAAGCATGGCAGGACTCGCAGCCTGATGGTCCCAGGGCGACCGTTGCTATCGCAGGTCGGAGAAATGAGGCTGGATGTGGGATGCTGCTAGCGGAACCTGCCCTGATGTAGGCCTTGCTCGGATCGTGCCGTGGCCCTCTGCAGAGGACTGCATCAAAAGCGATGATGCCCCCACAGGCCTGGAGTATCTCGGCCCAGTCTAACGAAGGGCGCTTAACCATCATTCTCCCCGACGACTGGTACCACTTGTCATCGGTCCTTGTTAGTGCAGCGTTCAGTGCGGTTGTTGACTTCTGATTCCATTCTGCGCCTATTTGTGCTCCCTGTGCCGACATGACTCCTCGAGAGACAGGAGAAGCCGATCGTTTGGTCGGTGGTGCAGCAACGTGCGCAGGGTCGCGAGGGCCGAAGAGGTAAATGCCCTTGACTCGAGGTGTTCCGGCGGGTCTTATTGAGCGCACGGCGTAGCGAAGGTACTGCTGCAGCTTCCTCTCGTTGAGGTGCTTCACTTCTCGGATGGATAGAATGCGGACATTATATCTCTCTTCAGTCAGAAGCTCTTTGACAAATTCGGCTGTCACGCTGAGGCCGTCTAGCACGAGAGTGTTCACATTGCGCAGAACGTGCTGTTGCTCGAGCCGCGAGAGGATGCCACGGAGAGGGCCAGAGTAGAAGTCGTCTTCTGTGAGGGACTCGTCCATGCGCTCTTGACGCCAATTGTTACCGCCAGAGTCCAGAGGCTCGTCGATTGGACATATCGCAGACTTGATGGGAGAGAGATCAAGGTAGCGAAAAGCTTCCGGCGACTGGCGGATGACTAGACGGAGAGATCTGGACGTCTTTGCAAGGGCACAAACGGACTGGACAGGAAGATATGGTGCAGTTTGGCGCAGAATCAAGGTGTTGGATAATAGGTCCGCCAGAGAGGTAGGAACATCGGAGAGGACAATGGGACCCATGACACCGGGGAAAACACGACCAGAAAGATGTTCAGGTTAGACGGGTACTCACCACAGCTTTATCGGCAGGATGCAGGCGCAGCCCAGACGGGCACGTGTCACAGATCTGACACTGCAGCAGATATGGTGTTGAGTAAAAGAAAAGCAGGGCGGCGGGGGATGAAACGTGGTTGGCGTGAGTAACGAGGACGACATGGTGGGATCATCCATGCCCGCTAGGACCCTGGTGACGATCATTCATAGCCAAGAATTCCGCCACGCCATATCGCAACTCTGTTGAGTTTCAGGGTCCAAATAATTGCATGTGGAGCGGCTCGCGAAAGATGCGCTTCATACAAGTCTGATCACGGGTCAAAGGGCACCACGGTGAGGCAGACCGCGCTTGCGTACTGGAAAGCTTTGGTTGGAGCACGAATAAGCGAGGCCTGGGTTCCAAGTAGGCAACGTGGGGTGCAGGCGGTGTTAGCAGTCGCGATTGCCATATCAAAACTGAGGCGGCCAAGATTGCGTGATGAGCATGCATGCAGGCGGCGGATGGCGGGCCGAGAATCATTCCAGCCACAGCGTGATCTAGGAACAGGCCAACGGCTATTATTATCGCGAGTGCCGTGCATCGAAGCTTGTCGGAGCGTGTCGCATTACGGTGAAAGCAACTCGCGCCGTTATCGATAAGGGATGACGCAGACACCGAGGCGGCAGGTCGAAGCTTCTCGAGCAGAGAGCCGCCATTCATCTGTCAGCTCACTTACGCCGTTTGGACCGTAGGCCCTTATAATCTATCCAAACTTCATAGACATGATAACTTACTGCTCTCCTCGCTGCAACTCGTCGTGACCAACACCCACAATGGACCCGGAGCCAGAGCCCGCCGAGCTCAAGTGGTCGGCGCAGTACACGCTTTCCTCGACGACTCGCAACACGCAGCTGCCGGGCGACAAGATACTCCTGCCGCCATCCGCCCTGGAACAACTGCTTGCCGCAGCGCCCGTCGTTACCGTCGATGCGGACCGTCCCCATATTACCGCGTTTGACCCGTTCAATCCCTACACGTACAATGCCGAGCGTCAGGCACGCGCGCAGTTTCAAGACCGCCACCAGCAGCTGCCACACCCACTCACGTTTCGACTGGTGAACCCCGAGAATGGGAGAGTGTTGCATGCAGGCATACGCGAGTTTTCAGCAGACGAGGGCGAAATCGTTCTGAGCAGCTTTCTGAGGGAAGCGTTGGGCATCGAAGCTCCGTCGGCGGACGCATCGAGGACGGGAAGCCCAAACGGCCACAGTGATGGCGATCAAGATATGGCTGATGGTGGACATCACACAGCTACGAATGGCGCCGGGCCTCGAATCACCGTGCATGCCAAACAGCTGCCGAAAGGTACTTTTGTCAAACTGCGGCCACTCGAAGCAGGCTATGACCCCGAAGACTGGAAGTCACTACTCGAAGAACACCTGCGATCAAACTTCACTACCCTGACAAATGGAGAAGTTTTGGTGGTGTACGGTGGACGGACCGCTGGAGGGGCGCGCGAGGAGTTCCGCTTCCTGGTCGATGGCTTCAAACCCGAGGGAGACGGGATTCTTGTCATCGATACAGATCTTGAGGTCGATATCGAAGCCCTGAACGAAGACCAAGCCCGAGAGACACTGAAGCAAATAGCAGCCAGGCGACAGCGGGCGCCAGGCACAACAGAGGGCAGCTCCGTGGGCGGACCTATAGACATCTTCAAAGCGCAGGACGGCCAGGTGCTAGATGGTGAATATGTCGACTACGAATTGTCGTCTTGGGATAGGTCGCAAGGTCTAGATATTTCGTTGAGCGAGGTGGACGATGACACGGAGATCGACCTGTTCGTGAGCCCGTACTCGTCCCGGCAAAGAGTCCGACCACGAGAAGACGAGCACGTGTTTGCAGAGTTGTCGAGTCGATACCCGAAACGCATACGACTGCAACCTACCAATGTCGAGCTTGACGAAGCGGACGCCATTCACATCTCAGTCCGCGCATATCCCTCTGATCCACCTGCTAGCACACCCAAGCCATTCAGGCTCAAGGTCACCATGTTTGACCCCAAGACCACACCTGCGACAAACGGCGATGTCGCCTCAGGTGGAGCACATGGTTCTGACGAAATACAATGTAAGAACTGTAATCAATGGGTTCCCAAATCCTCGCTGTTTCTGCACGAGAACTTCTGCTTGCGGAATAACATTGTCTGCCCCCAAGGATGCGGCCAGGTATTCCAAAAGCGCTCTCCAGCATTCCAACACCATTGGCACTGTCCACACGACACTTTCACCGGCAATACGCCCCTGAGTCGCCAAAAGCACGATGCCATCTACCATACCCCCCAAATCTGTTCCTCCTGCGGTCTGGACTTTCCATCCATCCCGACACTCGCCCACCACAAAACGACCACATGCCCCGGCAAACTAATCCTCTGCCGTTTCTGTCACTTGCAAGTTCCACAAGAAGGCGATCCAAACGAGCCTGCAAATGCCGAACTCCTGCTCTCCGGGCTTACGCCACACGAACTCGCCGATGGAGGGCGAACAACGGAATGCCATCTCTGCAACAAGATCGTGCGCTTTAGAGACATGGATACACATCTTCGACACCACGATCTCGAGCGCCTGTCTCGCCCGCCACCGCGAATTTGCCGCAATGTGAACTGCGGGCGCACACAAGATGGTGTGAACAAAATGGGCGACACACGCGCTGGCACACGCAAGGGTCAGGGCCCAGGGAACGAGATCGGATTGTGTAGTGTGTGCTTCGGCCCGCTCTACGTCTCTCTGCACGATCCTGAAGGCAAAGCGCTACGTCGCCGCATCGAGCGCCGCTACTTGTCACAACTATTGACTGGATGCGGAAAGGCATGGTGCAGGAATGAGTTCTGTCGTACTGGACGTAAGAATCTAGGCGAGGGAGATAAGTCTGTGCCGACAAAGGATGCGATTCCGCTCGTGAAGCCGTTCTTGGACGGCATGGATGGCAGGGGATATGTCACTCCGCTGCACTTTTGCGTCGATGAGCGGAGCCAGAAGAATCGAACGTTGGCGGAGATGATGACGGCTGAGAAGGGGATCGAGGGCAAGGGTGGTTACGGGTTGGAGTGGTGCGTAGCGGCTCTTGAAGCGGAGAGCGGCGATCTAGAGCGAGGACGTGCTTGGCTAAAGGGATGGGCGCCGCAGCGTAGTGAAGCTGGGCAATAGCGAGTATAGACATGCATGCATGGAGGCGTTGTACACGAGCGAGCATATAGACTTTGGTGATACCCAGCGCTGGTGAGAAGAAATTGACTATTGCCATAGCCATGATTCGTGTTAATCTCTCTTGGATAGTGACCGTTCAAGAACCCATGCACTATCTCATCGGCACATAAGCCTTACTATTCCCAAACATGACCCAAACATGGTGAAACGAACGACCTAGATACGCAAAGCACATCCGGTGCCATCGCGTCCCGATAAGTATATACACGAATGATAGATGCTAAGTGAACGCCAAAGCCTGTGGCGCACTTGGAGAGTCCTCGCCCGAGGACTACATCTCGAGTTGGAGTGAGCTGTAGATGGGATCGAATACAACCACACTACACCCTATAGGTGAAGTAGCCAATGGTGTTCGGGTAGGCAGCCAGATTATCGGACCAGAGGGCCTTGTCCTGGCGATCAATCGTGATCATTTGCAGTGCGCCGACCTGATTCAAGCCGTACCACTGGACGCTCGAGTCGCCCTCGATGCTGAAGATCTGGTTCTGACAGTCGCGCCGACCATTGGCTGCGTTGGGGTCGCTGCACGAAACGTCATAGCTCTTGAAGAAAGAGTACAAGCCGCCTGCGTAGATCATGACATTCTTCGAGTTTAGAACACGAAGACCGTAGGCGTCGCAGATGCCCTCTGGACAAGCAGCGGCATAGTCTGGATCCGAGTAAGCATCTGACCGTCCGTATGGTTGCGTCTTCGCGTCTGGAGTAGGCATGTAGTAGGGCGTCTCGGTTTGGATGTAGCCAGCGAAGATGTTTTGGGCGTTGTTGAACTGGTACTGATACAAGGCGTGATGTTCAACGCCACTCGCCCATAGAAAGACGTTCGAGGCTTCAACGTGCAGGCCACGTCCCGTGAAAATGGCAGTGCGGGTGCTGTTCCAATCATCAAGGTCGTGGTCCGCTGTCCAGAACCAGTTGTTCTCGAAGTACGCTCCGTTGCCAGTCTTGGTGATATGAACGTTCGTGTGCGCTGCCATGCATCCAGGGTTGATGGAGCCAACTGGGCATTCTGCGATCTGATGCTGGGTGCCCTTGGCCCCACCAATGCGAGTGTGAACATCCCATAATCCGGAACCGCGCTCCGTGTTCAAGTTGTACTCAATGACGATAGCACCAGGTGTAGCGCCCTGAGTCTGTAAAAGCATGTCGGACCACTCGACGGATCCACTCTCACCGGGCTTGCCAATCTGAACAACAGCTTTCGGGTCATCCTTGTTGGCCCAAGTGCTTCCGGAAGCCATAATGGTCGAAAAGGTCTCGCCCACCATGCGGGAGCCAGGTGGAACATAAATGGTGTTGGTCACCTTGTAGACACCGTGCTCAAAGAAGAGGACCTTGTTCTGTGACACAGCTGTGTAGATCGCGTTCTGGATAGCTTGGGTATCATCGGCTTGCCCATTACCCGTTGCACCTGCACCGCGGGCACTGATGAAGTCTCCAGCATTCAAGTTCTCGTATTGCGGCTTCGACTTGGAGTAGTATTTGCCGTCTTGTAAAAGACTTGATGGCCTAGTCGCAGCATTGATGGCTCCCTGGAACTTCTCGGGGCCGTTTGGTGAGTACTTATTGCCCTGGCCCCATGCCTGAATGGTGGTGGTTCCGCCCGCAAGTACGGTAGTGCCACCAGGACCTTTGACAGCAACAGGTACGTTGAATAGCTTGACGTTTTCAATAATAAGTTGACCAGCGCCGATAGGTAGAGTTGTTCGCGTCCAGGCCTAGATTACATTAGCAAGACGGTTATACAGGACGACGGAACGCTTACCTGGTCAACAAAGGTAGGACAGTTTGTAATCTCACTGTCGATGATAACGACAGAGCCGACTTGAAGTTTGCCCTGCTGATCGGCGTTGTTCATTGAGAAAGCAGTACCGCAGTCGCTGATTGAGAGTCCGGAGTAGAGCCAGCCCCAATTCCAGATTTGTGATATACCGACCTTAGCCTTCGAGATCTTCACGTTGCGCATGGTGACTGAGGAAAGGAAACTGAAGTCAGCCGCATTATTCGCTCTGTAGGATGATGGCATGCATACACTGTTGATTCCCAATGTTCATGCCGTAGAGGCCACCCTCGATATCGAGATCGGCCATATGACCGCCAGAACCTGATCACGTTAGCAAGCCCTCGAGCACGAACTGGTTGGATGTGTACCGTTCTCAACAAATATACCAGCGTGTACTGAGCTGTCCGATTGTGTCATACGGATTTTGACATTCTGAATTGTGGTCGCCTGGGATGCTGGCCAGTGGATACCTTGGAAGCCTCTGGTCGGCGCAACGGCAGTGCCATCAATTACGAGGTTTCGAATCTGACGTAAGAAGATGTTGGTCGAGATCCAACCGGGTTCGCCATTGCTGTTGCTGTATGGGCTTGCATCGATGAGAGCAAGGGCGTCAAGATATGGCGCAGCCTTCAGGACAGGGAGGTTTCGAGGGTTGCCGATGAGCTGAGTCATGTAGTAGAATACAATGGGTTTTCCGATGAGATAGGTCCCAGATGGAACATAGACAACAGCTGGAGTGTCCGTGGAGGAATCGCAAACCCATGGTCCACATCGATTGCCGTCCGCGATCGCCCTGTTGAAAGCGTCG
>TARA_R110002003_G_scaffold357_7_pt1 | contig 10885 bp, 11 predicted proteins | sample TARA_R110002003 | Tara Oceans TARA_R110002003 (sample SAMEA4396441) | marine metagenome | biome: Westerlies Biome; feature: [SRF] surface water layer (ENVO:00010504); material: water (ENVO:00002006), including particulate matter (ENVO:01000060) such as... | depth 5 m | reverse complement strand
GTACACGTATTGCGGCGTTACCTTGGTCGCGAGTTGTGGTGGTGAGGGTGGCACAGTGACCAATGATTAATACTGGGGGCGGGAAAGTTGGCACAGTGCGAGGCGCGCGGTCATGAAAGCACGCTGATTTGATCCAACAATGCAGGATCGCGGCGGAAACATCATGCGGAACGACACTTGACAATGAAATATGTATTATGCCCTAACGAACTTATGTGTGGAGGAGTCGACGCCCGTACCTCCATGCCGATCAAATCATACCCCTGCCCGCACCAGAAACCGTCCTGCCGGCTTTTGCAGGGCAACGAAGAGGCAGACAAGGAACTTTGATACAGACGTCAGGGAAAAGCTTTTAGGAAAGATACACAAGCGCTGAACACGTCCAATTTGAGGCAGCGTGACTATCATATCAGGACCGAACGTGAAGGTCATCATCCGTCATCATTATGAAGATGCGTGTACGTGGGGAAGAGTGCGACCATGGCATGTGCCTAGCAGCACATACAGCATGGAGCGGTAGTCCCTCAGTGACCAGGCAAGAGACTACGATGGAGCGGGAGAGGCGTCTACAACGCGGGCAGAGCAGCAGGCTTCTCATCAAACTCAGTGGCCAGGTCGTGCCTGGGCGCAGCTGGGAATTCTTGCTTGGAGGCTGGGGAGAAGTCCTGCTTGGGAGCGGCCGGGAAGTCCTCCTTCTTGATCTCTGGAGACGCAGAACGTCCACGGTACTGGTTGATCGTCTCCTGTGCCTTAGCAGTGTACTGCTGGGTGTAGCCCTGGACGGTCTTGGCGGCGTTTCCGGCATGTTGGTTGGCAAGGCCCTTGATCTGCGTTGCCTGCTGGCTGGCGATCTGGCGGCCCTTCTCGAGCTGGGCATCGATGACCTCCTTGTTCTGGATGTAGATGAGAGGGGTAAGGTAGGTAACAAGGGTGGCGATCAAGGTCAAGCCCCAGAGGGGGACAAACTTGATGAGGAAGTACGAGATGAGGGAAGCGAAGAAGGCCTGTAAAGAAGTCAGATAAGATAAGATGAAGGTCGACGCTTGGGAGGTGTCGGAGAGCAAAATTGGAGCTTGACTTACGGCAACTGTAGCGTAGACGTTCTCGGCGAAGACTATGCGCTGAGACTCAATGACGAAAAAGTTGATGAGCTGCTCAACATCATCGAGGAGACGCTCAAGCGATGCCTTTGGGATGGTGAAGTACTGACGCGGCCTGAACTGCGAGGTAAGACCCCGTCCAAATGCCGCCTGTCCAGCAATCTCTGCAGTGGCGGTCGCACCAAGGGTCAGGTATAGAAGCTTGAGGCCGTAGCGGATGATGTTGAGGTAGCGTGCGGCGAAGATGAAGAGGATCGTGGCAGCGAATGCAATGCCGGTCGCACGAGGGTTCTTCCAGCTCAAGAGGCGGTAGAACATGCTGTGGTAGTCTGGTCACGGTCAGCATTTATTGCAGCCTCAATGGTGTTGGGCACCTACGAGTGAGGTTCTGGCCAGTGGCAGCCTTGTAGTCTGGCGTTTGGCGAGAGTTTGCGAGGTCGGCAAACTCGTTGCGAGTCTTTGTAGCTTCTGCTTGGACATTCTGACCAACGGGGCCTGCGGTGGTTAGCGTTGGGGGACGATGTGGGCATCGGGCATCTGTGTCGCGAGACCACCGTTAGCTGTCGTTTCATCATGTTGAGACAAGGCTTTGATCGACTTACCTCACCATTAACAACTGTGTCCTTGGCGCTCTGCACCGATGGGTGATTTGAAGCGGCGTTCATGGCGTGCGTTGCTGCTGCGTGGTTGTTAGGTGGGGAGTGTGGAGATGTGCGAGGCGCAGATAAGTGACACTGTGTATGGCGTTAGCTCGTCGATTTGGCTGGCTCGGCAGACCCAGGTTGCGTCTGTCACACGTACCTCACTGTTCAGAATGCTGTTGCCTGTGGCCTGCGCGCTCTGGGCCAGATTTCCGTTCGCGCTGCCGTTGGATCTCGGAGGTTGAGTGGAAGAAGCTGTAGTAGATGAAGAAGTATCTAAATCCGGGAAAGTTGGGAGCTCAACGCGGGGAGCCTCGGACATGACAGCGGGAGTTTCGTAGTTTGGGCTGTGGTTGAGGAGTGGGATTGATGTTGAATGCGAAGGAAGAAGCGGAGTGTGTGAGGAAAGATCAAAGGCAAGGGCGAGCTTGAATTCAAATGGTTTTACAGGGGCAAGTGCGACTGTCGTGTGCGCATTGTTGTTTGGCGTCACCCAACGTCATAAGCGGAACCTGCAGTGCATGGCGCGGGCCCACCAAAATCAGTCCAGCAGGTTCTCTCAACCCTTCGTCATGCACTGGCTTCCATTCACTGTCTCCGCGCTCACTTATTGCGTGCTTAGCTGGGAGCTCTTCTCCAGGTTGCTGGTCACAGCCTCCCGTGCCCGCCAGTTTTGTTTGCGCACTACCTGATTTTGACATGTGAAACCATGACGCAATGTGTTCTTGACCTCAACATTACGAGCACTGGGGGGCACTCAAGCATCGCGCGTTTTGCTCCACACCGTCAGCCTCGTTACACGCCGAATTACAAGAGACCTGTACTTTTGTCGGTGACTCGACCCAATGTAACGGGCCCTGTGTCGATCTGCCATAGTGAGATCCAAGCCTACGGTCAGCCCCAAAGGTGCTATAGATTATTGTGGATATAACAAATAGCATGCAATCTCCAACCTCACAGTGCACTCTTTTCGCATCCGTGAACGTCACCTCCTCATAGTCCTAACCTGATACAGACTTGTTATGGTGCTGGAGGCCTCGTAGCTACTGTGTCTTGTAGCAATCGAGCGTTCTAAATAATATGTATATCTTCGCGCAGCACTCAATCGATGCAACCTATTTGAAAACGCTTTTGCCAAGCAAAGTGATGTGCGATGAGGCTCTTCCCTAGCACTTGGTCTCTGGACTCGTCCGCGTGTGGTAGATTTGGGTTCAAAAGTCAGCACCACCCTAGGTGCATGCAAAAGCTCTGGCCCTTTCCACGTGGCTCGGCCCAGCCATATCGAAAGCTGAAGCAATTTATATAGGCGGTTTCCGGAGTTCACCCGCGCCTGCGAACACACAGGGATGAAGCCCATGCATGTGCGGAAGGGATGCATGTACGGCCGGACTACAGTACATAATGAACACACGTTTGTTGGGGAGGGGCGGAGAGTAGTGGTACCAATAACTGGCTGCATGCAAATCTGACGATAAGCTGTGTACTTCATGCGGTGAGCGCCCAGGTGGTCTGACTGTCGAGGAACTGAGTGTTGGTGGTGATAACCTTTCTCAGCATCGGAGGGAGTTTTCGAAGATGAGACTCGGGATCGTCAGAGCGATAGAGAAGCGCGAAGTTCCTTCATCAGGCGGACTGCGCTTCGTGTGTGCGAAGCACTAAATGGCACGAGGAGAATGCAGGTGTTATCGAAATTAGCAGGAGCTCGGCTGACACCCAACCTCACGAGGAAGGAAGGCACGAAGGAGCATGTGAAGTGGAGGGCGGGGGAAGGAAGGTGCACTGTGCACAGAGCGGCTACCACACGACAGCTCGTGGGGGTGCTCAATGGTGCCTTCCCTTCGCAAGGCCAGCGTCGAACAGCGCAGTCGCGCAGTCAACTTGATCGCGCACCCGACCTGGCCCTGCGCACTGAGCCCGGTCAGCAGTATTTTGATATCCGCCGCTAACACGTACTCGATCCTGGGCTCACGGTCAACACTGCAGATTGACCGAAATGATACCCATGAAGAAACCGTCCTGTGACTGGCGTGGGTTGGCGGCCCAAGAGATACAGCGCCGCGCCAAAGCCCCGGTCAACGTCGCTGCGAAGCGTCGATTCGATAGCGAACCAGCCACTGAGCGATGGCCTGTACCCATGCATAAACGCGGGCTGCAAGCCGTCACCAGAGATAGAGGCGAGCGCTAAACCACACATCACGCGTGTGCAGACGGAGCTGCTCAGTTACCAACAAGTCCTCACCCGGAGTCACAGTTCTCATGTTCGCGCACTTGCGCACGCGCAGCAACCCGACGTCGTTGCCAGCGAAACGCCTATCGTTGTGCGAGGCGATAGCCGTAGTCCAAGAGTTGGCAGCGTGGCAGCAGGCGACACTAGGCTGCCTGAGCGCTTGATACCGCCACTCCAGCTCGGCCGCTGGCCGCTCTGCATCGCCCTGCCGTCCGTTATCGTAACTGTCATTCCTCCAGCAGCCCTCGTACCCTCATCATTCCATCCTCCACACTTCCATTCCTCTCGCCCTTCACTTGCAGCCCCAAGTATCATTCACGGGGAGCCGCATCGCAAGTTCTGAGGCTCCGAGATCATCCACCTGTCGCACCACAGCCCCGGGCCGCCAGCAACGTCAGACACAGCAACGACATGGTCAAAGCGCTTCAAACCCACAATCCTGCATTCGCCGCTATCGCAAGTCGACTCTGAGCACGCGACACACCTACAGCTCGCCCTCTGCGGAGGTGAGAGTCTGTGAGGACTGCTCACCAGCAATGATAATATCGCGCGACATTTACAATGCATCTCCGCCAGAGCGGCGTAGCCGAGTCGCCAACAACCCGACGCTGCTCTACAGCTGGTGGTGCACCATCTTCTCTATAGTCATCATAGGATTCCGCTTGTCTGGCCGCTACATTCGGAACGAACAGCTCTTTCGCGAGGACAAGATTATGGCCTGGAGCATAATTCCGCTGCTCGCACGCATGGGCTGTATTCACGTAGTCCTCATTTATGGCACCAACAACGTCGACGTCAGCACTCTGGTGGATCCCATCAAAATCCGTCACCGCGAAATAGGCTCTCAATGCGTCCTAGCAGCAAGAATTTTCTATGCCATGTTCATCTGGATGGCTAAATTCACCGTATCCGAATTCCTCAAACGCCTGACCGAAAGATTCTGGAAGAAAGGCTACGAATGGGGACTGCGCGGCATACGCATCTTTCTCATCTTGACCTTTATCATGGTGCTGATCGCTACATTGGCAGAGTGCCAACCCTTTCCGCATTACTGGCAAGTCACTCCGGATCCAGGACCGCAATGCCGGCAAGGCTACGCACAACTCCTCACCATGGGCGTCACTGATATCATCACGGATATTCTGCTGGTCGCCTTTCCGATCCCGATCATTTTTCGGTCCGTAATGCCATTTAAGCGCAAGATATCTCTTACTGCGCTCTTTTCCATGTCCATCATCCTAATCATCGTCACTGGTGCCCGGATGCCGCTTGTCATCCAAAGGAATGGTCTCCAGCAATTCCGCACAGTCTTCGCATCTTCTGAGATACTTGCTGCAGCCATTGTTGCCAACGCCATTATCTTAGGATCGTTCCTTCGAGACCGAGGCATTAAAAAAGCAAAGTTCAAGGCCCCATCAACAACAGACAGTATGGAACGACGTGGTTCAGCCCGACGCTTTACGAATCAGCCTTGTAGCAGCGACGAAGACCTAGCTCGATCATTAGGCTATCGAACGAAACCAGAGCTTACCGAGAAGCCCTCGACTCTACCACGCCCAGCCCCTGTCGCCGACCTGGACTTACTTTCTTCCAACCGACAGAATGGACCATTTGCGAATACTAATTGGCAGTTCCCACATCAAGAGCTGGGAACCTTCAACGCTAGTACAGATGCCAAAATGAACGTCATTGATATCCGCGATCCGATGCCCAGTCCCCGAGCTGGGCGGAGAGTATCTTGGGTCGACGCTGGAGGGCTTCTCGAGAATGCAACGGTCGCGCCCTCGCCTACAGATTCGGTAATCGCGCACGACTTCGCCCCTCAAGCACGAAGGAGCTCGCGAGCGTCCAACACACTGCTGCCCAATGGCCGTGCTTATCCACCTCCCGCCCGCCGCTCGTCACGGCTTTCACAACAATCTGAAGACTATGAAATGTCTGTCCGACCCAGTCATCAACTCCAGGACTTGGGTGGCCTGCTCTCTGAGGAGCACGAAAAGGAAGAAGAGCCCCGCCCGTCTACCTCTCCCCGCTCAAGATCGTCAACTGGCCCTACACGACAGCACAGGCGTCAATCCACATCAACGCATCATATCTCCCTGCACAACAGCCATGATGTACCATCGTTACAGGATCCGGGCGGTCTTCTCTCGACCCATTCTTCTACGCCAATAAAACGCACGCCAACACAGACTAGCTATGATGTCCCCTCCTTGAAGGACGCAGGTGGTCTGCTCTCTTCCTCTTCTCCTCGTTCTACTGCCTCTCCTTACCCAGCGTGATACCCAGCCCTCGGGCTACTTGACTGCATAGCTTGGCCATCGTCTCTGTATTTTTTTTTCTGTTGCATGCGCCATATTTCCCGCATGGTCGGCGTTCAGGGGTCATGATTGATGGATTATGCCGTTTCATGTACCACTTCTAGAGATTTTGATCGATACAGTTGGGCAGCGTGATTTCCTGGGATGGAAGTCAGACTGAACGAATGTAATATACTATCACATTGACTGACGAACGTTGCGTCGCAATGGCGTAGGTCAAGCCGGCAAATGCCCCGACCGATATATGAAACTACTATGCATATTCGGCACTTGTGCATCGTTACCCGGTGGAATCGATCTGCGCTCAATTTGACTACACCACGCATCACTGACAATCCCGAACGTGTGGTTCGCGTAATAACGTTGCACATCCAAGTCATGGGCGACGGCTGTGGAGTCGTATTCGGAGAATTACTCACGATCTGCCCGTCATTTTGCAGCGGCACTTGAGCAGCACATGCTTGGCGGTCAGAGCTCAACGCTTTGGTGACATGATCATCAATGCTCCCGACCCGACATCGCTGTCGATACCGATGTGCGCAACGCATCAAACATGCACAATGATGCGCCAACGCTTGAAGAGATCACGCAACTAACACGTCAAGAACTCACCACAGCCAGTAAGATCGATCCGATTCGTGAATGCGGACGCGCAGCCCTCGCACTTTTGCCTTCCGACCCAGACACAGGGCTCAAGCTCGCGTATCAGAAGCTACACGACGTACCGTACAAAGACGTGAAAACATGCTGGCGCAGATTGTATACAGATGCAAGCTTGTGGAAGATCATAGAGGTAGCGGAAGAGCGAGGCATTGCGCAAGATCGAGATGCGCTTGGGAGCGGGCAAAGGGGGCTCTCCGAAAAGGGAGAGTGGCTGGATGAAGTGGTCCGGTTGCTGGACATGGCTTTCATACTGACTGCCGCGCCCCAAAGAGAAGAGATTGTGGAGCTGTGGTTCGCTGCGTTGAAAGCCATGCTACCTTCCTGGAACGTCCCAGACACAGAGTACACCATGAAAGACCTACAGCGACCACCGAAACGCAAGAAAATCGTGGTAGAGCCCTTTGGCGTCATATGGGGACCTCTGCGCTTTCCAGGAAAGCTGCCCCCAGTGCCACCAACACTACCGTATCCCCTTCTGCGTAGTCAAAAGCTCAGCCAATCAGCCTTCCAGGCGAAGATGTCGGCTACCCCGACGCATACTCCTATAATTATCGTGGGAGCGTTACAGCACTGGCCAGCACTTGACGAGCGGCCATGGAGTAGCCCTGGCTACCTCCTCGAGCAGACGCTCGGCGGCAGGAGACTAGTACCCATCGAGGTGGGCAAGAGCTACACGGACGAGGGCTGGGGACAAAAGATCATCACATTCAGAGAATTCATGGAGACGTACATGCTTGAGCCAAAGGTTCTGGGCAAGACTGGTGAAGAGGTACGTCAGACAGGCTATCTGGCCCAACACGACCTCTTCGCGCAGATTCCATCACTGCGAGCCGACATCAGCATCCCCGACTACTGCTACTGCGATCCAGCGCCTTCGCCTCATCTCACGCATATAAAAGCTACGCCGAAGCTCGAAGACCCTTTGCTGAATGCGTGGTTCGGTCCAGCAGGTACCGTCTCGCCACTGCACACCGACCCCTATCACAACATCCTCGCACAGGTGGTGGGCTACAAATACGTGCGGCTCTACGCGCCTGAAGAAACCGAGAAGCTGTATCCGCGCGGTGTAGACGAGAAGGGAGTGGATATGAGCAACACGAGTCAAGTCGATCTCGACGAGGCTATGAAAGTCTGGCCAGAGATTTCCTGTTGGCATCACGAAGATAGTGTTGACGCAGACACTGTGGATCAACTTCGGAAAGACTTCGAAAACCGCTTTCCTTATTTCCGTAAAGCAACATACGTGGAAGGCATATTGGCACCGGGCGAATGTCTTTACCTCCCTGTCGGTTGGTGGCACTATATCCGCAGCCTGACGCCCAGCTTTAGCGTGAGCTTCTGGTTCAACTAAGTCCTTCTCCTCAATCAACTCATCGGTGCACATCCCCGCCATGCAGCCAACATGCACCATCTACCTCCTTTGCCACCTCGTGCTTATCCAGCTCGCCGCTCTGGCATGTTCCATTGCCGAACCATTTGCAGTAACGGATGCCGCATTCGTCGTAGTCGCCGCAGTGCGTGTAGTAGTAGTACAGTCGTGTGCACATTTCGCCGTCGAAGATGTATATGGGGATGAGATTTATGTCCGCTTCTGTGTGGGATTCTTGGTATCGTTGTAACTTATTTTTCGTGGTGGGCTTTTGAGGTCTGGCTAGCGATTCGTGGTTTCTGGGGAAACTTGGACTTGCGTAGGACTGGGGTTTTATATAGCGGTGAGGTTGGTCTTGAAGCCGGGGACTTGAAGAGCAGGTTATTTACTGTCACTGCACACGAGGGAATTCCAATACCACCATATATATGCACATTCATGGCTCACGCTAGGAAGGAGCATTGCGTTATATCAGCTGAATCCACGCTTTGGTGTGTCATGTCACAATGTTTGCTGGAGATGAAATTCAAGACATGATCGTGAGGCGTGGGGCATTACAAACACTTTGTTGAGACTTTGAAATGTCCGATTCCTTATGCTGGGGATTGTCAAGAGAATGTCTCACGCATCAACACTTCCTCCACGGGCCCATCAGCGTTTTGAGAAACTCGAAAGCATAATGCTAGGATTGCATGCCATTCATCGAAACCAGCGAATGTGGAAATATGAGATCTCATTCATCTGTGAGAGACATGGAGACAGATGACCCTGATATCACGTTGGGAGTGTTGACATCCGGCGAATCGCGTGAAAGGTGTGCTGGGTTGTGTTTCAGCAGCTTCTGTCTCATAATTTAGGTGAGAGTTCCACGACAAATAAGATGCAAGGGTGAAGGTGAGTCGAACTATATTGAAGTAATTATAGTTCAAATGAGGCAACCTCAGTAGCCTCGTCTTCTACTCTCTTTACAAAACAACATTTGGGCTCGCCGACGTCAGAACAGCTTACCCGCAGCTTCACCGCCGTCTGCAATTGCCTGACAACGTGCGATCTCCGGTCCGCCTCCACCGCACTGCAAGACAGCAGCGCGCACGAGGCCTCGCGTACCCCACCAAGAATGCAGGGCCGCACAGACCCGCGTCCTCTTCACTTTGTGATCGACTATATTATCAAAATAATTACTAGCTCTCACAAGCAAACAGGCAAGGGAGAAAGTACGGTGGCAATGAAGCCTGGAGTTGACTGGTCTAGTCGGCCGATGCCCCATTAAGGGGGGTAACCGGACACTAGGTGCCGGACTGGGTGGAGAGTCGTATTTTTTGCTCGTGGGTTCGTTGGTTCGAGTCTTGGGGGAACAGAGAGGTGGGTTTTGTGCAAAGTTTGCTTTTCGAATTGGCTGCGGACAGGAAATGAAGTGATGGAGCGAATAAGCACGATTGACGCAGTGACAAGACTTTCTAAGTATAATGGGAAATCGGAAGAGCAGTGCTGGGAGGGCCAGAGGCTGGAGACAGTAAGAAAGAGACAGCGGAAATCTAATCGCACCAAGATCGTGCGCACCTGTAACCTGGCGCAGACTTTCTGGCGACTGTATTCGCTGCTACAGCGATACTGCAAGATCGAGCCTATGCATTCATGCAAAACTGTGATATTGGGATCGATGAGAAGGAGAAAACGGGAGGGCGCTAAATTAGCGCGTGCTGCCGTACCGGTATTTACTCGAACAGCCTCGGGTACTGGAGCCTTCCTCATGTCGACCACCGTCTTTGATCAAACGAGCGCTCCTCGAGCGCCCGCATCGAGAGCTTGCGACACGTGTAGGCTGCGCAAGATCCGCTGTGATGGTGCCGCATCATTCTCGACCAACATCGCGGCGTGCTCAAGATGTGATCGCCTTGGACTGTCGTGTACATTTGATATACCCTCTGGCAAGCGAGGCCCGAAGCGGTCAGTTTCGATCTTCTACGATGCATTGTACCTTCATCAGCTGACAAAGAATGACTTCGCAGTAAAAGAAGAGATGAGCCAGATGGCGAGATGTTGTTGCATGGGACCTCTAGCGCCTCGCCTGCAGATCATCTGTCACCCACAAGTGTCCCTCCCACCATATTTCCCACGGATAGTATCTGCTCCCGAAAGCTTCTACATGTTCTCATGCACGACTATCTCAACTCTATTTACTCTCTCATTCCAGTTGTTCACCAACCTTCATTTCGACTTCACCTGGCCGACAATCGCGACATCTACGACAATGACTTCCTCGGTCTGATAGTAGCCCTTAGTGCGGTTGTGGTGGGCATTCTTCGCAGCAGGTTCGACACTTACCGTAATCTCGAACACGGATCACTATGGGCTCAGTCGCGGGTGGACTACATAAGTCGTTGCTACAGTTTCTTGGTCACCCTCCGCGGACCGGAGTACTTCAATGAGATTGGCTACCAGAAGTGGGCAACATCATACCTCATGACCATCGCATTCTTCCAGATTGGCCAGCTGAATCGCTCTCGCATGGTAGAAGTTGAGTGTATGCAGCTAGCACGACTGTTGAATCTCCACCGCGTCGA
>TARA_R110002003_G_scaffold106_21_pt1 | contig 10886 bp, 16 predicted proteins | sample TARA_R110002003 | Tara Oceans TARA_R110002003 (sample SAMEA4396441) | marine metagenome | biome: Westerlies Biome; feature: [SRF] surface water layer (ENVO:00010504); material: water (ENVO:00002006), including particulate matter (ENVO:01000060) such as... | depth 5 m | reverse complement strand
GACAAGGAGAAGAAGCAAATGTGAGACAAGCATTAACGCCCGTACGATGCTCGTGTTCGATATGGTAACCAAAGCCATAGAGTCTCAGATGACTGACATGAAGCGTGATGTAATCCTGACTCCCTAGAGTGTGTATGTGCATTTACGGTCCTCGGTAGGCATCAAACCGCTTGTACGTGTAACCGATGAAAGGCAAGCTTGTAGCATACTCGTCATCGCCGGACTGTGCAGCTTGAGCTCGGTACGCAGCGCTGTTGTCGTTTTGGTCAATCTCGTCAATGGGGAAGTACTGCGTGTCGATGTTCGACTGCAGCTTCGGTTCAAATGGCGCTCGGATCCGACGCAAGGCATGCCAATCAACGCCACGGAAGAAGGGATGCTGCTTGATCTCGCTGGCGCCACCGATGCGGCCGAGACGATGTTCGGCATCACAAATCAAGCTAAGAAATGTTCGCGTTAGTTACGAGTCATGAATCAACAACACATTGGGGAACTCACCGCCTAACAAAGTCTTCAGCCTCCGCACCCAACTGTTGGTCCGGGGGGAAGTGAAGGTTTCGCGGCCAGTCGACAATCTTGCGGTATGTGTCATGAGGTTCTTCAGCACAGAACGGCGGCCAGCCGATAAGACACTCGAACATGATTGTGCCAACGGACCACCAATCGCAGCCGAAGTCGTAACCCTGCCCACTGAAGATTTCCGGCGCAATGTAGTCGGGCGTACCCACGGTGGAATAGGCTAGCTGCCGTCGAGACTTCCTCCAAGTATTGATTTGGGTACGGTTGCTGACGGTAAGCTGAATCTGGTCCAAGTTCATCGAGTTTCGGTTGTCGCGTGCGGACTTGTGTGCGCCACCAGCGAGTAGCTTCTTGTAGTAGCCGGCATCGTGCTCCTTATGGAAGCCTGTCGATAGACCAAAATCGGTCAACTTGATGTGACCGCCTCGGTCTAGCAAAATGTTGTCGGGTTTGATGTCACTTGGTAGGTGTTAGCAGAAGCCCAAGAGAAGCAGCAACATTATGTGACCTACCGATGGATGAAACCGAGCTTGTGGACAGCTTCGATGGCAAGCGTGATCTCAGCCATGTAGAATCGAGTGATATCCTCGGTAAAGATTTCGTACTTGATAAGCATAGTCATGAGATCGCCTCCGGGCAAGAACTCCATGAGCATGTAGAGGAACGTGTTGTCTTGAAACGTAGTGTGCAGCTTGACAACCCAAGGACTGTCTGACTCGGCGAGGATATCACGTTCTGATCGTACGTGGGCGAGCTGGTCCTTCTTGAACTGCGGGCTGTCAGCGGTGTGCTTGCCTGGAGGTGTGTAACAATCCTTACCATTTCTTGTTTGACGAGCGACTTCAAGGCGTAGATTTTGCCGTCGTTCTTCCGCTGGACAAGCTTCACCTCTCCGAAAGCACCCTTGCCAATGATTTTCAGTGTCGAGAAGTTCTCGGGCTTCTCCTTCGTTCGCAAGAACCGCAGATATTCAACCTCAGCACGTCGCATGCTGTTCTCTTTCTGGGCCTTCCTGTTGTCTGAAATGGAGGGCTCTTTCATGATCGACTCTAACTCCAGAGCCCTGAGTCAATGTCAGCGAGAGTAAGGGCAAATCAGATTGTTGAGGTCGTGCCTTTGGTTGCGGTCGCGTGCGCGCTGAACGCTGTCCTTGAAGAATGTGTTGACCAGACTCTTTGACACAAGCGCCTGCTTCTCGACGTTCTCTGAGTATTTCTCGGGTGTCTTCTTTGGGGCCTCCTCATCGTAAAGCGATGGTTGCCGCGGACCTTGAGAGCCACCATATCCTCCATAGCCATAACCTCTGTTATCGGCGGTGCGAGGGCGCTGCGGGTTCGGCGAGGGCTGACGGCCATATGGGCTCCCAGAGCGGCCGTTTCCTCCCAGGTGCTGGGTGGACAACTGCTGAGCTAGGCCATTGGCATCGAGGCGCTGCTGTAGGTGTTGGGTCTGGAGATTGCCCTGCTGACCCTGGTATTGGGCCTGCTGGTATGGGTTCTGGAAGTAGCCGCCGCCATACCCATTGCCCTGCTGCTGTGTGCCCCATACTTCCTGCTGACCGGCCTGGTTCGGATATACGGGTTGTGGAAAGGTGCTTGGAGTTGTGGGAAACGCGCGACCGCCATCTTGGTACTGGTCGTTGCGGGCACCGCCACCAAAGTTCAGCTGCAGCCGATTAGACTGCTGGTTGCTGTTCATTGTGAGAATGGACGAGAAGGATCCCCTCTCAGGTATCAGCCAAAGACTGCGAGGCGGTAGGGGTGGGCGGAGAAGCGAAGGGGAGGGGCGTTGGGGGTTTCGGGGGTGGAAGGTGCCCAAATCGGGCAAACGTAGAGCCGGCGGAAGGAGCGAACGCGCACGCTCACGGCAGCATAGAAGGCTGTCGACGTCTGCGAGTGGAAAGAGAGGCGGGCAATTGACAGCAAAGGGAGAGGGTCGACCGGGGAGTGTCGCAGCAGCTCGGTCAGGGATGGGTAGAAAGTGGGCAGGGGTCCAAGCTCACGGCGGGCGGGAGAGTGAGGGGCGGGCTCAACCGTAGTCAAATACCTTGCTTGCACCTTGCCTCAGTAGCGACAACACCAGCCGTGGCGTGGCGCGGCGCGGCTAACGTGCACCCTCTGCAGTCTGCACTTTCCATGGAGGCGACAGCTCTAACGCGAGAGGCGCACAGATAGCGTATGGCCTACAGGCGTTGAGCAGCGAGCACGAATCGTGTGTCCCGCCTTCCTCGTATGGCGCCTGTGAAAGTGAAACCTGCGATACTACAGACGACAGTGAACGCTGTGTTGGACATGCCGCCAATCGCATACATATTGGTGTTGCGGAGCTGTGCCCCGAGAACCCTACCGTGGGACTCGGAACGTGCCACCATGCTATCGATAGACACGCACTTGCATTCCTCTTGTTAGTCAGGCCATCTTCACAGAAAAACTGCTCTAGTCCCTGCTGTGTCCCTCAGGGAGAACTCGCTTGGACACGTATAGTGCCCACGTGTGAGTTCCCATTTCTCTCCGCACTGACTAGCCCGCCGTCAGAGCCAATGTATGACATCTGCTGCAGCCACGCGTGGAAAGAGCGTGGATACGTATCACGATTGCACAGTGTATTGCGTAGCAGGATTCTTCGTTGGATGACAGTTTAGCATTCGGGTAAACTAGTACTACAGTCCCTCGCTACCAACAAAGCAAGACGCAGCAGCAGGTTGACGAACCAACATTGATACATTACACCGTTATAGTACAACATCGATGTCGATGTGGGCGAACGTGCGAGGGCAAGTATCCAAAACGCCCTTGGAGCCGATGATTTGCTCGTAAAATGCCTGCGCTCTGCGTGCAAGGCAGCCGCCAGACGTGGAAGATTATGTAGCGCAAGGGTCGCTAGAGGGTATAGAACAGTGGTGACAAAGTAGTCCGCCACGAAGATAGTCTGAATAACCACCAGAATAAGCAATAGTAGTAGTGCGAAGCGCAAGGCGCGCGTGGTCGTGACGCCATAAGATGCAATGCCTGTGTAGTGCGCCGATGATGCCGAAATGAGGTCACAAAAGTAATACTGAAGCAACTTCAGCTTGGTGAATAGAAGTCATCATATAGGCGTCGTGTCCAGCAAGCGTCGTTATGTGGAATATTAGTTGCAGGACATCAAAACCTTGACCTTCTCACGTTCTGCGAGAATGTCGGCTTGAAGTCTCCTGGTCTGTCTCATGGCCTCATCCCTGTGGATATAGTTAGCTGTGTCCCGTCATGATGTTGAGTCCGAGCGTCTGCTTACCTTTCGAACTGCAGGTCTGCCACCTCGATCTGAGCAGTGTTCATGCGGCCAACGACCTCTTCCATCTCGCGATCGGCGTCCCTGAGAGCCTTCTCGAGCTCCTCAACACGCCTCTCAAGCAGCTCGGTCTTGGTAGCCTCAGCTATAGTCATGGCGGGACCAGAGCTCGTCATCTCAAGACGAGGAGAGCGCTGGGAAAACACCGGTGATGAGGGCATCTTCGGGGAGAACGCGGATGGACTGAGGAGGCCAGACTTGACGCGACGTAAGTGGTTGCTGTGGCTCTCCTTGATGGCTTGAACTTCCACCTCATGCTGGGCGATGGCGTCCTCTGAGGACTGTTGCGCAAGCATGACTTTGTCTTCCGCAGCCTTGAGCCGGCGCTCTAGCTCAATGATCTGTTCAGTCGACTTCCGTTGCTCCTGCTCTCCGCGAGTGATGGCTTCTGTCAAGCGCGTGCGCAGAGAGCTGTTTGCCTCGAGCTGCAGCTGAATACGTTCCGAGAGCTGGTCCATGCGAGTCGCTGCGGCAAAGAGCTCGCTACTAAGCTTTTGCTGTTTGCCCAAATGCTCGATCTCGGACTTTTGTAGAGCTCGAGCTTGTTTGCGGTACTGCTCGGCCTCCTTCTGCGCAAAGTCTCGCTCAGCTTCTGCGTCTGAAATGCTTTGTTTCAGGAGATCCAAGGTCCGTTCTGCTTCAGCGCCTAGAGCACCAAGCGATTCGCCGTCGCTCGATTCGAGCTGCTTGATCCTTGCAAGTGACAGAGCGTGTGTTGTTCGGAGCTCTTTATATGCCTTGTCAAGCGAGATCGGCTCACTGTTGAGCTGGATCTCTGGGATTGTGATGTCGTGCTCCCGCAGTAAATCGCGAAGAGATCCAGTCTCTTGTTGTGCGCGATCAAGGTCCATTCGTAGTCCGCTCAGACCCTTTTCGCACTGCCACTTTTGCTCAAGCGCGTCGTCCGCACGACGACGGAGCGAGTTGACCTCAAGCCTAAGGTCTGAAACCTCCTTATGGAATGCAGTCCGGCGAGGCGTCAGGTTCAGGGCAGCGTCTCTCTCGGCTTCAAGCTCCTTGATACGACGTTGAAATTCCTTCTGTTGCATTTCTTGTCGCTGGAGAAGATGCTTCAGGGCTTTGTGCAGAGCATCACGCTGTTCCTCGAGATCTTTGACTGGGTTGCTCGCCATTGACGCCTCTCTTGGAGACATCTCGCCCGACCTATCCTTCACCGAGTTTGAGCGAGAGAGAGAGCCTCTCTTAGAGTTGAAACCTGCACTTCTAGCCAATGAGTTCGACCTTGTCAATCCCATGCGTAAATTCGCTGCTGGCATGCTGCCTGACTCTTCTGCTATTGATTGAAATCGAACTTGTTGTGCTCCATCATGCGACAGTCTGTGGGATTGCCTTTGCACCTTGGCGAGGGCTTGGTTCTCTGTGCGTAGTTGTTGTATCTCTTGCTGCATTCGTGTCGTCTCGTACACGAGTCTCTCTGTATCGGCTGCCTCGGCCTCCAGCACTTCGAGCCGCGCTCTGAGCTGAGGCACGACTTCGTCTCGGAGGTTGTCGGCATCATTGCGGTGCTTCTCGAGATCTTCGCGCATGGCAGTCAACAGATCTTCGAAGTTCTCTTTGACCTGTCTTTCTTCAGCCAATCGTCTTTTGGCGTCTTCCAAAGACGACGCAAGTTCCTTCACTCGAGGTGCATCAACAACAGAGCCCGCTCTGGACTTGTCGCTGACCTGATCTTCAAGCTGCTGCACTTGCTCTTCTAGGTCTCTGCGTCGCCTGAGCTCCTCCTGCAGCCGCTCTGCCATGCGGACCTTCAGTTGTGCACGTTCTTGCTCGGCTCTTCGGCGTTGGGTCTCGACCTCTTCGAGCTTGCTTTCTGGGTCGCCAATAGGGAATCGGACGGAACTGGTCCCCGAGTCCGAGTAGTAATCGCTGGTCCTACGATTGTCAGGCATGGCAGGACCACTTTCTGCCTTCCAGCGTTCGACCTCATCTTCAAGTTCCATCTCTCGTTGTATAGAAGCCGCCAGCTCCGAGCTCAAAGCCCGCAACTCGCGCTCGAGTTCCTCAACATGGGCATTCATCTGAGGCGATGATGATAAAAGAGGTGTGCCAGGAACGTTGAAGTAGGAGCCTAGAGAGTTGGCTGCTGGGATGTCCAACCCATTTGGTTTTGCCTTTGCGGAACTTTTGGGGAGCGGTGAGCCTGCTGGAGACAATGACTGTTCCGAGAAGGTGGTAACTGGCGAGTCCGCGCCGTTCTGTGGCTTCGAGTTCCAGCCGAAGAAGGAAGTAAACCCTCCAGCCGGCGACTTGGGCTTACTTTGCTGCCCTCGGCTGTCTGGACGGTAATTCTCATCGTAGTATGGATCTTCTGTTGCACCGCCCACTCTGAGCTTAAGCTCGGGCGGTTGTGGGTCTGATGTGTAGACGGGCATGTTGGGCATGGTCGGCGACCGCGCGTGTGTGTATTTGCTCCCTCCAGCTTTTAGTTCGTCTGCTCTACTCAGTTGACGCGGGTGGGAAGTGCTGGCGGCGCGATCATGCCGCAGTGCAGATGCGTGTTTCGCGACAGGCAGAGAGCTCTTGCGGACGGGCAGCGGGGTGTGGGGATTGCTTCGACTGATGGTTAGTGGGACGGAAAGCGCGATGGGGAAACGGCACTCACTCGTCAAGGTTTCGTGGCACAAAGAGGTCGTCCTCGGTCAATGGCGGAGACAATACAGTGTTGGGACGGCGTGGCTCGTGGTAGGACAAGGCGCTCTCTTTATTCTGAACGGTCGACGTTGGGTTCTTAGATTGACCTGCTGCAAAGTGACCAACGACAGGTGAGTTCGCCGGCAGGGGCTTTCGTTTAAGCGGAGACTGAGCAACGGCGATGGGCACTGGGTTGGACGACGTCTGGGAGCGAAAGGACGCAAAAGACTGGACAGCAATCGAGGTCAGAGCAGAGGCCTTGGAACGAGGCGGCGAAGGCGCGCCCTCGGTGGGCAACGCTTGGATCCTCTGCATATTCTGGTTACTGCTCCGCGATAGGCATGGCTCTGCACAAAATGGAGGACCGAGAGGGTGGTGGTGAGATGCCAAATCGGCAGGCGCTCGTAAAAGGAGGCCTACCTGCCGAGCTAGGCGATGAACAGGAGAAAGGGCACTCTAGGGTCCTCGAAGCGGATCGCTGCGATGGAATTGGCTTGACAAGGCGCGCTACAGGCCGAGATGGGCGGTTCGCGGGCTGCGATGGTGTGTGCGACCCAGGGGCAGTGGCTAGAGCGCTGCAGGAACCGCGGCGGGCAGCCAATCAGCACTGCAGGCCAAGCAGCACACGTCGAGGGCGATGTGGTTGGGGATAGCAAGTCTTGTGCGAATGTGCGGATGATTCGAGCATGTGCGGGACATCGAGATTGCTGTTGTCGAGGTTTTCGCGCACTCCGACGCACCACTGTCGTCCTGTTGATGGTCGACATCAATGCCTTATCCTGCGGAATGCTGTGAAACATGTCCGATACCGTCCAATGCCGACAAGCCAGAGCAGCTGCGCTATGCGCTCATCACAATGTTCGCGAGCCTAACCGCGCTCTAGCAGCCGGATGACCACGTCGCACCGTCAACGGGTGGCTTGCAGACTGGTTTCTTTTCCTATGGCGGAAGCATGGCGCGGGCAATTTTCCAGGACCCTTTTCGACCCTGTCAGGGTTGCGCCTGCCAGCCGACGTCTCCATGTGGAAGGAACTGCCCCGAGCTCGGCAGGGGCAGCAATAAGTAAACCCTGAGCTTAACTCAACGCCATGATATGATGGGCACTTTTGGCCGTCGTAGTCAGCAACTGAACTCATCCAAGGAGACGCAGGCTGCCATTCTCCTTTTGCCAACATCAACCTTGCGACATCGCCCACGAGTGCGAGTATCAAGCCTCCTCATCCAAAATCCATGCAACGAAAAGGCTGCCACAATGATTTGCAGAAGTTCCAACAGTCATTTTAGGTGATCACAACACTGGAGAACTGGTGGTGAAGATATCACCCCTTGGAACATCGGGTTTGACACAGAAGGTCACAGTCGATATCCTCCTCACATATCATGACCATATAGTGATTAGCTGTGTCGCTGTGTCGCTGCATCTCTATTCTAGTTTGGTGGAAGTATTGAAAGGGTTCAAGTGTTGGGGAGCTTCCAAGGGCTGATGTGGAGGAACCCGGACCCCTGTCTAGCGCGGCGTGCTCGCCATGCTCATGCGTCGGACAACTTCCATCGCACATCAAGTCCCAGCCTCAGCATCACATCCCGAACATGGCATACCAGTCTCCGCGCCACTCGCAGGATTTCTACCAGTACGATGCATCGACGCCTCCACCACCTCCACCAAAACCCCCTGGACACTCAAGCGGAACTGCGACCCCAGCCACCGGTCCACCTCTACCTCCACCACCACAAGCCTACACGGACCAGCAACATGCCTCACAGAACTACTCACAGAATCAGCCCCAGGCCCAACAGTTAGCTGTTCAGCCTCCGGACGATGGTTGGCTACCTGATGTTTTACGAGACAAAACGTACGTCAGATGTGAAACGCCCAATGTCCGGGCGCTGACCGAATGCAGGACGAAGGATCTCCACCACGTGCTGCAGACTCCGGAATTGCAACATGCAATCATTCACAATCCTGATACAGCACATCCTTCAATAGCAGCATCCACTGCGCCGTTGCAGGCTCTACTTGCGCAAAACATTTCGCTAGCGGAATCACTCAAGCAGCTCGAAGCGCACGTGCAGCATCAACGTGACAGTACGCAGTCTCGCCTGCTGTCGTTACGGGCGCTCGAACGGCAGTGGAGAGCCAAGCAGACCGAGCAGGACGAAGCTTTGCGCGAGTTCAGCCCACCAGCACTGTATCAGCGGCTAAATGCTGCGGTCGGAGAGCAAGAGGCGTTATGTCGAGGTCTAGAGGAAAGCTTCCTTGAAGGTGAAGGATCAGGAGGCGGTGATGCTGTTGCCAGTGAAAGAGAAGTGACCGAGTTTGTGAGAAGACTCAGAGAAGGTCGAAAGGTGGCGTATCTGCGAGCAGAACGAAAAGAACGCTGGGATGAGGGTCGGGTAGGCGGTTGGCGATAGATCAAAATGATTCCTTAACAACACCAGAAGTGACCACAGCATCTTCCCTCACCTTGATATATACACGCACCAGATCTACCTGTTGTGTGTCCGCCGCACCCAGCAAACAGAACCGGCCGTCACCTCGACTTCCGCCATGTCCTCCAGCAATATAAACCCTTGCGACGCCCACGATAAACCTTGTCTTCTAAACGTCCGCTCTACCCTACAGACCCTTGCAGCACCCCTATTGACCAGACTCCACCATGGCCCGAATCGACGACATCAAAGTCCTCCAAGGCCTCCAAGAGCTCATCCTCAGTAGCACTCCCCCATCCTCGCTCCCAACCACATTACTAACCTCCCACCGACCAAATCTTCGCCATCTACGGCCCAAAATTCGAAGGCACTTTCGCCGTCATCACCAGCCGCTTCGACGCCGGCGGCACAACCATTCAAGACATCGAGTACACTGCACAAGCCATTGTATACACACACCCTGGATCGATGAAGGAGTGGAAGCTGCTTGTGGAGGGCGGTGCGGCGGCATCGACGCAGCAGGCGATGGAGTTATTGTACAGGAAGTGTCAGGAGCAGGCGAATGGGATTACGGAGAAGATGGGCGTGGGGTGGCTGTATGATGGTGGTAAGGTCCGCGATGGAGATGCGTGAGGTTGAGAGGGCTTTTGGGGCCTCTTTGAGGGCTTCCATGTGAATGTCGCAGCAGGACGGAATAAGCTGAGCGATGTAAGGTCAAGTTGAGTTCACGCAAAAGTCTCGGTTCCTATGCCCATATATCTACTACCTTCCTTTCAATCCTGGAATCTATCTTTGCCAACACCCTCCCATGGCATAGCATGTGCTAGGACACTAACCACCAGATATCCTCCGCCGGTGTCGCCCGCGGCGCAGGCCTTCGACGTCATCAACTCCCACCCCGCCAGTTTCTTCCACAAACAAATGCCCCTCGCAGCATACCAGGCGCACTTGATCTGATACCAGAAGCCAAATGCTGTTCAGTGGACATCGCAGTAAATAAGAGGAATGGATTGCATGTGAAGGTTGCGTCTACTGTGGTTACCCTCCGGAAGTTTCAACGGAGGCAAATTCGAGAGTCTAGAAAGCCTACGCGTATTGTCTTCGTGATTTAGTACATGCCCAGGTGCTCTGTACATTGCGTATGTGATTCGTCTATGTGGAGGTTCCCAGCTCGAGCCCTGTTTTTTACCTCCGTTAAAACTTCTAGGGCGTACCACAGTGGTCGCTTTTAAGGCTGGTGAGGAGGAAGTTGGCGGCGATAGTGGATGAGTGGGTTTATTTTGTTTCTAGACTTTTTCGCACGGTCGCGAAGGGAGAGGGTAACGAGATAGAGGAAGTGGAGTACTTCGATGCGGCGAGTAAGGTGTGACTTGCAGATAAGGAGGGAGACTCGAGGATGAGGAGTAAGCTAGTCGCCTGGGAATCGTGGCTTGGTTTGGCACAGCAAGTGTGGCGGTAGTCCTATCGGGAATCCTCCAACGACGGATGCTATACACACCATGGAGAAGGGTGGACGTGGTGTTCATATATGATCAAGAGTGAAAGTAGCACGTCGGTAACTAGACAGGACACACGCAAGAAGAAGTTTGCTTACTTCAACACGAGCGCTGAAGGCTGCGTCATCAGGAGACTTGGTAGATACCTATTTCAGAAGATCGTCATATTGTGATTGATAAGCGTGGACGAAGTTGTGACAGAATGGAGAGAATGGCGTCAAAGGAGGGTGAAACGAGGGAATCCATTGATGCGAAGAAGTACGTGTCGTTTGAGTAAGATATGATTATACGCCTGAATGAAACTTCGAAGCAAGCGTAGCACAAGTCGTATCCATGTCTCAACATATAATGAAGTCCTCGCTACAAAGCCTCTTGCGCGAGGACCTGGTTTTCGCCTTCCGCCTTGTCAACGGACCGCCACACTCCCCGTCAACATCGTCAACATCGTCAACATCGTCA
>TARA_R110002003_G_scaffold131_7_pt1 | contig 10905 bp, 8 predicted proteins | sample TARA_R110002003 | Tara Oceans TARA_R110002003 (sample SAMEA4396441) | marine metagenome | biome: Westerlies Biome; feature: [SRF] surface water layer (ENVO:00010504); material: water (ENVO:00002006), including particulate matter (ENVO:01000060) such as... | depth 5 m | reverse complement strand
CGCACCTTCTACGCAAAGAAGAGCTTTAAAAAATTAAAAGAAGAGCTTAAAAGAGGACCTAGATATACTCTATGCGATTCGCTTATAATAATCTTTGATTATTGTTGAGTTATTTTATTGCAAACGTGCTAATCTCGTTGATTTTCGCGGCTTTTGTATGGGTCCATGGGGGTCCTCGCCTCCCCGGGGTCCTCGCTTTCCCGTGGATTACTCTATTACTCCGCTCGACTGCAGCATGTTCTGATGAGGCGGTGAAAATAATACGAGCTTCAAGCCATCCTGCGCTTTGTTTGCCAGGATCTTGCTTCGGTCACATCCGAACGCCAAGCTTTGCGGCTGCACTTTCTCCCCAAATTGACTGCTTTGGGAAGTTAGCTGGAACTCTTCACCCTTTAACCATCAACCCCCGACATTTTCAACTGCTTTCAGCCGCGCAGGAATTATGCGAGTGGCTGTACACTGACGATCGGGCTGTTGGATGTTTTTGCTGTAAAAGGCTTAGAGCCCATGGCTTCGAGAATAGCATCTTCATTTACCGCGCACAGCCTAGAGCACCTAACGGGTAAGATTTTGGGAGCAGTGCACAGTATAAGAATCCGATAGAGGACGTTTATTGTGCAACTCGTTATCAAACATCAATTCACACACCTGCACACAAGAAGTCTTCCTTCATTTCGACTTAGTTCATTTTCTGAATAGTCCGCGGATTCCAATCAATTCTTTTCTAGGACCATTATGAAGCTATTACCCTTCATAGGCACCATTACGGCACTAGTCTGTGGCGTACTATCCGAGGCGACAGAGTTTCCTTGGACAGGAGACTGCAAGAGAACAGGTCCCGTCAAAGTAGAACTCCTCACTGTTGGTGCCACCGAGGGCATTGCCAGATGTGAGACAAGATGGCCGCAGGCTCTGGCTGTGAGTGGTTTTAGTGCCTGGTATGAAGAGGGCGATCGGTGGATCCGTGGCATTCAACTGAGGTACCAGGACGGCGCCCAATCTGAAGTCCTTGGAAATCAAGTTGGCAAGCGTTATGAGATCGAATGGAACAGTGGGAACGATTTCATCAAAACCTTTACGCTTTGGCCCGATGAAAAAGGCGACTCCATCGGCCATATCTATATTGAGACGACCAATGGCAAGAAGCTGGACGTCGGCGGATCTGTCGGTGGACGTAAGGGAAAGAGTCAGCCAGTTGGCGGCGGCTTGTTGCTCGGAGTCAGAGCCTTCACGAGCTGGAAGGTCGATGGCCTTAGCCCAATCTTCTCAACGAACAAAATTAGTGAGGTTTACGTGGACGGTTTCAAGTTCGATATAGATCCAATTGCGTTCATGAAGGACAAGAAGTAAGTCGTGACAGCCGACAGCACGTTCTACCCTCGATCGACAATTTCTGACCTAGGAAAAGGAATCTGAAAAAGAAGGCTATCGGCGAGGTCCAACAGTTCACAGCGGGTTCAGCCCCGATGGTGTTTTACATGCGCGGCACACGTAAATACACAGAGACAACGCGATTCATCACGGACGATACACGCATCGGTCTCAGCACCGCGGAAAAGCATCCGATTACCTACGACGTCCTCTTCCCTCGAGTGGTCGGTCGAATTCCCGAAGACTCCTCGAAGCCCATATGGTACCAGGGTTGGAATAAATTCAAGAGCTGGGAAACCGAATTCTCACGAGACGTCCCATATGAGCACGCAATCGAGGCTTCGCCCGGGCAAACACTATATTGCAAGACGTTTATCTATTATGGAGAATTTGTTAGTGGCTACACGAGTACGGTAAGTATCCCACTTTCTCTCACGTTTTTTGGTTTGATATTTGGGTCTGACATCAGCTTAGGTCAAAGTCAATCCCGGGTCACAGGAGCTGATCCGATACACGTCCAAAGGGAGGTTTAGTGCGTACACTGAATCAGGTGTCGGGGTTGAATGCCTGGACAGTAGCGAAGTGGATAAGCGTAATGTTGAGGGGACAGCACGGAGAACGAAGCGCGGATTTCTAGGCAGATGAAGTTTCCTTCCTTAAGACTGAGCTTTGAAATATACTAGTAAGCTTTGAGATTCTGGAGTTCAGTAGCGTAGTAAGTATAAGTGCCTCAAGAGGAGTCCAAAATGTGACAATCTATGCTGTGTACCTCTAGGTATTCATATGAAGTTCAATAAGCCTACCCGGTCAAACAAAGAGTTACAGAGATGACTAGTCTTTTCGAGACGTCGTATCGGGCTGCGAGCTCTTTGCTCTGGGTTTCCGCTCAGCGACAACTCAGATTGAGCCCAATGTTCTCGAAGATGTTCCTGTTAACACCACGACAATGTCACTCTCTTTACGCGCAAGCTTCTACCTTGAACGCAAAATGAATGAGCTTTTCTTGATGCTTTAACGACACTCGAAAGATTTGCTGAATATTCCGCGGAACTGTATGATTCCATGAAGTTCCAGCGTAATATACAACTGTCCTTTTCGACATCTACAGCCTCAATCATAGGACTGAAAAGCCACACAACAACTCAAAAAGAAATTTACGCTGATATGTCTACCTGCTACGCGCTATAGTCTGACTGACCCGATGCAGAACCATGACCTTGCCAACTACCAACTATTGTTAACTTCAACAATTGGGTGAAACCTTCGTGAGTGTCCTCAGTATCGCGAGGATTCTAGAGCTCCTTGCACTTCTCGAACTTGCCATCCTTCCGACCCGCATGAGTCCAAACTCCGATGAATGTAGCTTCCTTGTCATCAATAGTGTGCTGATACACCACCCTAGCATCGCTCGTAGGCGTGCCGCCAGTGAAAACCGTCTTGTCGTCGTAGTTCAGAGGAAAGTGGTCGACATTGGTCGCATCCTTGTAACCTTCGAGGCCAGGAATTGACTCTGGGTTTGTGAAGAATTGGGGATATTTGCTGTTTCCGGCCTTGTTGTCGCCGTTGTCACGCAGCTCCAGGCCATACTCGACGCTCCTCTTGATGTAGTCCGCGCTGAACTTTCGAGCTGCTTCTTGTTAGTGGGTCCTGAATAACGGTTTTCTGGGAGCACAACAGATGGGGCGCTGTGAACCACCGCTTCTGATTATGTCAACAAGGAATACATACTAGTGTCCTTCGTCTGGCTAGTCTTGCACTCCCAGTCCTTGGGAGGAAAGCCGTGGATTGTGTCGACTTGCAGAGTCGGTGGTGTCCTCACTACAAGATTTGCCGGGGTTGGTGCTGCAGAGACCGCAGATGTGATTGTGAGGACCGAGAAGAGGATGTTGGTGAGCTGCATATTGAGAATATAGTCGATGCTGAACGTTATGGTAGCTACTTTGAATATGCTGGAAGTGACGGTGAATTGTGACCGGAATTTCGAATGCAGAAGCCTTAATGAGCTTCTTAGGGTGTACTTATATACTATTGAGATGGAAAGGCTGAACCAAAATAGCTCTCAGTCGTCCTTCAAGGCTGCGCGGTGTTACAGCCCCAAGATCCTCCCCGCGGTCACCAACATCAATGATGTTTCAGCCCTCGCATGCTCTCGAGGACCTTCTCGCAGACTATACAACAGCAGTCCTGGTTCATGGGGCTGTGAAGTGGCACGTATTCAGTGAACCCCTGTCTAAGGCCCAGGTGTTGTCTCCGGCCCAGGAAGGTGTTTGCCTGAGCTTTCTAAGGTTGGACGGGTAAGTGGCATTCGAGAACCGTAAACGTCGCATGGACTAGAGCGCACATTGTAAATATCATCGGGGACCGGTTGTACTCAGTACGATCGCATCTTTGGTCGCAACCTCTCGTAGGCTTCTACAGTACGTTCCATAAGTAAAATGTCAATGTATGCAGCTCCCAGGCCACTGCACTGGGCGAAACGCGAATGATGATTGGTCATATGCGCTTTTTGCACAATGGGGACCTAACGCTTGCTCGCTAGTATTTGTCTTGTACAGGCCCGCAAAAAGACAGCTTTGTTGGCCGATACCTTCGTTGTGTGGTTGCCAACCTACGTTCACTGCCTCAAATGTCGGACTCCGTGAGTGTCGAAAACATCCCAGTTGCGCAAGGCGACCAACAGCTGGCCTGAAGAACTTTGTGCATGTGTGCGGCAAAGTATCGTCACGGGGCTCAAAGTGACCACTCAAGATGTCATAACGCGTGTTTTAGAAAGGGTCGGTCCTTCAGTCAGCCTTACCCGCCCCCACACCGACCGGCTGACTCCACAAGTCCAAACATAGGCATGCAGCGGTGACGTCATTGCACTGTTCTCAACCAGGTAACAGCCGCATGTCAAGTCCATCGTTGAAGTCTTAGACCTGAAGTCATTACAAGTCTTTCAACACCATACTACACCACAAAATTCATTCTATCCGACTACGCGGTTGGCGCAAAAGTCTATAACAAAGATATTGCCACACGAAAAGTGCATGCTGCATCATGGCCAACGAGTTCTTCAGCAACGCGAAATCGACTTTCGCAGATTACGACATCACGGAGGACCAGATCAATACACTTAGAGGCTGTCTTGAGGGCAATATTACCAGCGAAGAAGCCGCCAAACGTTTGACGTCGCATCCCGAAGCTTCTTCCACACCCGTTGAGTTGACGCAAAGACTCGGTGGGCTGTGGACACTGCTCAACGACACGGCGGTCCGAGTAGAGTCTGCGCAAGAAAACATCATATCGATATTGCAAGCAATCAAGAAGCTACCTAAAGCAAACGTGCCTGAAGGTGAAGGCGAAGAGTACATGGACTTCGATGAGGGCTATTACTGGAAAGAGCTTACGGGTTGGGCAAACAACTGGGCGGATGCTTTCAACAGCTACGCTTCGGGCTATCTCATCGAACGTTCTGCAAGCGACCAGGATAGAGAGAAACGACGAATGGTTTGGACGAATGCATGTGCGTATACTGCCCGTCTAGCTGCGACAGGTGACGAAGCGCTCTCGTCATACGGAAGTGGTCTCGACCGCGCTACACGTGCCATCGCCGAAGCTTTGGAGATCGACACAGGCGACAAAGAGCCTGATAGTCTGGAAGCTGCTGCACAGCTGTTCAGATACTCGAGCCGCGAGCTTTATCGCCGCTGCAAGGAAGGCCGCACTGAAGGAATGTTGACGGGTAAGAGTGATCTGTGGCAAGGTGGAGATGGCTTCTCAGATGCGCGGTGGCGGTTTTGGTCTCAGAGATGGAATGCATTGGCACAACAGAAGGGCATTTCCGATCGTGGTCGTGGGATCATACAGAAAGCCTTGGAAGCGATGCAAGAAGCTGAAGCGGCAGATAGATGATGGTATGGCTTCTCCACGCTGGTGCAAGCATCGTGGCAGACCATACGCCACCGTCGTTTCCGGCTTATATAGCTTGCCGAGAGCCTGGTTAGACCCATCATTGCTATACAGGTTCTTCGGAATAACGCTCATCTCATACCTTCTCTAGCTCATCCCGTGCTAAGCTGGACGAAGTACCATTCCATCTTCAGCGTCTCCTTCAATCAAACCCAGTGATAGACACTACGCTCTTCCTCCGGCTATTGGGTGTTGACTACTCCATTCTACGCATCCACGTATCTTATCCTCGTGGCGATTCGGCTCAACCGCTCGACGGCGCCTACCTCATTTGTCAGATATGTTATGCCAAAATTCAAATGGGCTAGTTTACAAAAGTGTTGTGTTTAAGTCTTGATCTTCTCGTCCCACTCGAACCTAGGTATAGTGTAGCCCGATGTGATTCCCCGGCTCACACCTGCCAGTATGACCATGGCGGTAACATCGACGCCTTGGTCCTTCAGGTCATAAACAAGCGGTACAAGGGCTTCCTCGAACTTGTAAAATGTCTGACTATGGTAGATGCGGATTTCAATTCGCAGTGTAAAGGCGTTGTTTTTGACCATACGAATCATGTCAATCTGGTTAACCAGGTCGTCGAATTCATACTTCGCGGCGCTTAGCTCACGGTCAGCTGATGAGGCTCGATTACTCGGTCTCTCGGCGTCTGGGTTGTTCGGATGATTGTTGAAAGACATTGTGACGTCCAGACAACGTACGAAATTGACAGGTGCGCAATCGGGATGACCAAAGAATGGTCCCTTTTCAAGAAGCGCATCCACGTCGTAGAAATGATGCACCTTGAAAAGCACGCGTCTATACCACTCTTGGTAGATCTCCACGGCGAAGCGGACGCCGACGATATCCCAGTCCAAAAAATGGAGAATCTTGTACTTGTCTCACCATGGGGTGCCATTGAACCAATCAAAATTGACCTGTTACGGCCCGAACCCATTACCATTGGAGCATGACCCTCGTTCTTGATTGGACGGAATTATGTCGATACTCGTGGATTTTCCAATGATATAGCCGTAGACGAGGTCGCGAATCTCGCGAGCACAGATGGCTTCGAGAAATTGTGTTGCGAAGAGTCGACACCAGCTCTTCGAGACGCCCTCGGTGGCCATCTTGAGTTCTCTTAACCTGGACGTCAGCACTGGAACATAATTTTGGACGCTTTACACCCACTTATAGTACTCAGTTCGATCGTTTTCAAGCATGTTCTTCTCCGTCTGCGATCTATCCATCTCGTCCTGAATAATTTTCTCCCTGGGACTTGTGAGCAGACTGAGACATTAGCTCATCGTTAGTCTTCTCTACCTGCTTAGGCTGATCTTCACCTTCTTTTTGACCCTGGCAGTCCGTCAGCTGTGGCCACTCAATACTCCGGTTCGAACAACGGACATGCTAAGGATCAACTCGCTGGGCTTGACCTCTTCAGGACAGCCTCCCGCAACAAATCGGTGAGACATAGTCAGAATAGTTTGAGATGAACGGAGTTGAAAAGTGAGGGTGCTATGAACTCGAAGTTGAAGACTGGTAAACGATGTGAAAGTGCAAAGTTGCGGGCGAAAGACATATATTTTAGTGAGGGCTTATCTTAGATTGACCGAGTGGGGTGGGCCGCATATGACTGGGGACCAGCAACTTTAGTATATCTGCCATCAGGTTCCTAGATATGAACTGGGGGCACTCGGTGCGATAGCTTATATGCGACCGCCAGCGCTGTGTGTCGAAATCGCTAAGGCCGTGATTGCGCTTTGCGATCCGAGCACCTCTCACTTCTCTCACTCTCACATTCCTGCAAACGACCAGCGAAAGACACACATCTTTTCCCTATGCGTTCCCGCACTCTCCTGCCTCCAATTTGCCCTCGACTGCAAACACTTGTTGCACACGATATCCATGTGCGGGCACTCGGCAACCATATGTATATAGCTACTACACCTGCAGCAGTACGTCGTAACTCCAAATGGTGGCGGTGGAGTCGGCCGTTCCATCAGCCATTGCATGACGCTGTTGGCGGACTTCGATGCTGAGATACCCGTTTGGCCTGGCTTTGCTCTCGGGTTACTCTCCGCACCGTACAGCTGATCGCGTAGGACTGATAAGAAGGCAATGATGGTGATGTATGTTGCGGCGTTGCCCGCGTTGCCGACGTGAAAGGGTGTGATCTTGAAGATCGGGAGGATGTATTCGATCGGTGCGTCTTGTTTGCTGGTGATCTTGGCTTGGACAGCAATGATCTGAGCATCGAGTACGGCGACAGTGGTGTCCATGTTCATGGGTACGAAGTTAAAGTCCGCATGTCGCACTTTGCCCAGACCGTCATTGTTGCCATAAGTCAGACAGATGATGGGGCGGAAGCCTTGTTTGGGTCTTGCTTCCTCAATGCGTTGATGGAATACCTGATACAGTAGATCCAATGCTTCGTCGTACGAAACGAACATCGAAGTACCGAAGTGAAAGGCGTCAGGATTCGCATCGGCTGCGGGTAGATGCGCGTTTGCTCGAATGCGGAGGTGCATGCACCATAATTGCCTCAGCAGATCCTCGGCATGTGGTCCTGGTGGGCATGGTAGTCCGTAATTGACACGCAGTCGGTCGTACGTCACGATGCCAATCTCAACCAGGCCGTAAGGAGGGCGTGCTGACCACTTTCGGTGCAGTGTGACAAGGACAGCTTCCCTCAGGAGGTCGTTCTGGGTTTGGTGTAGGTACTTCTGCAAGATCTCGCGATGTGGTATCACTGCGAGCTGGTAGCGTAAGCTTTTGAGTTTGGCCATGGTCGAGGTCGTCATATTGTTGAGTATCGCACGGTGTTCACAAGACGCTTGTTGGTGGTAGAAACACAGTCGCGTCTGTTTGGGGAGATCCGTTTCTCATTTGCGAGATGACTATCGTACTAGCCTTGCATGTGGTGAAAGTGAACGTGAAGGTGAAGCAGAAGCCACGTGCGCTTCGCGTGAGAGTCGAACGGAAAGATACCGGGTGTCGGCATATTGCAAGAACCTGTATACCACTGGTGCACATTCTCGGACTTGTAAACTAAGCCAGAGCACCGTTGTGCTTCAGGCTATATCATTCGTATCCAATACGATAGAATACACTCCTCCTCTTCCTCCAAATTCCTCTACGTACTCCCACGCTTCACCCGACTAACCACACTCGGCGTACTCGTTGGTGGCAACGGGACAAAGCTCTCCGTATGCGTCGCCTTCGCCGTTCCATTCGTGCTATAATCATCCGTCACAACCTTGCATCCGTCTGCAATAACGACCTTATCCAGCACACGCCTGAAGTGCTCCAGGCTAGCTTCAGGTTGGTAGTATGGTACCTCGTGCCCAGCCTCGTAGATTCGTGTAAAGCTGAAGTTGCCATACTCTCGGACCTCCCCGTACTCAACACCATCGACGACGAAGGGCGTGTATCCAGCGGCGCGGAACGCCTCAGCGTCGCTGAAGTTTGCGGCGAGCGAGATGGCTTCGCCGCCAAACCAGTTGCAGATGTAGTCTGCATCGCCGTAAAGAAGAGCGACGCGCACCCCGTAGCCGAGAATCTCTTCAAGATCAACGATGAAGTTGGGAAAGACAAAGTCGCCAGTTTGTTGGAATCCACGAGAGACATTGCGTGCGTTGGTAGAGGTGTAGTTGATGTTAACACCGAGTGCCTCTTGGGTCGATGCGAGGTTGAGGAAGTCCTGGAAATAGTCTGGTGGGGTTGGGTCATCGTACGGGTGGCGGATATCGTACACGCCACGACCACCGAAAGCGTAGTATGGCTCTTCGACCAATGAACGGCAGAGGTTGGTGGCAGATGAGCACGTCAGGTAGCCATCCTCGGTGGTCCGGTCGGCCTGCTTGCAGTACTCGATTTGGTCATGGCAACCCTCGGGCATGTAGTATGCCTGCTTCATGAAGGTGTAGATAGTGTCGTTAACTGCCTTGATGCCGTAGGTGTTATTGACAGCGAATTCGGGGTAATATGGAGCTTGAATTTGTTCGTCGACAATACCGTTGATTATACCGAGAGTGTCCATTTGAAGCTCTACACCCTGGATTGAACCGTTCTTGATGGCCTCATTTTTCTGGTAGAAGTAGTTGTAGAATCCAGGCCCGTAATGTCCACCGTAGCTGAATAATGCATTAGCAGGCGCATGGCTGCCACGAGGCGTGAAGCTCACCTCTCAGTCCACAGGTTGAAAGTGAAGTTGGTGATGTCCGGGTCGAGTTGGGGCGACAGGTCCAAGAAAGCTTGCAAGATATGCCACGCGCCAATGGCTGAAGCCTCAGTCGTGTTCGCTGTATCCGGATCGACAAGGGAGTAACGTCCTTCATCATCGGTTTCAGTAGTCTCGTACGAGAAGCCCACACCGACAGGCTGGCTGAGGTACAGCATGTTTGAATGCTCGTTCCATGAGTAAGGGTTCAATTGTGTCTTCAGGTCTTCGGTGACATTACACGGCCCATGCTCTTGAAACAGACCAATCAGGGAATCGCTACCAGGTCCGCCATTGAGCCATAAAGTTAAAGGCTTCTCAGAAGGGTTTTCTCGGGCCTCGAAAAACCAGAAGAACATGTTTGTGGTAGGGTTGAGGCTGATGTACCCTGCATAATCATCGACGCCTTCCGTGGTCTCACATACGCCTTGCTTGCCAGGCTGCTTGAAGCGGATGGAGGCTCCTTGTGGTGATGTGATTGTCATCACGCCTGTTGGGTCGGCTGGAATCTGGCGTTCCTCGAGTGTGAGCTTGCGTGCGCTGCATAGCGACGTAGCCGCTAGGATGGCAGCAAGTTGTGTGAGGCGTGCCATCGTGAATTGCTTGACGTAGACAAGGGACAAAATGCGTGCCCATTTTCTGAAATTGTTCGGGCCTTATATACCCAAGGCACCGCGGAAGAACGCGGCATAATGGGCGGTCTGCAGCTATTGTTCGTTGCACAGGCCTAACTCTCTTGCCCATTGTTGCTCTGACGTCTAGGTTGCGGGATCCTGTCTTGCATCAATTTAGACTAGAAAAGGCAACTGAGGTGCAAACCTTGCAAGGCAAACAGTTGCGATTGGGCGGATAGTGATGGAGTACTGTGATGATCGCAAGGCTGTGTGCAAAACCCGTACTCGTCTTTGGGTCGCTTAAACTTCAGGCCGGTACGTCACTAGATCGATGTTGTGAGACCTGTCACCGCCACGATCGTGTATCGTAGCCATCGTGTATCTTGATCTTTCCGGAACAGACGTAGAGTGAATGACGGAGATGCACTCTCATGTGATCCTGACATGGAGCGTTCAGGTGCGGCGCAAAGTGCAATCCAGATCCGGTCGTGGCAAGCTCGGGAACAGTGCCAAGCACCATTTGCTCAATGTAGAAGGTCAGTACGCACGGCGCTGGATAAGAATATCTTGGCAAGCTTGTTGACCGGGCTCATGAAGCTTATTTACGTCATGCATTTGGGAAGCCTAGAGGTATTGCGATCTGTTGCGAGGATTACCAGAGACGTTGAGTGGAGGAGGAAGAGGGGAAGTCAACGGCCCCACGAGATGCGGAAGGAATGAGCCGGGTCGAGCTAACCTGATATAGAAGGTCTTTAAAAATGCCACAACCCG
>TARA_R110002003_G_scaffold121_31_pt1 | contig 10918 bp, 14 predicted proteins | sample TARA_R110002003 | Tara Oceans TARA_R110002003 (sample SAMEA4396441) | marine metagenome | biome: Westerlies Biome; feature: [SRF] surface water layer (ENVO:00010504); material: water (ENVO:00002006), including particulate matter (ENVO:01000060) such as... | depth 5 m | reverse complement strand
TTTTGGATTTGCGCAACGGCAGCGCGGACCAGCCATAGATGGATATGGTCTGTGTTTCGGAATTAGAAAAATTGTGGTGTCTGGTAGGAGAAGTCGTACAACAGATCCAGCGGATCTTATATACGTATTCCCCCGCGCTTACACCCCTTCATGCTACCATGCCTCCCCATCCTCAGATATTTTCCCGCTCCGCCCAAGAAAAAAGCCAGACATGGAAACGTCCACTCTGGATTCGTCAACGACACGACAGCCTAGGTAGGCATGTCGCCAACTGACAACCCAGCCATCCAACCCCATGACGTTGCGTCTGTTTGATTCGAGCCATGCGTTGTCCCTGCGCATGTGGAGATCTGGAACATTCAACTCGTCCTTCTTCACTTTTGAAGCCCATTCATTTGACAACAACACGGCCGTCCAACTCGCTCGAAACCCCGCATCCCCTCCAGAACATTCCACCGCACCGTATTCCACATGACTCAGAAGAAGTAAAGCCCAGCTCCATCTTCCTATCCAACTCTGCTACCGTGTTTGAGACGGAAGATCCGGGTGGGAAACACGTATAAGCGCCGATCTAATTCCGAAACGCGCGCAAGTCCCGCGCCAGAAACAGACATGTAGATGTGGCTGGTCATGTTTCGGAAGACTGCTGAAATTCAACGCGTGGATGTCGCGAGCGGGACGATAGAGAAGAGGAGCGGAGTACTTATACTCCATCGCAGCTGCCAACACTCCCCGATCCCAACCCCAACTCTATCACAACTCCCATGCTCATTTCCTGCACTATCTCGCCCCGTCCGCCCACCAGCGGTCCTACATGCATTGAGAAGTACAACGTACCATTCACGTATTCACCTTTTCTTCAAGGAAATGCTCTGTCGCAAATATAATATGGTACGGTATAGTGTAGTGTGATATGGTATCTTTCAGTCTTTCTCACACGCTAGCGCTTCAAAAATGCCTAATGTTATAAACTCAAGGGAAAAAAACGCCTTCGCAATGCAGTGCAATGAAATGCAATGCTGACACAGCATGCCATGCTTTATGTCCGTGACAAAAGAAACTCGTCTCAATCAGCCTCTCCAATTCCCTCTTACACCCCCCATCTCCTACCTCCCTCCCTCCCTCCCTCCCCCATTCCCCCTATCTCCGAAAATACTCCCTCCGCCCCTCCCCCTCCGGGCTATACGGCATATACTCGCCCGGCCCGCCCCTCCCCATGGGCGCCGCGCCGGCCAACAAATTCGTCCCCTGCGGAATCTCATACGGACTCTCCCGACTCTCCACCCTCAACAGCGGACCCGGACTGGGCCTATATTCGCGCAGATTACTCGGCGTCTGGTGGTAGCCCGACGGATACGTCATTCCGGGCTCGTCGCTGAGGGTGCGCGCCGAGTCGCGCGACTCGCTGCGGCCGCGCGGGGTATCAGGGCGACTGATGCTACTGCCAGCACCACCGTAGACGGAGCCGTCGCCGCCGTGGTCGTCGGCGAAGTCTGGGCGATTTTTGAAATTCTCGAAATCCATGTTGGACTCGGCTACGAACTCGAAGGGCGCGGGGGCGGGGGCGGGGGTAGGTTTGCCTGGGTGTGTGGCGCTCATGCGCTTCATGGTGTAGACGTCGCTGAAGGCGGCCGAGTCGCCGATGTCGCCGTCGAGACGGCCGCGGTAGACTTCGGCGAGGAGGTGTTTGCTCTTCTCGTGCACCATGGGCACGGTGAGCTTTTGGTAGAGGGCGGGGTGGCTGGCATGGGGGTTAGTTGGAGATAGGTTGGTTGGGGAAGGGAGGGACTTACCCGAAGCGCACTGCCACGCGATCTCGCCTTCGCGCTTCCTTGTCGATTGGAGCTGGAGCTTCGCCACCCTTGACTACCTCGCCCGTGGTGTAGTACTTGATCTTGTCGTCGAACGCCCGCTTGCAGTAGAACTTGAATGCTAGAAGGCCAAGCGGAAGGGGTATCATCGCGCCACACATAGTCCACCTCGATGCATAGCCACGAGCGGCACATAAGAGAGCGATGATGCAGTTCGAAAGCATGACGCCGACCAACATGCGATTGAACAGGACGCGCCAGAAGACACCACCTGACTCATTCTTGGTGCAGAAGACGTACATGAGCAGGTACTTCTTCATCCATGAATCGATGCAGAAGTAGAAGGCCACGACGATCAACGTGATCGGTTGCAACGGAGCGAAGCAGAGTGCCACTGTCGAGTAGAAGAGGAAGTAGTTGTAGTAGCTGGCGTAATCGAATGGCGGCGGTGCAGTGCGGTTGATCAGTTCCCTCGGCGTCGGGTTGAGGAACTTGCGCGAGAACGAGCCCCAAGCGAGATTGGCGGCTTGCGATAGATCTATGGCCGCACCGAGATTACGCTGAACGAGCCATGTCACCCAAAAGGGCGAGACGTCGCAAAGTGTCTGCATCACCTTGGTGAAGACTTCGATGTCCTTGAGGATGGTCATGACGGGCAGATGGTCATCTCGGGCGAGCTTGACAACCAAGGAGACCATGCCAAACACGGCGCTGAAGAGGGAGAACACGAAGAGATTGTTGAAGACGAAGAAGTTGTACAACTGCGCCGTGACGTGCCGCTCGCGGGAAGTTTTGGTGAGGTCGCCTGCCTTGATGGACAGACGCCTAAAGATGATGGGAAGAAAGTAGTAGAACAGCGATGTCAGTGCGGGCGCAGCGATACCCTGCACGACAGCCCAAAACTTGGGGTTCTTGTTCAACTCGACTTGGAACTGCGGCCATACCATGCCCAGATTGGTGAGCTTGGATAGGAAGATGGCAATCAGCGCGTTAGGAATGAAGTAAAGTAAAGTGAGGAGAGTGATCCAAAGGCGATTGATGAAGCGTCTCCAGCGCCGAGTCTTGGAGTCGAGCAACAGGTTTTTCCAGATAATGTCCTTTGGTTTCGGAGCTAGACGCACGGTTGTTCCCTTGGGATGCTTGTTGCGTGCGGCATACGCAACGCTGTGAGCTGAATCAATCGTCTCGTAACTCGCAAATCCATAGGGCATGGCATCTCTCTTGTCCACAGTCTCGCGGACCTCCTTGATTTGTGCTTCCAACCGCTGAATGCGGGCTGTCAAGTAGTCGATCGCGTCCACTTTCTGCTTCTTATCGGTGAACTCCGGATCCCTCTTATTCGGGGTACACATTGGCCTTGTGGAGGGTAGCGCGTTCGGGTTCTTGAGATACTTTGCCAAGACCGACTCCAGCTTTACTACCGCCTCCTCATGCTCTTCGATGAGATCCGGAATATCCTTCACGTTCCTACCAACCGAGGCGCGGGGCACTTCTGGTGTTGTGCGCAGGCTGTCAGTGATCTCTGTAAGGCCCTGGTCGGTGCGAAAGTTCCTGTTGATATCGGTGATCATCAGCGTGCGCGCATGCAGACTATTCTGGTACTCTGGGCTTTCGAGATAATTCCGTCGTAGTCGGAACACCGCGCGATACGTCCACCACAGGAAAGCGCAGACGATGATGTTGAACGCATACGCCACAGCAACAAAAGCCCAGAAGATCTCGCCGAACAGGTTTTTGGGCGTCATGGCCACAATGGCGTTGAGGTTTCCGAATTTGGCATTCTTCTCAAACTCGATCTGCTTCGTGACGTTCACAGGGATGAGAATAGCGCATCCCACAGCGGCCAGGACCAAGAACATGTTCCTGCACATGCGAGCAAAGCGCAGGAATACGGTGGCGTCCAAGCCAATCATATGTACGTATGCGTCCTCGTTCGTCTTGAACACGGGCTTGTACCAGGCGAACAGGCCCTTGCCCATGGGCGGCGGTCGATGCTTGTCGTCGGCATGGCGGAGACGGGGCGCGTACACGATGGTGTTGAAGGGTCGGAGGATGAGGAAGAGGAGAAAGATGGCGCTGGTGATGCCGATGGCAGTTCCGATAGCGATGAGGACCGAGTCTTGCGAAACCTGTCACAATCAATGCATGTCCATGCAAACGTGTAAGGATACACACGGTTGCACCCAGCGGGTTGTCCCCCAGCAGCTGCTTGAACTTGTCCTCGACGCTCTCGTCCCGCGGGAGCATCTTCGATATGGCGTGTGCCATGGTGTACAGAGGTGAGAACGATCGTGAGTGCGGCAGAGCCGTCTTGAGGGGGGTGGAGCGGCGCAGATTAGGGTTATCTGTGTAACGACCGTCTTTCGAGGGATGGAGAGCTCAGCGCATATCTCCTGTGATCCCGCTACAGCTGCAAAATTGGATCTAAACGACAGACGAGCAGCAAGAATGCAACAATGAACAAGAACACAGACAGAAAGACCCCACAAAGACGCTTGTGAGAAAGACACCTGCAAGATCAGCGCGCACCCTCAAAGAATCGCGGCGCGCGGCCGTTGGGAACAAAAAAGGGCAAGCCACGCCGCCAAATGACGCACGGTGGTCCCTGTCCGCTGGGCCCTGTCCTCGCCTGCCCATTGGCCCGTCCTGGCGCCGCGTAAACGCCGGCCCTGTCGTTGCGGCTCCCGCAGCGTTATTTTGGGCGCGACCACCGGGGCCTCGCGTGCGTCTACCCCCTTTCGCACAAGATCCCCAACACCTGTTCGCAGTCCTTTTGCGGAGGCAGCTGCTGTCGCGACGCTACCGGACCCCGCCGCTTCCTTCCTCGTGTTGAGCCTGGGGGAAGTATTGAGCTCCAACTGCATACGAGGCCACGCGACGTGGTCATGGACTCCGCTGCCCCTGGTGTCTGACCGCGAGGAAGTCGAGAGGGGCAGCTCGGTGGCATCTTGTTTCGCATTTGTGGTTCCAGAACGAATGTAATCAAAACATTCATGCCTCAGGAAAATGGTCAGGCGCGAGATGTGATTGGCTGAGAGTCTGCCGTAACAGCCGTTGGCACCATGTTTCAGCTGCCACTGGGTTGCGAAGCGCTCGGAAGGGAGTTCGCTGGAGATGCCGAGACTGGATTTTGAGATGCGGGCATATCGACGATGAGCTTACAACACACCGAACATGGAGATTGAAGAAGGAAGCATGCATGCAGCATGGTTTCCATTTATCGTTGGATGACTTGGTATATACCCATCACCATTCTTCGATCCCAGAATTTCTGTTTCCAAAGCTCTCTAACATCACTCACAGGCTTCACAGCCACCCCTCACCATCTCCTCCCGCCGTAGCCACCCACACTCACAAGTCGCACCACGCATTGTTGTTCGTCTGGTAACCTACCACATACGTCAGCCATGATACCTTTCACTCCCCACTCCATATCCAGCACTCACATTCCTTCTTGCACCACTTATTGACCTCCCAGCAGGGGAGCTTGCACTCTATGACGGCCTTCCTATTCAACGACGGAGCCCAAGCGCACTGCTTGTCGCCGATTTCGTGCTCGAGAACGCAGGGACTGCAGAGCTTGTGGTCCGGGCTCATGACGACTTTGGTGTTGTCGTTAAGGGTCAGGTTGTACTCGGCGTTGGCGGTGAAGGTGGCGCCGTTCTCGTTGTCGCTGTTGACGAGCGCAGTGGCCGCTGATGAGCATGACCTAGGGCGAAGTTAGCATGTTGGGAATCTGGTTGTTGGGATTGCGTGTCAAGTGGGCGGAGTTACCAGGAGGATAAGGACGTTGGCGAAGAGCTTCATGTTGATTCTCAAGGACGTGGATGTATATCTGTTCTTGCTACATGTGGGATGGAAGTAGATGTAAGGTGTAAGTAGTAGAAAATGACAAAGTCAAGGCATGTCTTTTCTTTAAACCTCACTCTACAGCCACACGCACGTGCGAGGAGACTGGATCTCATCTTCACCTCCTCCCTCACCGCTCCTTCCATTTACAACTCTCATCTCACTTTACTCGAGCTAGATCCAACACTAATAAACAAGTAGGCCGGTGAGTGGCGAGCATGTTTCGTACTCGTAATACTATACATCCAAAGTCAGACATTTAATTCCACTTGCGGTAGGTAGTGTACCAGACCAACTCTCTCGCAGTCATCAACCCACTTCTTAGAAAAAGCACTCTTCGATGCCCCAGCTCGACTCAACGCGAAAAACAGACACGACGACCAATTCCAAAAAAAATCTACCAAAAATGTGATTGAATTTTATCTACCAACCAACCAACGCTTTTATCTATCATGAATCATATCACGTCTGGCCGCCCAGACCAGGCTGTCATGTCTTTCCGTGTCTTGTGTGTCAGTAGTCGTTGCCACATGGTGCAGCTCGTCGAGATTGAAGCTCTCGCCGTACACACGAGGCACATCCCGAGGCTGCACATCTTCAAAGGAAAAGTCCGGCTGTGACACTTGCAACAGATCTTCTTCCCTGTACACCAGCGGCGGAGTGCTTCGTACTGGTCGACCATTCTAAGCACCGCCAGCAGTCTTGACGAGCTCCGCAACTTTCCTGGCGAGATCCTCTGCTTCGGCCTTGGTCGCAGCCTCGGCATATACACGGACCGCATCTTCGGTACCGCTGGCACGGGCGAATGAGCGACCTTGACGGAACTTCTGCACTTCTTTGTCGATCTGAGATTGCAGACCGTCGGGGCTGGTGAGCTTGCGCTCCGCATCCGTGGTCTTGAAAATGTTGCGGTCCTTCACGATGACCTTCAGAAGGCGGTTCGGCAGGTCGGTGTAGGTCGAGAGCCATTCTTGCGGGCCCCATCTCTTGTGTGCCAGGACGACTTCGACGAGAAGGAAGTCGGACAGAGCATCTCCGACAGCTTGGTTGATTAGGTCGATGCATGCGCGGAGAATCTCGAGGTTCTCCTTCTCCGACGGCGACTTAGGCTCATGGTTCTTGATGACGTCCAGAGTGTTGTGCGAGAAGATGGCCGTTCCGTGGCCGTTAGCCTCGAAATAGACACCAATATCGAGCTTCTGCGCGGCATGATGGAGGTACTTGACACCGGTTGGTGTGCACGTTACGGGAAGACGGAGGCTCTTCTCAACGTACTCTGTCGCTGCACCATTCGCGTACGCAGTCTGCACCACGCCGATTTTGATCTCATCAGACAGACCGGATGTGCGAACTAGGTCGCCGAAGAAAGAGGCGACAAGTGTGGCGATGCGGTCACCGTCGAGTAGGCGGAACACGTTTTGCGCGTCCTTGAAGTAGTACACAACGCGATCAGCGTCACCGTCGAGCGAGCAGCATCGGTCACCAGGCCCGGTCTTTGACGATGGCGGGGCTCGTTGATTAGTCTTGACATAATCTGCTCCACACTTGTGGTTGGTTAGCGACTGGCAGTCGTGTACAATTCCTCCAGGTGGGACTTACATCGACATTGAGGCTCTCCGGCTTGATGACGTTATCGTTGACCACGAAGATCTCAAGCCCCGTTTCCTTCGCCGGCAGGTATTTGAGAAGCTCGTTGAGCTTTGGTCCACCAACACCGTTGGCACAATCAACAGTAAGATGTCCGTTTGGCTTCCTACTGCCCAAGGCCCTCTTGAAGGCGGTGCTAAACTTCTCATAATAGCCAACTTCGGTGGGTGTACCATACGCTTCCGAAGTGCCCTCGGTATTGAGACATCTGACCATGTAATGCAACTGTGGTGTAGTCAGGAAGCCGTAGTCCTTGTATTCGGCGCCTGCAGCTTTCAAGCCGTCAATGAGGCATCCGAGTAGTCTTGATCCAGAAGCACGGGTATCGCGGGCTACCACGACGTTGGCAGGCTTGCTGAGGTCAATGTTCTGCTCCGTAGCGATACGCTGGTAGTATTTCGAAACCTCCTCTGGACTCTTCTGGTTGGCCATCTCTGTGCTGATAACCTCCCAGGATTCCTGTGTATGTGTGTCAGATTTACGGCGTTGGACGTAGTGGTGAGGGAGCGCGTAGGCCTACCTCCAGCATATCGCCCTATCACTCAGTTAGCCAAGTTACCCCTCCAATGTGCGAAAGCATACCCTTGGTTCAACTAGCTTGACACCATTGTCTTGTGGAGGGTTGTGCGATGCTGTGATCATCACGCCAATCCATTTGCCGTCCAACTTTCGCGACCGCAGGGATGCGATGAGGCCTACGCGGGTGAGAACCGAATCAAGAACATCGCTGTTGCTGTCAGACCAAGTCTTTCATTATACTTCAAGACTGTTGCGAGGTAATGGAGGGATGGAGAACGCGAGGATTGAGACAAGGCGGCGGGTAGAATGCGATGGGGGTATCCTACGCTTTGGTACGGAACTATCCCACGTCAATTAGTGTACAGCGAGACATCATTCTGGGTGTACCTACGCCAGCCGTTCCATAAGTATAGACATGGCCCTCAGGCGGAGGGTGCTTTTGCGCAGCATCGACGATTGGATTGGACATGCTGCAAGAGCGACACCGCTTTGTAAAGCTCAGTCTTCAGATTCGATGGGGAAGGTGGAATGGCAATAATAAAGTCAAATATTCAAAAGGTGGGAGAGAATTTGAGAAATCCAAAAGTCAGCTCCGAACGCGACGTGAGAGACGAGGTGAGGTGCATATGCAGCTCCGAGCCCCTCCACGCTAACCCACGCTAGCAGGGAAGCTGCAAGGCGGAGTGGAGCAGCCTTACCGCTTTCCAATGACGTTACACTTGTACCTGAACGTGCCTCAAATAGCTGAGCTTTACCATCACATCTGTCACTAGTTGAAGGTCAGATTCTCGACAAACTTGCAACTCCACAGACTTAGACAGGGTTCACAGAGATTCTCTCACAACGAGACCGACCGTCGGCATCCAATCCTTATTGTTGCAGTTCGACGTTGCAATTGCGGGGTTGTCAGACTGTCGTGCGGAGACTGACCGCTTCTCTCAGCCCAGCACAACATGCTGCTGTCCAATGGGTTAGTAGCTATCCACCACACTCGAACGTAATGCACACAGTAGAACTGTTTTCACGAGAAGTGAACTTGTCTTCCATTCAGAGGAAGCAGATAACTACCTAAAGAGTTAGAGGAATGCCCTAAAGCAGCTATCAAATACTGATAAGACTGCTCCCAAAAGAGATGCAGAGATGAAGTACGAATGTCTAAAAGCCCTGGGGACCAAGACCTGGAAACCGCCCTCCAAAGCCAGCAACTGGAATGCTGTGGCCCGGGATGGGACTGCCAATCTCACCGAGCGATGGAGGAGGGCCTGCTGTGTCGACGAACTTAATGTACGACAGGCGGCCATCGCCCAGCTGTTTGTACTCAAGTGAGCCCCCACCGTTGGTTGGCGTGCCATCAATGATGTCGCAAGCCTCCTTGATCTCCTCGGGTTGGATAGGAGGTTCCAGTGGATTCCGAATCGTGTCGAGCTGCTGATGCACCTCAGAAGCATCAATATATCCGTCCTGCGAGGGCTGCCGACCGCCAATCATCTTGCACGCTGAGCAAATCATACGGCGGAGCCATATCAGACGCGGCTCGTTGTTGCCCCTCTCGTAGATTCGAGGCGTGCTCATTACCGGAGGATTGCTGAAGAAGCCAGAAGTGGGCGAGTTGCCCCAGGGAGCGCCAGTAGATGGGAATGATTGCAAAGGCGGCGTGCCCCATATGCTGGCAGTAGATGCTCCTCCAAAGCCACCATACGATGTCGACTGCAGCGAACTAGAGCCGTCTGGAAATCCGAAACCGATGGGTGCACGGCCCATGGAGCCAAGTTGTTGCACACTTGCTCGTCGCTCGGGCATCTCGGGAATGTCCTCTTCGTCGTCTAGCAGAGCTTTACTACCAAGGTGGTTTGCAAGCTCATCAACATCCGCGCCATGCCCCCGCCTGTTCTCCTCGTGTGGCTTCACACTAGAAGGCCGCTGGATCGGAGCGGGTCGCTGGATGGGATGTGCCAAAGGGCCCGAGATGGGACTATCAACACTCGACAGTCTCTCCGACAATCTCTCGAACGATCCGGACCCTTGACGTGAGTGTGTTGGCGCGTTCATCCCGAAAGGTGGCATCGGACTGGGTCCTGGAAATCCAGGGATCTGCCCCAGGCCAGGCGGCCCGTCCATGGGAAAGCCGCGTGGCATAGGCATGCCGGGCGGTGGAAAGGGCCGAAAATTCTGGGACCCAGGCTGCGGAGGAAAGAAGGGCATCCCTGGGCGGGGTCCCATCATACCGGGCATCGTCGAGCCTTGGCCGGGAAACCCGTTCAACCCTGGGGGCATGTTTCCCATACCCAAGCCCGGGGGTCCTTGCATACCAGGCGGTGGTCCAATCGGCGGCATTGGCGATGTGGGCTGGCCATGTTGAGCAAGAGTCGATTGTTGCGTAGTTGAAGGTTTCGTGAGGATAGACTTCGGCATTATTGGAATTTGCGCCTGTTGCGTAGGAGACATGGACTTGCTTGTGCCAGCGCCAACCTGCGGAGTCTTGGGAGACGAACCATGCGACCCTTGCTGCGAGGTCTGGCGGGGTCGACTCGGTGTCGGCGCCTTGGGTACAGCGGGTGTCACATGAGGAGAAGGCATTCCTGTTGAAGAGTTCTGCTTCAGGAGTTGTGGTGGCAAAGCGGGTGCGACGGGCTGAGATGCTTTCCTCGCGCCAGAAGCTGCAGCAGCAGGTGTTTGCTCATCTTTCCTCAGGCGGTCCTTGTCCGCTTTGACCTTGGCTTCGCGCTCTTTGCGCTCCTTTTCCTCCTGTGCCTTCCTCTCCCGAACTTCCTTTTCTTTGGCTTCCCGCTCTTCACGTTCCCTTCGCTTGGCTTCATCTTTGGCTTTCTTCTCCTGAGCTTTCTGTTCGCGGGCCTTTCTCTCGGCTTCGGCTTGTCGTTCGCGTTCGTCTTGTAAGCGCTTGAGCCTTTCGGCTTCCTTGCGCTGCTTCTCCTCATCTAGGGCCTTCCGCTCCGCCTCTTTCTTCTTCCGCTGCTCTTCTCGCTTCTTTCGCTGTTCCTCTAGCCGCTTCTCCTCTGCTGCCTTGAGCTCAGCCTCTTTGGCGGCAAGCTCGGCATCTCGTTTGGCTTTCTCTTCTGCTTTGGCCTGCTTTT
>TARA_R110002003_G_scaffold13_24_pt1 | contig 10920 bp, 5 predicted proteins | sample TARA_R110002003 | Tara Oceans TARA_R110002003 (sample SAMEA4396441) | marine metagenome | biome: Westerlies Biome; feature: [SRF] surface water layer (ENVO:00010504); material: water (ENVO:00002006), including particulate matter (ENVO:01000060) such as... | depth 5 m | reverse complement strand
GGATCTCAATGGCGACATGCTGGAAATTCTCGAATGGCGCCACGACTGGTCGAAGCCTCGATTCACCCTCGGACTCATCAAGCACTTCCTCTTCGGCTTTATTCCTGAGATGATCTTGCACTCTAGGTCACAAGGTATGCTACAAACAACGAACCCAAACCAATGCTATAGGTGGCTGACATGCAATCTAGACGAAGAACAGGTCCGTGACCACTACGACCGCGGCGACGACTTCTACGGCTGGTTCCTTGGCCCTCGCATGATCTACACCTCCGGCGTCATCTCCGACGTCAACAAGGAGGAGAGTCTCGAACAGCTCCAGGACAACAAAATGGGCATCGTCTGCGAGAAGATTGACCTCAAGAAGGGCGAGAAGATGCTCGACATTGGTTGCGGATGGGGTACGCTCGCTCGCTTCGCTTCCGTCAATTACGGCGCAAATGTCACTGGTGTCACTCTTGGTCGCAACCAGACTGCCTGGGGCAACAACGGCCTCAGGAAGTCAGGCATCGAGGAAGATCAGTCAAAGATTCTCTGCATGGACTACCGCGACATTCCGGTCCCTGAGGGCGGCTTCAACAAGATTACCTGCCTCGAGATGGCTGAGCACGTCGGGGTCCGACGCTTGGGAGGCTTCTTCCGCCAGGTCTATGACATGCTTGATGACGACGGTGTCTTCTTTCTTCAGATCGCCGGTCTTCGTAAGGCCTGGCAGTTCGAGGACTTCACCTGGGGTCTCTTCATGAACAAGTATGTCTTCCCAGGTGCCGACGCTTCCACCCCTCTGGGCTTTGTCATCGACACCCTCGAGGGCGCTGGTTTTGAGGTCAAGATGGTTGATACGATTGGTGTACACTACTCGGCTACCCTCTGGAGATGGTACCGCAACTGGCTTGCGAACAAGGACAAGGTTACTGCCAAGTATGGCAAGCGATGGTACCGCGTAAGTCCTATGCCTCGCTACATTGTCGACATCGAGCTAATCAACATACAGATTTGGGAGTACTTCCTTGCCTACTCCACGATTGCGTCACGTCAGGGTACCGCAACTTGCTTCCAGATCACTCTGGTCAAGAACCTGAACGCCGTCCACCGTGTTGACGGTATCAACACGCAATACAGTCTCTCTGGTGCCCTCGCCGCCAGCAAGGCTAAGCTCTCCAAGAAGGCATAAGAGGACACAATCAGAGTAGATGCACCAAGTTGCTAGCCTGGCGGGTCGCTGGGCAGATCTATGACCGATGAGCATATGATTCTATGACAATGACAACAAAGCAAGGTGGCGTACGATAAGATGGATCTAGGACGAAGTTATGAGGGAGGCATGGCGGTTCAGTACGTACCCACAAACAGTCGGACTAATTTAGCATGAGATGAACGTGTATGCGAAGCTGGTTGCTAGATTAGGGGAGGAAGACGCTACGATAGCTTGACAGAGATATATAAATTCACCGCGCACCATTCATAGCAGCAAGTAAGCTTCATTGTGCCACTACCAGTGTTGTGATAGCTCTACCACAACAGCTTCCAAATCGTGATAATTCGCCGTCTCTGCGACCATTGATAGTCCAGTCCGCAACTCAAACTCTGGCCTGGCTCCGGCATCTCCCCGATGAGCCACTGTACAAACATGGCTTGGTCGTTCAAGCATTCCATCGTGCCGTCTACTTCGTACATGCACACGGATCGCGTTGTTCCAGCTACCTCTTTATGTTTGTTGCGATTGTAGCGCCAAGTCCAGCCCTACACCCCAACTTTCTCATTTGGAGGCATACTTGCGTAGGCAGTCGTCAAGCATGCCAAGCAGCTCATCCTTCCTCTTCTGCTCGCACCAACTCCCCTGTATCGAGTTCTGAATAATGATCTTCCACTCCTCAACGCCCAAGTCGAACGCATCCTGCACGGCGCAGTAGTTCTTGAGTATGTATCCGCCAAAGTAAGCCGGATCATCGCTGTTCAAGCTAAACTTGACGTCAGCCTCGAGGAACTTGCGAATTGGTATTTGGCCAACATTTTCGACAGCTTTGAGGCAAACGTTGCTCAACGGGCAGACCGTGAGCATAATGTCCTCCTTGATTACGCGATCCATTAGTGCGGGATCTTCGATGAGCCGGATGCCGTGATCGATGCGCTCGGCGTGCAGTGCATCCAAAGCACCGGATATGTAGGTGGGATCACCTTCTTCGCCCGCATGCGCCGTCCTTCGAATCCCCAGCCTCTCCGCTTGCAGATACATCTCCTCGAACAACTCCGGGCGGAATCCGACCTCACTCGAGTCCAATCCGAGGCCAGAGATCACCCGTTGCTCGCCCTCGAAGTACCCGCCCTCAACTGCCGCAGCCATCGTGTCTCTCGACTCCTGGACCGGCAAATGGCGCAAAAAACACATGATCAGCTTGCTTGTTACACCCAGCTCTTTCTCCGCACGCTTACACGCAGCATTGAACCCAGCGACCACAGTATCCAGCTTGATGCCTCGCGCCGTGTGACTCTGTGGATCAAAGAACACCTCAGCATGCTTCACGCCGTCCCTCGCGGCGGTCGTGAAGTACTCCCAGCCCAGCATTTCAAAGTCATCTTGCGTGATCACAACGTCTAGCGCGCGGTAGTAGTAACCCAGGAAGCTGTTCAAGTCGACGAAATGGTTGTAGCGATCAGCCAGCGCTTCCGGCGATGCATAGGCTGGATCAACAGACGCAGAGGGCAGTGTGATGTTGTTCTTTGCAGCGAGCTGGAAGGTGAGGCTGGGGGAGAGGCAGCCCTCGAGGTGGAGATGGTGTTCGCATTTTGGGAGGGCGGCGAGGAGGTTGTGGAGTGTGGATTTGCACATTTTGGCGGTTTAGTGGGAAAATTATGTATACGTTGATTGACAGGCGAGACAAATGCTCTTATAATGTCTTCGAAGCGTACTTCATCTTCGTTTCATACAAGTGGTGGATACTCACCCTGATTTTAGCTGGTTGAAATTTTCAGGGCATCGGTGAACGCCGACGGTGGAAAAGTGGTCGGGGCCTTCCTTATCGGTGCTGCCAGCTTGCTACATGGTGACATGTTTCCAATCACCTAAGCCGAGTCGTAGATGTAGGTTTCGCGCTGCTTTATAACTGTCTCTTTTTCCTATCACAATTAGTGTGTAGGTCTTGTGGAGTTGCCAAGTGATCATTTCTCGTCTTAGTACAGCCCAGCACTGTCTAGTCTTCTCGGCCTACTATCAAGCCTTTGCAAGGCTTAATCGAACAGCTCGACGATGGCATCGCCATTCTTGTGTGAGAGACGCTCGTTGCTTTTGACTTCGTTCTGGTTCCCGGTCGGACACCGATGACCAATGGTGGGCAGCGCATTTAGGCCAGCAGGTCAGCGTGGGGAAGGCGCTGCGCTAGTCAGGGTACCTAACAGGCTCGGCTAGGTGCTCCTTCTGTTTGTACTCCGTACCAGCTAACGTCATTGATAGTATTGATAGTTCGCTTGCAGCACACCGTCTTAGCGGTTATGATCGTATTCGTTCTACTCATCTGGCGATCTTCGTCGCGCGATGCGATATCACTCGCGAGCAACTGAGTGAACCGCGCATACGCTCGTGCTGACCCAACGCTCATTACAGGGCTTGAAAAGGCCAAGGATCTCGTCTGTCAGCGCTACCCGCCCCCCTACAATTTGCAGATAGTTATGTCCATGTCCAGAGGTTGCTAACTCCTCCCTCTCTCTTCAACAGCAGTCAACATGGCAGACACACCGTATACACTACTGGCACTCGTGCCGGCAGTCGCAGCTGCGTTGTACTACATGCTTTTCCAGTGGCGCTATGGCAACTTTGCAAACATTCCCAGCCCAATGAAGAGGAGTCTCTTCCTTGGTCATCTGGGGTACATTGCAGACGAATACAAGAAGGTTGGCAGCTCATTGGTACACCCGGGTAATGGCCACACTCTCTTCTCCGAATTGCGACTAAATAATCCAGATTATGTCCTCGAGAGCGTCTGGAAAGCCCAAGGATCTCCAGATTTCCTGTTCTTCGATACCAGACCAGCACAGTACCCGTTGGCTCTGATCGCCTCCCATGATATTGCCGAGCAGATCTCGAAATCGACGGAAATGCAACGTTACAGCACGACCAAGTCTCCGACCATCCAGGCAGGCTTCGGACGTCTCGTGGGCCGATACTCACTCCTGAGCGAAGAGGGTGAATCCTGGAAAGCTCTTCGCAGACGATTCAATCCAGGATTCGCACCTCAACATATCCTATCTCTGCTTCCCATTGTCGTTGAAAAGACGTATACATTTATGGACAAGCTCGACGCACTTGCCAAGTCTGGAAAGGTAGTGGAATTGGGGCCGCTGTGTACGAATGTCACATTTGACATCATCGGCGAAGTTGTGACGAACATCGACTGCAAAGCTCAGGATGACACTGTACAAGGCGATGACATTGTCAAGAACTTTCGAATCCTCGGTGCAACGTACTCTGGTGCTACCGGGCTGAGCATGTTTGCTTGGGCGAATATTCCGCTACATATCAAGAGATATATCTACAGCAAGCGACTGGATGCTGCTGTGAAGAAGTGCATCCAAGACAAGTTCAATACTATCCAGGCTGGTCAGGGTAACACAAAAGATCGATCGGTGCTTGCGCTTGCTCTCAAAGACACGGATGTTTTGACTCCCATGATCTTGCAGAGCATTTCAGACCAGGTCAAGACTTTCCTCTTTGCGGGACACGACACGACCTCGATCCTGTTGCAGAGAGTGATCTACGCCCTGTCAATCCACCCGGAGTGTCTAGCGAAGGTCCGAGCCGAGCACGATAGCATTTTCGGCGACTCGGATCCAAAAGGGGTGTTCCTCGCCCGCCCTGACGAGACTATTAAAGCGCTTGCCTACACCTCTGCGTGTATCAAGGAAGCACTCCGGCTTTGGCCACCCGCAGGTTCGGCGCGCATGTCTCACAATGGCCTGACGATCCGTACCTCGGAGGGAGAACAGGTATGCTTAGACGAATGTGTGCTTTACCTCTGCCAGCACCTTATCCATCGCGATCGCAAAGTATATGGTGAGACCGCGGACGACTTCATGCCGGAGAGATGGACAGGCGATGTTGATACCAGTAGTGCGACTGTCGATGAAGACGGGACAACTACAGGAGCAAGCAAGATACCTATTAGTTCATGGAGAGCCTTTGAGCGCGGGCCACGCAACTGCATTGGTCAAGAACTCGCGAATCTTGAGGCTAGGGTCATTCTGGCGTGCGTCATGCGACGGTACGACTTTGTCAAGATTGGCACTGGTGAGGTTGAGACGGACGAGAAGGGCCAGCCGATTGTTGATGAGAAGGGGAAGTACAAGACGAAGTCTGAGCTTATTAGCGTAAGTTTTTGCTAAGAAGAAATTTCGGAGTGAAACTAATACATCACAGACCATGGCAATTACCTCGAAGCCTATCGATAAGACAGTCATGCGCATCAAATTTCACAAGAAAAATCCATGAGCAAGACATGTAGCAGTGCAGATGTAAGTGGGAGACATAAAAAACGTGGCAGATAGCAACCATGCATACGAGTGATGACTCCTTAACTATAAGACTTCGTATGACCTCGTCATGTTGCAACCAGAAATGAACGTTTGTAGTAGAATGTTGTGATGACTTTGTGAAGCGACGGCCCATGAGTTCGTCCGAGCAAGTCTCGGCGCGTCGGGAAGCTGACCGCCGAGTGATGAGAAATCGATGATGTAGGCGTGCTGGAGCCTGAAGGACGGACGAAACTTGAACACGATGCATCTATAAACTTCTGCTTCCTACTATAGACAACTGCGCAGAAGATACACGGTGTACTCACGAGTATATCAATCCCAGAACAGTAAGTGCGCCTTTGAGAGCCGATGCAGGTACCGTCCAATAACATGTCAGCATTCAGCAGTCACGCAATCCGGTCGCACGATGACTTCAACATCACAGCTCAACCAGCACCGCTCGGACCGGGCAAACCACGCCAAGCTTGAACAGCCCGACACTGTGCCACTCTATCTGAGAGTTCTCAACCGGCTCCAGTCTCGCGGGCGCGGCCACCATGAGCGAAAGCGCGTCTTCGAACCTCTCCCACAAACACAGCAAGACCGCCTCGATGCCTCCTTGAGCGATGTACCGATCGATACCGATAAGCTTGGAGCCTCCAGTTTCTCAACCACACAAGAGAAGGAGAAGACGGTTTTGTATCTGGCGTATGGCTCAAACCTCTGCAATGAGACGTTCAGAGGCGCGCGCGGGATTCGCCCGCTGTCGCAAGTCAATGTCCTAGTACCTTCTCTGCGATTGACCTTCGACCTCCCCGGCATACCGTACGCAGAGCCCTGCTTCGCGAACACGGCGCGACGAATACCCGATGCTCCTCTGCACCGCAAGGACAGCCCCCGGGGAAACGACTACCACAAGGACCGATGGCACAAGGGCCTAGTAGGGGTAGTCTACGAAGTCACAATGAGCGACTACGCACACATCATCGCGACCGAGGGCGGCGGCTCAGCGTACAAGGACATTCTAGTCGACTGCCACGTCCTGCCCTTCGCTGACACAGTCCCGACGACCCCCACTACGAGTTCCTTCAAAGCACACACGCTCTTCGCGCCCATGGTCAACCCCGACGGCTCTCTTCGCTCTACCGAGCGCGTCACGCGACCCGATCCGAGCTACGCACAGCCTTCTGCACGTTACCTCAAGCTCATTACCGACGGCGCCGCAGAATGCGACCTACCCGCCGAGTACCAAGACTACCTCCACGATATCCGCCCATACACAATCACAAGCCGGAAGCAAGCCATGGGCAAGACGCTGTTTCTGTCGATATGGATGCCCTTTGTCATGCTGATATTCGCCCTGTCGAAGCAATTGCAAGATGACAAGGGGCGGGCGCCGAAGTGGTTCGCGCCGTTCTCGGCAATGGTGTTCAAGGGCATGTGGGTGAGCTACGATGGGGCTTTCAAGAAGGTGTTTGGGGATGGGGAGAGGACAGTGGGAGATGAGGCGTTTGGGAGCAAAGTAGAAAAGGAGATGGGGGTGGGAGAAGTTGAGGAGGAGGGCTTGTTAGAGGAGGCGTTCGTGAGGCTGGATAAACAGGCTATGCGCAACAGTGACAGTCCCAGGAGAGAGCGCGAAACAGTTTGAGTCTCGGCTCGTTTGGACATGCGAGTCCGTGGGCGAAGATCGAGTCTACGATATCTTTCACGAGGCAATGTCCCGACTGCATTAATTTTAAGAACCTCGGGCTCACTTAAAATGGCGCGCGTGAAAGCAGCGGTACGTGACTCTTCTTGTGCTCAGCGTGCTCGTTCTGGAGTGGCCCCTGGGAGTGACTGGATTCACTGCTCGCCCTCTCAGCATTACAAGAACTGCCCCTCTATATTTTCTTGTCCGCCAACCCAGCCTTGGAATCACATCAACTTGAAAACCAATTCAACTTGAATCACACCCTCTTCAAGCAACCCCTCAACCCCAAAACTACGCCTGGGTCATATCAACTTTGGGAACAACATCAAGTTTCGATACCTCCAACGAGTTCACGCCCAACAGAACCTCCTTTCTCCTAGCAAGCATGGCCGAACCTGCCTTGACGTCAAATTCCCGCACCAACATGGGCTTCTTTCGTCTGGCAAATGAACTCTGGCTCCAAATTGCCGCATATGTAGGTGCCGAGCCCATGGACATTGGTGTTTACACATACCTTTCCAGAAAGCAATATAGTGCGGCTATGGGGAACCTTCGCAGTATGGCCTCGTCATGCAAGCGCCTTGCGCCCATCGCACAGGAGCAACTCTTTAAGTCACCCTATCTCTTCGATTGTGAGCAGAAAGGGTGTGAGATCGATTATATGACCTTCTATTTTCTCCGCTCCATCCTCGAGAGGCCAGACTTGGCTCTACAGGTCGCAGAGCTACGTCTTGGGATTACCGGACATGTCCAATGCACTGCGATGGGTGCCGAAGTGACGGCTAGCTCTACAGTTCACACCCTGGAACAGGCGAAGCATGTTGCCCTAACAACGTCCTTTAAGAACGGCCGTAAAACGAAATGGCTGAACGACTTGAAGGCTGGCTGGTCTGGACCACTCACAGGCGTCATCTTACATCTACTGCCCAACTTACGATCCATCCACTTCAACAATTCGCCTGTGAACTATTGCGATACCTTCGGTCCTCTTTTCGGTGACTATCGTACGTATTGGAGCGGCTTACATATGCGTAATTCGCGGCTGTTTCCTCCTCAACGCGACGAGACCCTCGAGGGTCTGAGCTCGATACAAGGCTTGAAGAACGTGAAGCATCTCAAGCTCACCACTAATCACCATCCTGAGGTGTATGGTCTCAGCTTCTTGCCACACATCAAGGAACTTGACATCAACCTGCAAAGCTGCGGCCCACGACTTCTCCAACATCCGCATACAGATGTCAAATCCAGCGAATTCCAGCACATTGAGGTCTTGCGTATTGATAGTTGCATACGTGACATCAGCCTCCGCGTCACAGTCTTTCTCGATAATCTCCGCCATCTCCTACCTTCCTTCACCAACGCTCGCTCCGTTCATTTCTACGCCGAGCCGCCAGACTATCCACATCAATATGACTTTGGTCCAAGCCACTTTATATCATTGACCGAATGGTGCATCTACGAAGACTCGTTAGAAGACCACCGCTCTTACCACGCCCTCGTATCAATACTACACCCTTTGTACAACACCCTCGAATCCTTACAACTTCCAGGTGGCTTCTGGTCTCTTCCAACCGAGTCCGACTGGCCACCTGTCGCTCTAAAGCGCTTCTCAAAGCTCCGCCACCTCACTGCACCAAATGTAGCGCTCCTCGGCGCTGGCGCGCAGCCTCGACATAAGTACTGGTACAAGACGTGGAACGGTCGCGAAATGCTTGAAGAGGAGTGGAATTACGATCTTATGAAGTATGAGGAAGTGACGGATGAGATGGAACCGGAAGATACGGGCCCGCATGTCCCTACACATAGTCCCCTCGATGTTCTTCCATCGACCCTACAGAGTCTTAGGGTGTTCGAGGCGGATAAGATTACGTGCGCTTGGTTGGGGGATGTGTTTCGCTACAAGGAGTCTGATTTCCCCGAGCTGAGGGCTATCGAGATGGTGGTTACGAACTTGGAGCTCAAAGAGGATATACCAGGGATGTTGGATTCGATGAAGGAGATGGCGGTCGGCACGGGTGTGGTGGTGGAAGTGAAGCTGGACACGAGTGAGATTGGTGGGCCGAATGGGAAGGCAATGGTTACTATATGGAAGAGCGGTGGAAGAGCGGTGGAAGAGCGGTGGAATGGCGCTTGGTGCACGAATGAAGTAAACGATGCGCTAGGGTGTCTAAGGATATACGAATCGTGAAGGACAAGAGGATTCGCTCTGCAGATTTCCTCGAGGCAGCTCGCGTACGACATGCTCGACTTTGGTCTTGATTTGGCAATGGCATAAGAAATGTCTTTGCTGTATGGCAAACAAGCACATGATCGACTCAACTCCAGACAAAGCGAGCATGCGCCGATGGTGTATAGAGTGCCGCTAGGGCCAAGCTTACCAGCATTCACTCTAAAGACATTCTGAGCAACCTCGCGCGAGAAGGATAAGAGTGAACGTGCCCTGTAGCCTTCGGTCATTACACGCTAGGTTCTTAAAGCTCACTGCTGCGTACTAAAGTCTTTCGTCGATGCAACACTCTACTTTGCTCTCAGCATCAACATTCAACCTAACTCCTTACATTTGAACTCCAACGTGTCATGACACTCGGACCCGGCACATACATGCCATACAACGGCGGCCGCCTCTACTTTGGCTACGGCAGCCCAGAAGAGGCACAGTCCATACTACCTGCTCGCAGGACACGTCGACCAAAACCCCGCAAGCCTCTCCATAGTAACGTGCTGTCATCTGCATATCAAGCACATGGTTCAAGATTCATGTTACTGCCACAAGAGATACGTAACATGATCTTCCACGAGTTGTGGGAATCCGAGGCGGTCCGAAGCCTCCGATACAAAGGCGACGCGCTCGAGCTCCACTACGGAACTGTCCAAACGAGCAACCAGCGCCGCTACAGTGGTCTTCCAACCTGGCTACTGGCCTGCAAACCCTTCCTGATAGAAGGTCGGCAACAGCTGCAGCTGTATTCTTCGTGGGTCTTCGAAGCATCCCGCCCTCAACCTTTGCACGACGACGTCACCTGGGGCCGATCAATACCTCGTCCGTGGGAGGTATCTAAAAGCAAACAAATGCGACCGGACACACAGCTTCTCGACATCTCCACGCCGCGGGAATTGCTGCTCCAAACTCGCAACCCCGTCATGGCTCCGATGAAGGTCTTCCACATCCCGTCCGAAGACCGACCGCGCATTCACCGCATCTTGAAAACCCTCCCACCGGGCCCGAAGCTGCAGGTACTGCGCTTGAGCACAGGGTTCAAGAACATGCAGCGCATTGTCCGTCCGAAGCAATGGCGGCTGGACCTGGCGTGGCTCGAACAGTTCAAGCTGCGTATCAGCGAATTCGAATACGAGGTCAAGGGCATAGAGCAGATACGCGAAGTTGGGACGGGTTTGGAGATCGTGGTGGCTTGGAAGCAAATGCAGCCGGCTTTGGCGCGAGAGGTCACTCGTGTTGGGGAAGTCTTGGTGGGCGGACCAGGAGTGTTGGATGTGAAGGTCGTGTCTAATCGCTTCCTGGCTGCTGGGGTGTGGGGTACGACGCTGGCGTGGAAGTTTACGTTCAGTAAGATTCGCACGTAGGAAGGCGGAGATGCCCCTGAAGGTCGTTGTCAGCGAGCGGATTAGTCCGAGCACTGGTATTACGAGTTATTGCGCTTGGGGTCATGTCTTATTGAGGTTGTGGATTATCGGACTGCGAGATGTGTACTAAGATGTCTACATCA
>TARA_R110002003_G_scaffold135_11_pt1 | contig 10925 bp, 9 predicted proteins | sample TARA_R110002003 | Tara Oceans TARA_R110002003 (sample SAMEA4396441) | marine metagenome | biome: Westerlies Biome; feature: [SRF] surface water layer (ENVO:00010504); material: water (ENVO:00002006), including particulate matter (ENVO:01000060) such as... | depth 5 m | reverse complement strand
TTCGTTCACGAGTGGAGGTTTCAATGCGGTGATTGACTCTACGCTTCCATATCTAGTACTTCCGAGCGACATTTGCGAAAGATTTGTACAGAAGTTTAACCTCGGATACGACAACACCACAAATCTTTACACCATAAACAGCACTGCGCATGATCGAAATGTTCAGCAGAACGCCACGGTGTCCTTCAAGATTGGGGCCGGAGCTCAGGACAGTGCTAAATTCACCACCATCAGCCTACCGTACGCCGCATTTTACCTTCAAGCAAGCTCGCCGATATATCAGAATGTAACAAACTACTTTCCCATCAGGAAATCTACCACTGGGTATCATATACTAGGTCGTACTTTCCTGCAGGAAGCGTATCTCATCGTTGATTACGAGCGCCAAAACTTCACAGTCGCACCAGCATACTGGTCTGAACCAATGCCGAGCGAGAATCTAATCACAATATACAACACGACTTACAAGCCTCCCACACGATTGGATGATACTGGAGGCCATGGTCTTTCTGCCGGTGTCATAGCCGGTATCGTCATTGGCATCGTCGCTGTTTTTGCGATTCTCGGCCTTGGTGGTTTCTTCTACTGGCGACGCCGACGTGCTGCGAAAGAAAAAGAGCTACAACAAGAGGAGAAGCCAAATGAAATCGATACAATGGTCGCCGGGGGTGAGATCAAACACCGCCGCGTCTCAGAGCTTACTGGTTCCGAGCCTCCGCACTCACCTCAGTCCAAACCTGTGGGCTACTATGGCGGTGACAACAAATCCATTCCGCCAATCAGCGAGATGTCGCCTGAAAGTCCACCCGCTGAGCTCTGGAGCCCTCCGCCAGAAGGCTACAACGGCGTCGACTATTTCGCCACTGGTCCCAAGCCTCGAAGACGAGGCGCGACACGCGGCTCATCAGGGAACAATACACCCGGATTGCCTGTAGCTGAGCTGGCAGGCGATGAAGGCAAGCTTTTCGCATCAGGCCAACAGTTTGACGCGGCCAGCCCACTCCAACGCCCTGGCAAACACGATCGCAGTCCAAGTGGAACTTCGCTCTCTACCAATATCGACGAAGTACTCGCTGGCCGTGACCAAGACCCTCCTCAAGTCTCACGAAAGCATCCAAGCAAGTTCGTGGAGCATACAGGCGATAATGAATCAACGGGGCCGTCCCGAGCAGAGATGGTTGTAAGCCCGCTGGAGAACACGAGAAGCGATGAAGCAGGCACGACAGCAGAGCCAACGCTAGACAGCAATGTCGAGCGAAGACCGTCGCACACGAGAGGGCTGAGCGACACCACCATTGCCAGCGATAGCACTGCTGTTTCTCAGCCCACACCGGAAGAGCTAGAACGGTGGGCGAGGAGTGGTGATGACGCGCCAAATCGACGTGCTCCCAATTGAGGAGAAGGAAGACGAAGTGGCACGGTCCCACTCAACAGATTGTGGCATCAAGGAAAATTGACACCTTTCAAGTAAATGTTTCACATTTTGAACCTTATCTCCTTGGTTCAGGAAGTCTTTTGAGCACATACACTTTCCTTCGAAAGCTGCCCGATGTCGCCTTTCTGTTTCATGATTCGAGACCTACTGCTACGCTCGCTACGACTGTAATGTATTAGTATACAAATGGACACGCCCTTTGCAAGGTCTCTTTCGAACAAAGAAACAGCCACACCCGCTTCTAACCATCATTGACAGAGTCTGTACAGCCTCAACAGCGCCTGAAATGCCATGTCTTTGAAGCATTGCGTAACAAAGGAGCCGCGGCTCTGGAATCTTTTAACATATTGCTTCTTCGTCCGTTGTTAGCAACGGCAGAGGCTGAAACACTGGCAGGTCCTCAGAACAATGTTCTGGTAGGAAGCAGTCTTCTTTGTCTTCCTCCCAACGCCTGCTGCACGATATTCGTGCATAGCGCTATCGACAGGTACAACAGACGCGGCGATACCATACTTGCAGCAGATCGCATCGCACTGCCGGCAAGTACTTATCTAGTCTCCGAACTAGTTGTACGGCATGGCAATGGTCATTCGTCCCTGACTTCGTGCCCAAAGCATGCAGCGAGCGACTGTTTGCGCAAAACTAGGCAATTGATGCGACAGCGCATTGCGCACAGTGAGTCGCTTTCGGAACCGGTAAGTTGATAACAGCACGTGTCTCGCACAACTCGCACAGGACAACAGCCGAACGTAATCCTCGGCTCCTCTCCATCCCGACCATCGCTCCATAACGCGATGCGGCGCCAGCCTCTCACACATGTGCGTGGCGTGAGCACCTTCGCGATCAATGCGACGCACCGTGATCGCGCGCCGATATAAGGTCAGCGGCTCGATCGAGCAAAAGCACCTTAGAGTCCAGACAACTGTGGGGCGCACGGCTGAGTCTTGCGCCGTTTGGGGGCCAAATCTGGATTGTGGGGTTGAGGTCACGACCTGGGCGGAATATGATGTGAGCATGCTTGTCAGGCCGGGAAGGCCGGGCTGGTGCCGAGACATGTTAATGGATGTCAGTGCAGAGGCTTGATTGTGTAGTAGCGGAGCTGAGGTTACAGTGGGTCTGGTCGTGTCTGGTACGAGTGCAGAAGGTAAATGCGCGTATGATGGAGTACCTTAATATGAGCCGGGTAAGTCACGTATTACCGGGCGACGATAGAGTGAGGATATATTGCAAGCATACACAAACAACGCATGCTCGGGTGGGTGGATCCTTCGCCCGCTGGCCAAGCACGTGTGCGGCGTAGTCGAATCGATTGCCATTGTTGCTTTGAGAGCTGAATGGTGATGTTGAGCAAATGTGCGGGTGCGATAGTATCAATACTCCGAGCTTGCGAATACATATAAAGCGCACAGGTGATCTTATAGTATGACTTAATCAAGAGCACCCACGGAGAAGGGTTGTATCCTTCACGGAGGACGATCAGCGGCGGATAGCTTGCATGGCATGGTCGGGCCGCTCGCACATACTTACCCGTCCCATACTGCACGCAATCCATCCAAATGATGTTAACCGCCAGTCAAGAGTTGACCATATTAGCATCCTGCTTGCATGGTACAGGACAGACAGTCTGCCGCTGCGAGAAGCAACAGGAGCCGCCGCAGGTACCGCAGATCGCATCACATACGGATGTTGACATGCTTCTGCGGCCGAAAGCGAAAAGAACAAAGATGGCGATGCGTGGAGGACAAATGGTCCACGCTTCAATGTACTCCCAGTGATACCCTCCAGAATCTGTCGCACCTTTGGGATGCTGGGTATCTGAGTGATTAATGGAGCGAGATCGCCTCGTCTAGGGTGGCACTGGGTGGACACCCGAGCGAATGGATGGCGCAATTGGCGCACTCTTTTGCGGTACCAAATAACAAGAAACATGGATGTTGCCTACTCAAGGACTCCTGCAGGACTTGGCTTGCTACACGTATCGTGCGGTGTTGGCCTTCTCGTCATCTAGCGAGGAAGAAGCTTCAGCAGGTTTTTGGTACTGCGAAGTGTTGGCAGTCGTTCTGATTTCGTTCGACGGAAGCGAAGGGTCAGGGTAGTGTCGGTAAGGAACTTCCAGCGGCCTTGGATGCGGGGCCTCTGGTTTATCAAGAGCTTGGTTTGCTGAAAAGATACCTGGAGCTTGCCGTAAGTGTACCAAGTTGGAGAAGAGACTGTAAGTGGGGTTATGGGTGATGAAGGACATCGCCCATTCGACACATGGATGCCAGTCCGGTGCAAGCGCTTCGGAGCAAGCTCGCATCAGTTTTTCGCCCCATCCTCGCATGAACCAGTACCGTGATTGAGAGGCAAACAACATCGTGGAGTAATACATCAGTACCGCCAATGCGCCTGAGCATTTTTGCCGGACCAAGTTGGTAAAATCCGATTGTAGGTGAAGTGGCCAAAAGAAGAGGAATCGAAGCTCGCGATTGTCAATCCTCGGAGGCATCGCCATCTTGAGTGCTGGCTCAAAGTGGCCAATGACTTGTAGGTACACGTTCTTTTCTGATGACGGCAGGTCTGACTTGGAATGGATGAATGAGATCAGTGTCGGTATTTGGTGTATCAGCTCTCGAAGGAGGGGTTGTGAGGCGATTGCTTCCTGCGGATCCTGAAACATCGGTGATAGCCACGAGTTCATGACGTGGGCTTGTGCCAAAGCGAGTACGTTGCCCATACCTTGCATCAAACTGAATATGTTCAAGATGCCTTCTATCGGGCCTTGCGAGCTGGGAATCTCCGGAAAGTTTAGCTCAAATCCTGTCGAGGCGAAAACGCTCAACGTGAGCAAGGTCGATGTTGCAACAATCGCTGCAGCTTCTTCGGCAGTCACATTATGAAGTTTCTCTCTCACACCACGGATCGCTAGGTCCTGATGACTAAATGTGGGGGCAAGGAGTCAGCAAACACGCATTGTATGCCTAAGGTGGGTGCACTTGACGTACTGTATACCGCAAGCATAGTACTGGGATCTTTGCTCAGGCACCTTGTAAGCTTTATGCAGCGCAGAAAAGGCAAGTATCTCGTGCATCAAAAAGGTGTGCTTCACAGCATGCTTCGGGGCATCCATTCGCCAAGTATGTCGCATGTCATCTCGCTGAGATAACTCATCAAATGCATCTATGGTCCAATGGTGCCTAAAAGCCGTTAGATAAGAGCAAGGCTTATGGCTTTCGGGCACGTACATAAGCTCGAGATCGCGCACCCAGATATCGGACTGACTTCTCTCAGTCCGGTGGATGAATTTTGTTAGAAATGGAAAATGGTCAGACGATGAACTCGGCGAGCTGTGCTCAGATATAGCTGAAACGGACGTTTGCTCGCTTGTCGATGTCGTAGGCGGATTCAAGACGTAATCGATAAGCAACGAAGGAGATGGTGAGGATGAGGTACCCTTTAATCATCAGCCAAACATAATGATATCAGCTCTGGGGATCTTACAAGTGTCCTGGGCTCAACCGATTGTTGTTTGACTCGCTTGGGGGCATTATTACTTCCACTTGCGACAGATCCCGAAGACTGCTGTGGTGCATTGGGGTCCCACGTGACCAGACTGCATGGTACGCCATGACGGGCACAATTCGAGCAGGGCTTCAATTCATCGCACTGGAAGTGGAAGAGATGAGCAGATTGTTGATATCTTAATGAGTTGGCAGAGTGGCCGGGCGTTCAGGTCGCGTACCTTTACATGCCTAGCTTTACACTGCCTACAACCTAGCCTTGACCTGTGATCATAGTCAGGAACAATGTGTGGGTCAGTAATGGTAGAAGATGCATGATAACCGAGCCACAGCACTGTCGACGCGGCTCTGCTCGTCGAAGTGAGATTGGCGGAAAGCGGGATGTAGATCGTACTTTTTGTGGCCCAACCTCGGCATTGAGACTGTCGGGCTGATATTATCTGCTCATAAACCGGGTTACTCTCGGAGTTCGACGACGATGGTGTCACCGTTGCGCGGCGCTTGGGGATGGAAAGCGAATGCGAGGGAAGAAACTACGGCGGTGTTCATCTGTGGGGCGTGACAGCTTCTCGGCATGGGGGGAAGGACGCGCTATGCCGTCCTCGAACATGCTATGCCAGAATCGGAGCAGCCGCGGAGCTCGGGTTCGCTTTAAGGATTAGCCACAAGATGTTGCGAAAACAATCAGGTATGTCGATGTACGGAGGCGTTAAAACTTCGTTTTCGTGAAGATGTATCATGTATCAATGTCGGTAGAATAATATGTCATCTTCCGACCGTTGTCCTCGCTTTTGCAAAAGAAGGCCTCATGTACAGCAGCACAGCTTCACACCCCAGGCCCAATCGCCGCACTGACATGTCTATATGCAGAAGAGTGTCCACCTCTGACACCCGGTTTCTTCTCGACCACCAACAATGGGACTTTCCTCACCCTGTTCTGCAGGGTAGCTCGACGTGCGTCCGATTGTCAACCGTGGCCATATCCTCAGGAACACACCGCTTTGTCGAAAACAGCAACCGGAATAGAGACACAGAGCATGGAGTCATGAATTTGATCCGGATCCTTGTTTGGCTCGGAGTTCAGATGCCCGCCGAAGCCGATCGAAACCTAGGCAACGGTCCTACTTCCCCATCACACAGTTTGCTTTTGGCGACATGCAGATTCCGTGCTGTCAAGTAAACAAGCTGAATCGGAGTGAATCGATGCCCTCAATGGTCCACTGTAGCACAGCGTCCAGCTCGAGATGGGCGCATAGCATCTTTGGCATAGCATTTCTCTGAGGAAAGGCTGGAAAGGCATGCAAATGGTAAATTCGCTGGCGCATCGCAAGTCGGTTGACAATCTTAGACCTGCTCACGTGTTGTTCCATGATGCGCCCCAATCCGAACCGAGGCCACTACCCCGCGAGGTTCGACCTATCAGAGCACGGTGCACCGTATTCGCCGTATCAAAAGCGAAATCAGGCATAGGATCGGGAATAGGCAGCAATTAACGTTGTGAGAGGGTGAGCGTCATTATCCCACAACTTGCTCGATGTTTCTTCATACATTGTCGAAGCTCCAGGCCCCGGGGCTATGGAGGAAAAGTCACCTCTTGCGGAGGGCGAAAGCAACACTAGATCTGCACCAGATCTCGTCAACGCAGGAGACCGTGACGTCGAGATTGAGACGACCTTGGCATCGACAACACAAAATGCCTCCAATTCGGATATCGTTGACTGGGAGGGTGAAGATGATCCTGCGACACCTATGAACTGGACAAATTTGCGCAAGTTTAAGAACATATCGGTCATCTGTTACTGCACTTTCCTAACGTAAGTATACAACAAGTAACGACAAATGAGGACGCGAACTGATGAACTGAAGTCCTCTCGGATCCACAATGTTTGCTCCTGCCATAGGTCAGGTCATGGCCACATATCATTCCTCGAATCCACTCCTCGCTTCTTTCGTCGTGTCGGTATGGATTCTAGGCTACTTCTTTGGACCCTTATTCCTAGGACCACTATCCGAACTCTACGGACGCTTGCCCGTGTATCTGGCGTGCAATGTCTTATTCACTGTTTTTAATGTGGCTACTGCTTTATCACCTTCGCTGCCCGCACTTGTTGTTTTCCGCTTTCTTGCTGGCACCTTCGGCGGCTGCCCAATCACAATTGGAGCTGGTACTTTTGGCGACCTTATCCGTCCCCGAAGTCGTGGGAAGGGTAAGTCGTGCATGCACGAACTTTATGCGAGACCCATACTGACTTGGTAGTCGTCGCGATCTGGTCCCTCGGACCTATTATGGGGCCGATACTCGGACCTATCGCTGGAGGCTACCTAGGCGAAGGAGCTGGTTGGAGATGGATCTGTTGGACTCTCGCGATTGCTTCTGGGGTCGGCGCTGTCACGTCGTTCATTTTCCAAGAGGAAACATATCCACCTATTCTTCTAGCCAGAAGAACTGCCAAGCTTATTAAGGAAACTGGTAACGCAAACTTGAGAGCTCAAACAGACGTCGACGCCAATCGAACGCCATCACAGATCTTCGGTCGCGCAATCATCCGGCCGCTGAAGCTGTTATTTCTATCTCCCACCATATCGATACTCTCGTTCTACGTGGGCGTCGTGTACGGCTTCATGTACCTGCTTTTCACCACTTTCCCGCTCGTATTCCAGGTTCAGTATGGCTTCAGCACCGGCGAGATTGGCCTCACATATATCGGCCTAGGCATTGGTTCTATATTTGGACTCGGGATCGCAGGCTTCGTCACTGATAAGATCTACCGTAAGAAAGCACTAGATGGACCAGTCAAACCCGAGTACCGTATTGTACCACTTATACCAGCCGCTTTCTGTATTCCTGTAGGACTGTTCTTGTATGGTTGGACAACAAACTACAAAACGCACTGGATTGCACCAGAAATCGGGACTGTCTTTGTGGGTATCGGTATCAACGTTCTTATGATGTGCATAGCGACTTACTTCATGGACGCAAACCCTCGCTTTGAGGCTTCGGCGAACGCAGCTTGCACTGCTGTGCGTTCTCTAATCGGAGCACTCGTTCCATTGTTTGGTAGATCCATGTACGAGGCAATGGGTCTGGGATGGGGCAACAGTTTGCTGGGATTTTTGACGCTTGCTATGGCTCCTTTGCCGTGGTTTTTCTTCAAGTACGGCGAAAAGATTCGGATGAACCCGAGGTTTCGACCAAAAATGTAGCAAAGGCTCACAATAAGCAGTACGACAATGTTAAAGAAGCATAGGAACCATTGCATGCAGAAGCACTCAAGAAGTTTTTCAGGACTCTTTCTTGGACGCTGGATTCGCTTCCGCATAAGTGCATTTCCTCGTGCCATGGTTGAGTCACGCTATTCCAGCGAACCATGGTAGCATCAGGCACTAAGAATGCTCTACCGAACTAACATTACGTTGAGCAGCGGCACGGACGTGAATGGTCTTTTGTTTCGTATATTTATTGAGTTGTTCTCCTGTACAGATTCAGAACCACATTCTCTTTCACTGTCAAGCTTAACCTGTTCACAACGATTCTTTCACTATGGGTCACCACAGCATATCGACTAGCCGAATTCAACGCAATCACCCCCTTTACATGCACCAACAATGTGCCAGTCGCAGAGAATCACTCCCTATAAATACAGAACTACCATCTCGATTCCCATCATGCATATCAACACTCCGCGCACTGCATTCAACGTCAACCTCCAAGATGCCTTCGGCTCAGTCAGCTCAAAACATCTACGCTGTCCTGCAGGATTTGAACGAAGAACACGGTGATGATGAGGCCGTGGAATATGAAGTGGAAGACTCGAACCAAGACTTCGAAGTAGCGTACAAGCCTTTCGACCTCCTTGCGCTAGAAGAAGAGCGCGCTCATGAGCCAATCTTTTCTCGGGATCTTCTTCGGAGCATTGCTACTGAAGTAGCCTACATCACGACGGAACAGATCAAGCCACCATCACAGCGTGGCAAGGGTCTTCTTCAATATGAGCAATTCTCTGGACAACCAATGACGATATGGAAAGGCATAAGCAAAGGAGACAGTGTCACCGTGCACTACCTGCCGCGCGTGGAAATGCACCCTGCCTTCCGGAGAAGATTTGGTACAGACCACGAAAGAACCGCTCTCTTGCAGCATCTTAACCCAAGCATGACTGAGGAGGCATTTGCCAATCACACTGCGCCATACTTCATCCAATCATATTGCCGCACGCCTGATAACATGGCCCTGGATTCCTCAATCATGGACCAATGGCGCGCCAAACTCAAGCGCACGCAGGAACTTTGGAATGTCAGTACTTCGTGCTCGCAGCTTCTCAGGCTAGTTGAAGGCGGCGCATCGCAGCTGAAAACTCCCATTACAAAGATTGTGTGCATCGGCCTTGGCAAGTTGGACGTACGGCCGGCGTGGTATCAATCCGCCTTGCAGCACATGACCGTCTTTGCCATTACCCAAGTATTGGACAAAGTCAACCAGACCCAGCATCCGGGCTGTGGAAGAGTGAGCATCCTGGCACAAGATCCCTGCTATGGAGAGAAAGACCGAATCCTCCTCCAGGAACTCACATCCACACCAATCACCTTTGCACAGGATGATCCAAACACCCTTCTCGCCATTGACGCGAACACGCTCGTTGTCTCCGCATACCTCCCACTAAGCATGCCACTGGCACAGATTGTTGCTGACATGTTTGCAAGTGGGAAAGGGCCAGCGATGATGCTGTGGGATAAGATGGAAGCGCGGAAGGAGAAGCGCTGGTATCGTCTGCGGGACAGAGATAGTCCGCGTGTGGCGAGGATGTTGGATGGGTATGTGAAGTGGCTTGGAAATTTTGTGGCATTGGATGAGAGTGTGAGGAAGGACGTGAAAGGAGATGGGGAGGGGCACTGGCAGTATTGGATGGATGATATGGAGTTGTGGCGTAGAAAGGATACATGACGGAAGGACATGGGCGATGGAGCCCTTCACTCACGGCCCAAGATACATATGGGCCTGGGTCCGGCATTCTGATGGCATTGGGCCTATAGCAATGCCTGGAAGTCGCCTTTGTTGGCGTATCTATAAAATACGATCGTGATCATCGACAGCGTAACAGCATGGCAGTCGTTGCATTAGACAAAAGCCGACCAAAAGATGGCATGGTCCTTGGTGCGTTGTGTTTCAATAGCACGTCTTGAATCATGCCTGTATTCTTCGAAATCTGGACAGCCGCGCAACACATGAATACATATGTTGTGGGTCTTTGAACCCGTAGCTTAATTCGAGCCTTTTCAAGAAGATAAGAAAACAACGTGGAACTAGAGTTTTATATGCACAGTGAACGAGTGCCGAAGCCTACCCATACCATGTTGCCCTCTGGCCCAAGGTATATTCACCCTTCTTCCATGCTTGCAAAGTCCAGAGAGCTCGGCACCATGAAGACGTGTTGCGCACATTCTCTGCCACAGGTGCTCTGAGGAACACGTATACCTCCCAGTAGTGCTTTCGCGTGCCGACACATTGCTATGAGCCGGGGCCTTCGAATCGCTAGGAGGATGAACATAGATGAAGGAAGTGTACTTTCTTTTAAGACGAATCTGGAGTCCGGACACATTATGAACCCTTACTGCGAATTTTGATTACGTTCGAATTCTGGTCGCGGAAGGACATAGTTTCATTTGCTGGTTCTTTGAGAACAATCTTCGAAGTCGGCGTAGAGAGAAAGGCAGGAAGGGAGAAAAAGGCGCGGTATTTGTAGGTCGAACAGATCGAGCAAGACATGAAGCCATTGGGGATTTGATCTAGTGTGTGCAAATAGGAAGTACGCGAGAGTTTTCAACGAATCGACAGTGTCTAAAGCGCCAGCCTTGCTAAGAGTAAATGCTGCAGGTAATAAATGTGCATTTGAGGGTCATGGCAAGATGATGGTGATTATTTCAGCTTCAAGTTTGTTGGACGTCGATTGCCGAAATTCAAAGGGTGCATTTGGCTGGAACATTCGTTCGTT
>TARA_R110002003_G_scaffold143_16_pt1 | contig 10932 bp, 14 predicted proteins | sample TARA_R110002003 | Tara Oceans TARA_R110002003 (sample SAMEA4396441) | marine metagenome | biome: Westerlies Biome; feature: [SRF] surface water layer (ENVO:00010504); material: water (ENVO:00002006), including particulate matter (ENVO:01000060) such as... | depth 5 m | reverse complement strand
CCCCCCCCCCCCCCCCCCCCTGCAAGCCGAGAGAAGATTACATAGCGCGCTATCCAGTATCGCTGCAGCCTGGCACTTGAACATCGTCCCGTCTTGAATACTAAAAGAACACGACATTCCGCAGAGTCGAAATAATGTTACTTACCTATTGCATAGTTCATTGAGACTGTGAGAGCTCATGCATCGCTTGTCCACCTTCAATTCGTCTCTGTTCTATCGCTGATGTAACTTAACATTAGAGCACGAACCACATGGGTCGCTCAAACACTTCCTGCTGTGCCGCTTGGGCCAGCCATACACAAATCCTACATGCGCCACACGACTCGCCAATGTATGTCAAACCAGCTTACAGGCGCATACATGTTCTAGAATTGGAAAGCAAGCCGCGCTTGTTCTAGGCTAACATGTCTATTCGAGCAGCAACGCCGTGCCGCAAATAATCGAGGAGTCTTAGATGTACTGGTCAATCACATATTAAGTACTATCCCTCGGTATTAGGCCGTTGAATGAACCATTCCTTCGCACCCTACCATTTCTACACACTTGGCCACATCACAATGGCTCCCGTCATATCTTTACAAGATTACGACATCTACATTAGAAAAGAAGGAACACTTGAGAGCCTATCGGGTTGTCCGCAACGGCTGAAAAGCTTCTTCGCTCTGATATTTTCCGTGGAGTCCCTAGATTGGGACTATTTTGGTGGCACATTGACATGCAATCGCTCCATTCAAGCCACACATGTCATGCAATATGAATCTGAACTCAAATTAGAGGCTGAGAAGCTGGCAGAAGCTTGCCTCGGGTACAAGAGACCCGACGACCTCGAGGAATCTTGGGTACAAATTCTCCAGTCGATTGTGTTCTATCGTTTCAATACGGAGGCCGAGGAGGCATATAGCCGGAAAAGACATCATCATTGGTAAGGGAAACCTACTTACATGGTAGCTGTCCTTCTTACTTCTATTGTAGCTTTATTCGTGGCAAGCATTTTCCGCTTCGAAGTCGGCCTCTGCTGAATCGTCGAAGCCCGAGGACGTTTGAAGACGAATTGCGCAGAGTGCACGGGGTATGATAAAGATGCAGCAATGGACCAGGGGCAGGTGACATGATCTTTTGCGATTCGACGAGGTGCAACATTGGGTGGTACCATTATGAGTGCGTGGGTCTCGATGTCAACGAAAATCACAGCCGGCACGAACTGGATTTGTGCCACATGTAAGCGCTCTTTCGATATACGTATTTCAACATACGACAGCGAGAAGTTTAAGCATGGCGTTAGCGAAGCAATCGACAAGCGCATCTAGCGTGCCATGAGCGTCAGTCGCGCGTGGAAAGACCACAAATGGCCAGAGCCGAAGGAAGTACGAAAGCTGTATGGCAAGATATGCTGTCGCATTGAGATGGAAACAGACACAAATCATTTCTCCAATACAGTCGAACGTCTGGAGGCAGACCGGTGGAATCCCGTGATTCAGACCAGGGCTATTCTAAGGGATGATCCGAGCAAGATAACACGACTCGCGCAACGTTTCCGGGCTTACCGGTAATCATGGTCGAGTTTCTCCAGGTCTTGGAAAAAACAGTCTGATTGCTGGCTATGTACAGTCAATAACAGATCAAACGTATCACCACAACAATATTCTCGCTACTCGCTTCTCCATGGCCATAATCGCGTCGTTGCGGACGGTAGAGACTTGACCATCGTTGCTATCCCAAAGCAGGCTGATCACAATTCTTTGTTCAGTGTTTGCGAGATTATGGGATATATCACCTCCGTTCATTCGGCTGCCTAACCGACACCGCACCACTCCACACCCTCGGTCCCGGAATTTCATATCCCCCAATATCCCGATGCACATCCACCCAAATCCCCTTATCTCTCATCCCATACAATTGCGTCCCCAACACACCACCTTCCAGTATCTTTACCCCACTCTTCTCCTTCGCTACCCGCACATTCACGCACTGCGGATACGCCTGCGCACCGTTCAGGCCTTCTGCGATATGTAGCGCGATAATCTCGTGCCGGAGAACATACTCTCCAGCCACCAGATCGCCGGGTATCTGCACGGTCCAGGTGAAATTGTTCGCGATAAGGACGTTGGTAGCCCATGTTCCGCCGAGCATAAATTTATCCCAGTCCGTGCTATTGAGCCAGCCTAACTCGTCGATCTTGACCCACTCCAAGCTTGCCTTGTTCGCGTATGAGCAGCTGCCGTTGCATGCGGCGAGGTAGGTCAGAACTGGACCGACGTGCGAGGCTGGCCACTCGTTCCATTTCAGTGTGAGTGTGTCGCCGGCGGTCGTGTTGACGTGTAGTGCGCCGGGTGTAGCATTGTAGTGACATGCGATGTCTGAGGTGTTAAAGCGAGACGGTGCAACGTAGATGTTTCCGAGGTTGGAGGCTTTCCATGCCGCGAGGAGTGGTTCGGGGTCGGAAGTGAGTGCTAATTCAGGATCCCAGCCGGTGTAGTCGGTGCCGGATGAGGTTGTGATGTGGGTTATGCGGCCATGTGCTGAGACTTTTGTGAATATCGCGCAGATGAAAATAGACAGTGAAGACCACATTTTGGCAACCTTTGGGAGAAGGAGCAGTTAGACCACCGAGGTGGTTGAAGGCTGTCATACTCGCGTCCATCGCTTTCATTAGCAGTACAATCCTTCAGTAAGCCACAGTCAATTGCCAGACAGTCGCACGATGTCAACGACCATCAAGAATATTGTTTCGAATTCGATCATGTGCTAGACTTAACGGCTTATGTGCAGGCACTATCCTGGCATTTACCCCAGATTGAGTACTTAGTGTTGGACAATCAGGGTCCGCCTCATTGGCCAGGCATAGTGGTACTTTAGTCGGAACCAAATATCGATGAACATGCGACTGATCATGAGAGGCTTTACGCGGCGAAGATCTGGAAAATCAATTCGTTTCGGGTGAAGAAAGGGACCCGCGTCGACTTAATGCGCTAGACCCTGAATTCCGGTTGCACGTCTCATAGTTAATTACGAATTCGTTGTGTCCATGGCGGAAATACCAAACCCAGTCATATATCAACTCCGCTGGGCCATAGGGATCCAGGAGAGTTGTGTGCGCTTGAATCTAGGACAACAGGCAGTATAATGCAAAGTGTGCCGCGATATCGAGGCATCATGATCCGGCCATGCTAATGCTTTATGCAATGTGTCGGACCGACTTGCCAGGAAACTCTGAATATTCAGTCGACAAAAGATACAGGTACCCGCGATAACTTGATGTGCTGGCCATACAAGGTCCATTGCCTGCACCAGAATCTGAGGCCTCAGCATCTCGGAGTGGGCAAGGCGACATGGTAGGAATGCTATGGCGCAGAACTGTGGACCTCCCCGTCGAACCAAGGACGATAATCGGATGAACGCGAGTTATGATGCTCGCAACGTCGAGGCAGATCAAGTTCCTGCAGAGCACAAGACCAGTTGCAGGTTTTAGTCCAGTCGAAACAACGGTAATAAGCTTAATGGCGCCGGAGTCTTGTCGTGCCTTGTTCTTGAAGAGGCAACGGTAATGACGCGCCATGTGGGTCGTGCGCAGATCGAAGATCGATTAGGTCAAGCGCGCCGAATGCATGGAGATCATCAGATCTCGTCAAACCAACCACATGTCTCCCTTAACCTAGATCTACAAAACACCCGCCGAGCCATCGTGACCCTTCTTCCGTCACTCATGAGGAATCATGGCAGCTTCGACGGTCATGATGCGATCCACTGCCAAACGAAAGACCATATCCCGGATGACGTGGAGGTGCGCTAGGCTGTCCGGTCGCTTTCACTATGGCCGACAGGGTCAGGAACGCTGTTTGTCGAGGCGGAGAGGAACCTGGGCTCCCCCGGGGACTCCACACTCCCCGGACTGACGTGCACCACGTGTTTTTGGTGACCAGTCTTGTACAAAAGGTCTTACGCCTACTCCAGGAGTCGGTGCAACCACGTCAACGACACAAAGCTCTCAACCTCGCGAGTCAACTCTCTCCTTAAAAATTCGAAAGTATAATCAACTGCGGTTGTATCAACTCTACCCAAGTCAACTGTTCCAGAAAACCTTATTGGGAAGCACTCGAAGGCGTCACCCGCCCTGACAGGCCACACCTGTATCGCTGTCTCACGATCCAGAGTGGGCATCTGAGGATACCCGCCCTACACACGCGCCGGCTGTATCACAGGATCTTCCGACGTGCAACTCCAAGTTGTACGAGCTTGACCGCCCTCACGTAGCTCTTCAAATCTTGAGGTGAGATACCAACTCCAAATCCGCGTCTATTGGCACAAATTCCCACACTTCTTTACGCCCGGGAGCATGTAACATCTCCCTACTTATAGAAGTGGTTGAGGGACCTCAATGTCTTCAAAGATTATTTTTCCAGTCATTTCCACCGCGGATATCCCTGCTTTTCATACACGTAGAACCATACGTCGAGCTCCAATTAACCTCGTACTTATAGGTATCATGGCCTTCATAGCACTAGTCGCAGCAGTCGTGACTGTGCTGCTTGCTACATCAGCCAACTCACAGTCCACGGCCCTAGCCTGCTCCGAGGCTGCATCTCGATTGTACCTTCCCGATGGACCACACGCCAATTACTTCTACTCGGACTGCCAAGCGAGCACGCACGTGATCGTGACTAGCCCTCAACCCGCTGACAACCCGAGCATCGTCAAACCTCGTCTGCTTGTAGCATGGCCAGCCGGAAACAGCGGTATTTTGGCAATGTTTGAGCCGGGTAGTGGTCAGCCTGGTACCCTCTCCATGCGCATGAACTCGGACAGCACGGAGGCACTGTCCCCCATCTACGAAGCTGGAGGAGCGAATCCACGCGTTGGTGTATCTGGATCGATCACCTTCAACGACTCAGCTATCCTCGCCGTGCCTGTTCTGGGCAGCATTCGTAGCATCCGTGACTACACCGAGGGCGGCAACATCGACCAGGCTTTTCAAAGCAGCTTTGGATTTGCGGAGAATGCTGATGGAAGTGCCGCGATCAATCGCACTTGGTTTGACGGCGTGACTACGTCCACTATCAAGTTCACACCGCAGAACGGAGCCCAGAAGATCACTATCAATCGCGATGCTAAATGGACTCTCAGCTTCGGATCTGGCTCATATAAGTTCGAAGCATCGAACAATTATCCTCAGCTTGATCAGCTGAGCCCTCAAGAGGTACTGTCGTCCTCTTCCACTGGGCTTATATCACAGAATCCGGAACAGACTACATCGCTTGCATTCCTGTCCTACAGCAATAAGCTCTTGGCTGGCACGTGGCGCTTTCTGACCTACTTCGGGCGCGATAGCATGATTTCGATGTTGCTCATGCAGCCGATCCTATCACAGGCCGCCATTGAAGCAGTTATCGCTGCCGTCCTCGAGCGCGTCAACCGCCAAGATGGTACTGTCTGCCACGAGGAAGTCCTAGGCGACTATGCCACCTATCTCAACCGCAAGAAAGGCATCGATTCGTCCAAACCCGGCTGTGATTACAAGATGATCGATACCGACTTCATGCTGCCCATCGCCATGCAGCGCTATTTCGTCGACACCCAACCCGGTCAGCAAAACTCGGACTCCTTTTTCGCCAAAACCGCTACTTTCCTCGTCGAAAACGAAGGCTTGACCTATGCTCAACTAGCCCAACTCACAGCTGAGAAAATCATGCGCATCGCCGCCCCCTTCGCCAACAGCCAGACCAAAGCAAACCTCATCCACCTCCGCGACGGCGAACAGGTCGGCGAATGGCGTGACTCGAACAACGGCCTCGGCGGCGGTCGAACACCCTACGACGTCAACGCCGCCCTCGTCCCCGCCGGCCTGCGCGCCATCGCGGCACTTAGTCGAGCGGGCTTCTTCCCCGCCCACGCAGACTGGAAAGATACCGCCGACCAGTACGCGCAGATCTGGGAAGACTCGACGCTGCAGTTCTTCGAAGTCACCGTGCTACAAGCCGACGCCAAAGCACGCGTGCAAAGCTACGTGTCCGCCGTCGGACTACCCGTCCCCGCGAACACAGAGCGCATCACGCAAGACGTGAAGTTCTACGGCCTCGCTGTCGACGGCGCGATTAACTCGGGGAACGCCGTACCCGTCATGAACACGGATGATGCTTTCCGCCATTTCTTCCTCAACGCGACGAACGACACCCAACTCAGCGCTTTCCTAGACCAGTCCGCGTCGCACATTCTGCAGCCGTTCCCCGTCGGCCTGGCCACGGACGTGGGACTGCTTGTTGCGAACCCGGCGTATGCGGGCGACGCGGCGTTTGCGGCGGGGTTTTCGCAGAAGGATTACCACGGCACGGTGGTGTGGAGTTGGCAGTTGAGTATGATGGTGGCGGGGCTGGGCAGGCAGCTTGGGAGATGTGTGGCGTCGGACAAGCCAGGTAAGTTACACATTGCCCGTACGCGTTTCGTCTTCTGACATGCACATTGCAGCGTTTTGTAACGATGGCGAGCTGTATGGTAAGGTTCGGTCGGCGTATAATGCGCTCTGGGACACAATTGAGGCGAACAAAGCGCTGGTGAGCCAGGAGGTGTGGAGCTGGAGTTACGCTGGGGCGAAGTTCGCGGCTGTGCCGCTGGGGTCGATCACGGCGACGGAGAGTAATGTACGGCAGCTGTGGAGCTTGACGTTCTTGGCTGTGCATCGGGAGAGCTTCTGAGGTTGAAGCGGGGTGGAATGGCGGTGGCTAATTGTCTAGGAGAAGCAGAGGAGGTGGACCCTTAGAGTGCGCCGAGATCAGCGTGGATAGATGCAATGGCTGAGAGAGTATGATATACCATGTACATCACGCTGCGGCCTCGGCGGAGCTGGGATGGGAGCTACGACGACATGAATAATGAAGATAACATTGCATGCACGTCAGGCAGGGAGAGCTTCACATTTGACCGCTTTTGCAGGAAACATGACAGTCGTGTTCGACGCGCAATATCCAAGTCCTCGGAATGATTCAGGGTATCGTATACATAATATCCAACAGAAAGAAAAACGCCATGCACGCTTCCCAAATGCAAACACACGACTATCCGGTCTCCGACTACCACCACATTCCCCTCTACTTTCTCACACCCCTTCAGTCCAGTCTACTTGATCTTCGCAATCCTCTTCTTCGCAATCCTCACCTTCCCATCCACCCTCTCGACATCCTCCTCAAACAAGCCCAACAAGGCATTCTGCTCCACAATCTCCCTGTTGATCTCGACGCCCATCTCGCGCATGCGCCGCACCACCGTCGTGAGATCGACCAGGTCCTCGTCCTGCTCACTGATAATCTGCTGCTGCAGCTGCAACACGCCGTCGTTGTCGAGTTCGCGCGTGCGCTCTGTTTCGACGGGTGCGCCGCCCAGGACGCGGCGCGACGACGGTGCGGCGGCGCTGGAGCCTTTGAAGAGGCCGGCTTTTTGGGATGAGGTGACGGCGGCGGAGGAGGTGGTGTGCGAGGACGAAGCGGCTTTGACGGCCATGCTGTTGAGGATGTTTTCGAGGCTGTCTTTTTCTTTGCGTAGGGTCGATATCATGTCACGTCGACGGCGCACTTCGCCCTCGCCCAGTTTCTCGCCGGACCACGAGTCGCTCGAGCTGCCGCTTAGTCTGCCCAGTCCTTCGTCCAGCGATGCGAGTAGTGTGCCGGCGCGGACGAGGCTCTTCTTTGCGTTGGCAGCGGCTTCGTGCTGCGCGGTGGCGGCCGTGGCTTGTTCGCGGGCGGTGAGCCAGCGGCGGGCGTCTTGCAGACTGCCCTTGAGGTCGGCGTGTTTGTCCAGCCAGTCTGACGAGTCGCGCACGCGGTCTTTACCGAACTGGCTGCCGGGGAAGTTTGTGGGGCGCTTGCCCTCTTTGTCGTCGAGCCCTAGGAAGTCGCGGAATGCTTTGGCAACGCGCCATCGTCCGTCGTCTGCTGTTTCTATGCCGCGCAGATAGGCTTCCAGGCCTGCCCTTCGCTTTTCAATTGCTTCGGGCGTCGCAGTCCCGCCGAGTCCCAGTAGGCCGCCTATGCCCCATGATTTTGCCGGTAGCGCTACGGGAGGCGCGGTGCCGACTTGTGAGCGCAGGGCAGAGTCGAGTGTGGAGAAATCGGAGTAGCGTTTCGACACGCTAGACGCAGCACGTGGAAATGGGTGCTCGATCTTGATTGTATATTCTGTGTACGCCTTGCCGTGTTCGGGAGTTTTCTCGTGTGCGGAAGGTATGCTGATCTTGAGGGGTGCCATGTTTGCGGGACTACTCGAGAGGGTGTGAGGTCTTCTGGTGGTGTGGGTGCAGGCAGTGGTGTCGTTCGTTCTGATGCCTGGAGTGGACGCGTGTGACACTGTTTTGAACGGTGAGATGTGCGTACGCTTGAGGCACGTGTACACCAATATCAGGCAGCTGCAATCATCCAACCTATGCTCGAATGCACCTAGATATGTAACGAGTGTAGAGTGCGAGTGCTTGCGACTAAACCAAGGGTCCACATGCGAGGCTGACGTCGTTGGCCGGCTGAACGCCACGTGCGTCAGTCGCCTCGGTAACCTCAATCTGGAATCAACACCACTTCTGCATGCTTACACCAAGCACGATCACCACAACGAACTATATCGCATACCTTGTTCGAGGGAGCATGTAGGCGCTCCGAAATGAGGGAGTTGCTTTGATCAAGACGTTGCCTAGAATTTTCTTCCACCCACTAGACTAGAGACCTTCCACGACTCCTCGACAGCACGTTCCGATCGAGTAATAACTCCACACCCGTCCTCGAGCGTAGTCGCAACGCCAATACCCCAGCACCAGTTCACGAAGTCTCAACTGCCTCCATGATTTTCATCTCAAACCTCCTCGCACACCCACACTCCTCTCCCTCATGTTCCTCCAGCAACAGCAGACACCCCTGACAGTCAACTCTCATTCCCACTTTCGCGACACCCAGACTCGCCACCGCCTCCAGTATAATCCCTTCCTGCTTTATCACAACCGTCCTCCAGAAGGACTTGTCAGCGCCGTACTTATTCGGCACGGCCCAAATCACCTCCAGCGTCTTGACATTGCGGAAGTCCCGCGCCCACGCAGGATCCCAACGCAGGCATCCCTCCGGCTCCATGACAATCTCCAGCGCGCGAATGTGCCCCGCAATGCGGCCCGCCACGCGGCCTGCAAGGCGTCGACGGCGTTCGTCTTCCCTGAGTAAGATGCGGAATGTGTTGCGGCGGTAGTATGTGTCCTTGGCCAGCTGTGCGAGCGGCTTGTTTCCGGCGAGAAGCAGCGGCAGCAGGCGCAGGCGGATGAAGCACGAGTGTTTTTTACTGGTGATGGCGGTTGGGAAGGAGAGGAGATGCTCGAGGACGAGGAGTGTGAGCTCGTTTGGGAGGCGCGGCCATGCGTGGAACGTGCTAGCATTTGAGGCCATGGGAATGTTGTTCGAGGTAGGACTGGCGGGTCGAGTGCTTGCTTGGGCAGATTTTTCGACGCCGGTGAAGGTGCGCTTGATTGCTCGTGTCATTGTTGGCTTGGTTGAGTTTGGTGGGTGTGGTTGCGATGCAAAACTGATGTGTGTCAGAGTTGGGGGTTGGGCGGGACAGAGGAAGGCAAAGGGCATGCGGGCAGTGAAAGGTCTATTAACCATGAGATGAGAGCTCATTCTCATTCACTTGATATTGGTGATTATGCTCTAGAACCTGCGAACCGCTCTGCACAATCAGAAGGTGAAAGAGGCGTCCATGCCCTGTCTTGTACCATGAGCTCTTATTTTTGCTTGATCTGCGACCCATCGTAGCCGGACGCACCCCCTCGATACTAGCACGCATCTCGTCCAATTCGTGCCTAACATCGCCAGTCCCGTTCACACCTTGCCCGCAAGCGGCGCATGAATGTCTGCGCGCCTCATCAAATGCGCACTCATTCTCGCCGCCAGGCCTCCCAGTCGGTGATAATCCTCCGTGTAACAGTTCCACGCCCACATCGCCCAGCTCACAGTCAGGTCCTTGGCATCAAACACGATGGAACACGTGGCGTCGATCTCAGCAACAAACTCGGCGATGTGTTCCACCAAGCGCCGGAGATCGATGACAATTTCGAGGCTGCGCAAATGCCCCATGCCCATGTTGCCCTTGGCGAAGTTCGCGAGCCACAGCCAGTCTGCCAGGTTTGGGAATATAGCGATTTTGACGTGTTGAATGGAAGTCGCGAGCCAGGGCACTGGGGCGTCGTGACCAGATGCGTGAGCCTTGACCATGAAGATGTTTTTGCCATAAAAGTAATCTCTGGCCGGATTAGCGAAGTCGGGATGTTCCAGCAGGAGCCCTAGCAGAGAGACGGTACAATTGCCGACTTGAGTGCGAGCCATTGGTCCTGTTCGTCGCCAGGTTTCGCTCAAGAAGGCTGCGGGAAGGAATACGTTCTGAGGAAGAAGGTGAGAGAGAACTTCAAGTTTCGTCTCGATCGGAAGCTTACGCCAGCCGCACGTAAAGCTTGAGGAGAGCACCGCGGTCGTCGCCATTGTGATCGGTGTTGTCTTTGTTGCCGTACCGGGCTGGCTGTTGAGTATGTGGTGGATGTAAACAAAGCTAGTGCTGCCAAGAATCCGCCGATAAGCTGTGTTCGTCGTGTTCACTCCGTAAGACAGTAAGCTGTAGTGTGCCCATAGCTCTTGGCTTTACGAAGCTATGCCGGGAACAACATAGCCAGAAAGGTCAAAAAGAACCGTACTCATGCAAGTCTAGCCAAGCATCCGCCATGACTGAACCTTCGAAGGAAGAGAAGTGAAGCGAGAAGATAGATCTGAATGGAGTTGTGAATAGTTGCAAGCACACAAGACCATATGCGACGCTTGCCATGAGCCGTCGCATATACCACCTGCTCTTTGATATCAAACCAACGCCACGCTCATGCTGCAAACCAGATCATCATAATGTACACGTCTTAATACACCGCTATAC
>TARA_R110002003_G_scaffold130_7_pt1 | contig 10934 bp, 9 predicted proteins | sample TARA_R110002003 | Tara Oceans TARA_R110002003 (sample SAMEA4396441) | marine metagenome | biome: Westerlies Biome; feature: [SRF] surface water layer (ENVO:00010504); material: water (ENVO:00002006), including particulate matter (ENVO:01000060) such as... | depth 5 m | reverse complement strand
GGGTCATCATCTTCGAAGCGAATGACTTGCTGCTCAGGTGAAGCAGTATTTGATGCAGTCGAAGCTGTCGAGTGCGTTCTTCTTGATGGCGTAGTAGACGTCGAAATCGAACGTGAGTCAACTTCTTCAATTCGATCTTCCTTCTCGGGATCCGAGGGATTGTCGATCTCCTTTTCGAGATTTTGCAGGTACGCGGCACGCGAGCTTTCTTCCCCAGCTATAGTGTCCATTAGAGATGTCACGCATGCGATATATGTTGCTTACGGCGACTTCGACTTCTTGAACTTCTCTGACTTTTCAGGCTCTTCTGACTTCTCGATGTCACGCTTCTCACAAGTGCAACAGCCTCGAGGCCTTCGCCATATCGTTGCTGCTCCCGGGAATAAGTCTTTTCTAAATCCGTGTTGGATTCCATAGCGCCAATGACGCACTTGTCATGAATATCGACTCAACAGCAATGAGACGACAGATCGAAGTGGATGACAAGAATGGAGATCACGAATTGGGAGGCAGAGTCTGGGCGAAGAGGTGCTTGACCCCGCGCTTTTAGTTAGCTATCCGAGGTGATGCATAGCGTGGTTTGTCGAGAAGCTACCACTTGGATCGTTGAACGACTTCAGGTGGAGATCTGCATAACGGCTGCTGTTTGGCTCCACGGAAGGAAAGTGCTGTCAGGGCTGGCACTGTTCACAATTGGGCGTGTGGCGTCGAACGAAGCACCTAAGCGTTATGTTGCAAGCGATCGGTATAAGTTGAATTTTCGGAGAGAAGTGCGGTATATTGAGCACCGAATTCCGAATGGATGTGCAAGCGAGGCGAACATTAACTACGTCTGGGCTGAGGGAAGTAGGCCTTATATCCTAGTTCACCAAACAAATGCAATTTGCGTGTCAAGTCGAATCGACACAAGATCGTATGGCCTGTGGCTCACAATGCCAAATTTGCTGCTGATGTCGCATCGTTGCCCCCTCATGTCTCCAGATTTATGCTGCGGCCAAAGCGGCCATATAGTGCTTTTTTGAGCTCTCCCATCTCTTCTTGAATAGCCTCAAGCCTTGACTTGAGCGTTTCTACCTCGCTGTCGATGGTCTCTGTTGACGATTCCAGTAGCTCGAGGACTTCTGGTTGCGGTAGCGAGACGAAGCAGTCGCCCACCTTGTACCTGTGACGCATCAGCAAGCGCACCAGAGCTTGGTGTTCTGCATCGGCCGCCAGATTACTTACGGGACTTTATCCTCCTCGTCGACGAGTTCTAGCTCCGTAGATATCTCCTCGAGGTCTTCCTTCTCCTTCTGCGCACAGGATTAGTATCACGAAAGTGAAAGCGCGCGTGCAGGTGTACAATTTTCGTCCTCAGCTCTTCTTCGAGCGCAGTCTCTTTTTGATGTAATGAGCTGAATCGGTTGATCTTCTCTTGGTCTTCGCGACGCACTTCCATATCCTCATTCGCGGCTGAGGCCTCCTCCTCTTTGGTGAGCTGCAGCTCCGTTAGCGCCTTCTAGTCTTGAGTGCGAAACTTGTGTTGCTGACCATACGACGCTGCATCGTGACAGATAGGCGACACGAACGATAGGTGGTTTTCCTGGTTCAGCCCAGGTTTTGCAAAGGAGTATATGACTTTACTGTGTTGTGTGAGGACTGGTGGTGCTTGCCGCATTGGGACACGAAAGATTCACCCGCAATGCCAAGCACAGACTAGAAGCTCAGACGGTTACTTCAGCCTCGCGCCCCACGCATCTTGCATCACATTGGTAGAAAACGTGTTCTGAGTTGCTCGAAAACGTATTGCTTATATAATGGGGTATATACAACGCTCTTAAGTCGCTCTCTCGAACGTCGCGCCCAAACCTTCTCTCTTCTCCACCAACTCGCTACTCATCTGGCTATTCTGCGCGTCGCTGAGTGCTCGTACAATGTCACTCTCTGCTTTCTCCCTCACCAGCCTTCTCAGACTATTAATGAGATAGGCCGAGAAGATGTCCACACTCCAGTCGTCAGGTAGGGCGGCAAGCACCTCACCAATGTCAAACCACCCAGCAAATCGCTCGAGGAGTTCTCCAGTACGCTCAACACGCTGAGATAGATCTTCAATTTGCAAGAAGTCTTGCAGCAGAAAGTTGAAGAGACGCGATTGCTCGGCCCGGGAGGGAAGCTCGGACTGTGGGATCGGCAGGGAACCAGCACTCATGGGCCGAAAGATAGAACTGCATCCATACAGACAGTATGAGATTGCTGTGCTGAAGTCGCCAAGACCGTGAACGAGGAGTCGCAGTGCTTCCTGATGCCGTTCCTGTCGGCCGTTCAAGATGATCATCTCAGATACTAGTTCGTTCTCATACGGCTGTAGACGTGACAATATTGCGCCGACATCGTATGCAGAAGTCGCGGGTTGATTGGAGCTAAGGAGTTGCAAGAGTCGTAAGCGAGCTTGCCACCACTCGGCGGGAAGTGCGTTGTCGGTAATAAAGCTGTGATAGGTGGGCTTCGGAGGTACTAGTATTCGGTACGTTTCGTACGTCTGTGCGAGCGTTGCGCGTGACGACGGACTCTTTTCTAGCTCTGTTATGACTGTATCGAGGTAGAAAGCGATGAGCTCGTTGATGTACTGTGTGTGCTTTTTGTCGAAGACGAGAAGTTCAAGGTATACTTTGACTGCGCCAGGCGCCTTCTCTCGCAAGATTGCAACAGCTCGTGTGGGATCGAACTTGACTCGACTGTGCTCATCTGCAAAAATTTCCACACCTAGCTTCGGGTTGCGGTTAGCGAGCCAGGCACCGTACTCTTCAACCAAGGCCTGATCTCGAATCCGAGAAAGATAATCACGCAGGCGGAGTTCACCGTCAGCAAACTCACCACCCCTGTCCTCTTCGCCATCCAAGATACGCCTCCAGGTCGCGAGCACTTTAGAAGCTTTAATTGACGCCTTGCAATTGGTCTGATATAGACGACTTAGAAGGAAAAGGCGTTTGAAGTGCTCGAGGAGCTCAACTGCTCGATCGAAGCACTCGACTTCCTTGTCTACCAGCTCATACAGCTCGGCTCGATGTATACCTGGACTTGACGTCCCCTTTGGACTTCCTTGATCCAGAAGTAGAAGGATGTGAAGAAGTGCGGCGTCAATACTTCGAAAAACATAGGGATCATTCGTCACACTAGCCATGCCTTTCTGTCGCTTCCAGAATTGCAAATATCTCTTCACAAAGTGAAGCAGGTTGTCGCCAAATGGGCCGTTGACATCAGTGGGCATCGATGACAGATCGTTTTGTGATAGGAATTGCTCAACAAGCGTTGTGATACCGCCGGAGATCTGTATGCCGTCGGGGCTTTGGACAACTTCCCTATTCAGAATTGGCAAGAGGCTCAAGACCACTCGTGGATCTATCTCTCCCTCGATCAACGCCTGCTCGGTGATGCGTTTTTCGTTTTCGAAGATGATGATATTTGTTCTGGTCCGGAGGATGACGTCCATGAAGAGCATGATGGACGCTTTCTGGCGGATGTAGATGAGACTGAGATATTCTGATTCGTTGCGAGGCTCTTGCCCACGTATGTTGCCGAGGACGCTTTCGAGTTGACGACGATTTGGCTGGATGCGTGTTCCGTCTCCTGTCGACGTGAACTGTGCTTCCTCAATTCTAGCATCCAATCTTGTGACGAGCGGATTGCGCACCGCCCACCATATCTGGTCCCCAGCCCAGAGTACATTCTGTGTCTGCAGTTTAGATAGGCGCTTAGTAAACTCCCGATCTGCCTTAATTTGGGCTGCTGTTCCCTTCTTTGCTTGTGGCCCGGTCTCGGTGGTAGGTCCAAGCTGAAGTCGCTTGACCGAGAGCTTTTCGCCGATTTCAGACAGAACGAGGTCGTATGGTTGTACTACAGTGCGCATACCCAAAGGTACCGAGATGTGCGTGCCCTTCCCTTGAGTTGTCATACCTAGCCCAGCAAGATTGAGCCATTCTTTGTCACTTTCGGCTTCGCCGGGATCGACATCCCATCGTTGAATTTCAACACCGTATTTCACACCGTCGCCCTCATCCTCGTGTACGGCAGCAAGAACATAGCCTTCTTGAGCGTCCATGTCGGGGCCGGTGGATGCGGCCATATCTATGCCCGAACCATCAACGACTATTGCGTCCGGATAGCTACTGAACTGGATACTTCCTCTGCACATATCTCCATCTAAGTTGACAAACATGCCAACTCCGGGTTCCGAAGAGGTTGTGCCGACGGTGAGCAGAAATTCATTTGGACTTGGCGATGCAATATGGGGCCTCAATGGCTCAAAAGGTGACGGCTGCGGTGGCTGGTCAATTTGAACCTCTGGTATAGGTTCATCTGGTGGCTGTGGCAATGGTTTGTCTGGCGAGACAGCTCCGCCTCTGGGAAGGCTGGAGGACCTGTCTGGTGTGCCAGGCGCTCGAGCGGGCGAATGCGCCGGTGCGGGAGACATGCTTCTCGAGAGCGACTCGGGGACGTCAAAGCCATATCTTGGTGCTGGGGGTCGCGGGCTCTCGGTGCGAGCGGGAGGACCGCCCAATCCTAAGACATTCAGGCTGGTGCTTCTGGCATGTCCTCGCTGCTCATCCTGCGCCCGGGGGTGCGCGCTTGCGTTGGACACGCTTCTTGAAGGTGCGTGGGGCACGCTCGCGACGCTTTCGGCAGCGCCGCCTACATGGCCAGCATCCGGATCTAACGAAGAGATTGGGAACAAGCCAATTTTCTGCTGATGCCTAACGTCCAACAGCGCATACGAATGCGCATCGGCGGCGCATGAGTACGTGTCGCGCCGTACCGAAACCAAGCATCCGCCGTACTCGATGGCCTTGATCGCTTTGGGTGGAGAGTTCTCTGATATCTGCACCAGTCGCAACCGCTTCTTCAAGCCAATCACGACAACCACGCCATCCCCGCTGTGCTCGTCCTCGTCCTCGTTCAGATCCACGCCGCCAACCCACAGGCAGGGTATGGGCTTGAAGTTGGACTCCGGGCTCAGCTCAGGCAGCGAGTAGATGGAGAAGGTGTTGTTGCACAGGATGCAGGCTTTGTTGACCTTGGGAAGCAGCAGGATCTGCTGCACTCCTGGCCCGTCGGGGTCGTTGTGCGGGGGCTCTAGTCTCGAGGCGATTATGGCGGTCGGCTCGGCGGAGATGCTGTCGGGCTCGGGGGGCAGGAGGACGAAATGGAGGATCTCAGCGGCAGAAGTGCCGACATAGAGGTTGCCGCCTGGGAGCGATTAGCTGAGCAAAGCACATGCGCCGTGTGAAGTGCACATACTCGATACTTCCACACAGGTAATGCGCACGTCTGCAGCAGCGCCGTCAGCGGACAGCGGCAGGTCCGCGACGAGCTTGCGGAGGATGTACGGGCCATGTTGCGGCGGCGGACGGGTGGTCGATTGCGCGTGGGGAGCTGCTTCTGCCATGTTTCAGAAGCAAAGGATGCGCCATGGCTGGCTACCGGCGCAGGCTGTCGGAGGCGTGCATGGCTGTGGAGGCGTGGTGGAGCTGGGAGCTGCAGTGCTGCGGTGCCTGGAGCATCATGACGCCCAGCCCGTGCGCCGCAGCAAGCACTCCCGAGCAGCGGGTGAAAGCTGTCCGCATCCTGCGTAGTCTCCCACCACGGCACCTTATGTCATTCGACGCGCCCAAAGCCAACCTCGGCACTGCTACCACGGGAAGTGGAGGTCGTGACGCGCCATCAGCTGGCTGAAGCCCGCCTGCACTGCACCAACGACGCCGAATTGACGCGCAGGGATGGAGGGCGGCGCAGACACGGAGGCGCGGAGCTCGCTGGAGGCGGCACCACAAGCCGCAAGGCAGGGCGCAGATGCGCCAGACGAGGGCGGGGACGACAACAAATTCCAAAAGGCGATTGGAGCGTGGAGAAGTACGGCTGCGGGAAGGAGCCACCGGGGCAGGCTGACCATGCGCCAGACATCGACCTCACGACCCTCGTGCCCCAGCTGGACACGGTCGCGTCAGACATCGTCGCATACCAACGAGACACGCTGACACAGCGGAAAGACCTGGCCCAAAAGACCAAAGACTTCAGAAAGCTCGACGATGCCAGCAAGCTCAATGACTTCAAGGCCCTCTTGAAAGGTGGGCACACCACACAGCCACGTGGCACGCCTGCTAACCGGCGCCACAGCATACCAGAACTTCATCGACCTCATATCGAACCAGTCCAAGACGGTCCAGGCTGCCTTCTTCCAGGTCTACTCGCCGCTGTCCGAAGCCCCCGACCCATACCCGCTGCTCGAAGCCTCGGTCGACTCCCTTGTGACCGCCGACGAGATTGTCCCAAAGCTCACTGCTGAGAATGAGAGGCTGCAGAAGACGGTAGCGAGCCTGACAACACAAGTCGACGAGTCGGAGCAGAAGCTGGAAGAGGAGCGTACCGCGCGCAAAGCCCTCGAAGAGACAAGGGACAGCAAGATCAAGGAGGTGGAGCAGTCTTGGTCGGCAGTGCTAAGCGAAAAGCAAGACAACTGGGAGTCAAAAGAAAAGAGCCTAGAAGAGAAGGCGGAGAACCAAGACCGACTGCTGAAAGAGCTCAAGGCCAGCTATGAGGTGTCGCAGAGGCTAGGCAAGGGCGAAGAGGCTGAGGGCGAGAGCAGGTCGGGAGCAACAGCTGCGGAGCTTGACATCGTCAGCTCTGAGCTTGAGAGGACAAGCCACCGCCTGGCTGAGATTGAAGCACGGAACGAGCAGTTACGCCTCCAATTAGCCCAGACCGCCTCTGCGCAAGCCCAACACATCGCGGTGCAAGACGATCCAGCCTTCATGCGCCTACAGTCGGAGAATTCTTCGCTCCTGCGCAAGCTCGAGAATGCACGTTTCGAGAAGGACTCCGACCGAACACGGCTCGAAACCGAAACCCGAAGTCTGGAGCGCGAGATCAAATCGCTCAAGAGTGAAAAGGAGGCACTGCGAGAGAAGGTGCAGAAATGGGGCGACTACGAGAATGTGAAGCAGGAGCTTGAAGTGCTGAAGGTAGGCAATGTTGTCGTGCGAGTAGTCCACCGCTAATGAGCTTCAGTCCATCGAGTTCGCAACGGGCGACGATGACGACGAAGCGACTGAGATCGCTCTCTCGCAGAACGGCGCTGCTGGAAAGGGCAAAGAGACACTCGAGCAGCTGTTGCTTGCACGCAACAAGAAGCTCAGCAACGAGCTCACCGTGCTGCGAGTCTCGCACCAAGATCTACAGAGCAGACTTGAAGTCCTACAAGAGGATCTCTCCAATGCAAACATGGAGCTGGAGAAATCTCGGACACTTAATGAGACTCTTGAAGCCGATCTCGAGAAAGTCCAGCAGGAAGCCTCGAACGCCTTCGACCCTTCAGGCATGTCTGTAGCAGGAACTTATGTATCACGATACCCACAATCCTCGGCCCGCCGCGGTCGTTCATCACCAACCTCCTCTATTATTTCCGGCTTCGACAATAGCTCTCAAAGCCCGCTAGCATCCCTCCGCGCCGGCGAAGCCATGGGTGGCGGTTCAGGCATCTTACCAATGGTGACCGCACAACGAGATCGCTTCAAGAAGCGCAACTCTGAGCTCGAGGCCGAGTTACAAAAGTCATACCAAACAGTGTCTTCACTGCGATCTGAGATAGGCGTGCTACAGAAGGACAACCTAGAGCTATACGAAAAGACAAGATACGTCTCCTCGTACAACGCACATGCCAGAGGCCCAGCATCCAGCGCATCAAGCTACGCCACCAATCCCAATCCCTCAACAGTCAACATTGGTGCAGATGCCTCCGATCGCTACAAAGCATCCTACGAATCAAATATAAGTCCTTTCGCCGCCTTCCGGGGCCGCGAATCCGCACGCGCAATGAAGAGGATGCATCTCTTCGAGCGCATCATTCTCCGCGTGACTAAATTCGTCCTGCAGACGCGAACGAGCCGGAATATGTTTGCGGGATACCTAATAGCGTTGCATTTCATGGTCTTTTATTTTCTGTTTTCAGACGCGGGGATGAGTTCGGCGGCTGGGGGTGTGGCCATGTCGGCGGCAGCGCCTGCTGCAGGGCCTATTGCGGACGACCCCGTGGTCTGGCAAAAGACGGGCCTAGAGGAGGACGCGTCGTAGAAACGCAATGGAAAGTAGCGGCTATGTACTATTACGATTTTGGGATTGGGCGTTTCGAGTGCCGCATTCGAGGGCCACAGAGCATGCCACGGGCGGCTATGTGGTCTGTTGGCAGTGGCTGCTTGGTCACTTGGTGTATTCTGAGCGAGTCTTCATGGTGCCGAGATCCGGATCAGCCGGTGTAATCGCGATGTAGTGACAGAAGGCCTTGGGGGCATACATTAAACTGTCCCTACACGGGAGGTCTGTGGCAGTGCTTAAGCTGTCTGCCTTGCCACGCGCACCTGCTGCTTTGCTGTAGCTGTAATTGACCACACAGCCACGAAACTACATCCCCAGTGTACTTAGAAGTTTCAGGCTTCTCTACAACTGGAAACAATGTCACTCTGCTTCTTGGAAGCGTTCACAAACGCAAAAAGCGGTTCCATTACCCCACACAAGTACATCCGCCATTTGCTCTCACATCTTCGAGGAACTCGCCACCCGCATAACAGCATTCCCAGTGCCATATAGGCTCTCGCATGCTACGGACCGTGGGCTGCACCCCTGCGTGACTTGGCTCTAAAATCTAAATAGGAACCACTAGAAGGTAAGTGAGCCAGTAGTCCTTTCCAAGAATGCACTGATGGAATAATCAACAGATCCTTCAGTTTAAGAAAGCCTCTTTACAAGTTGTTTCCATGGCCGAGCGGGCAGATTGAAGTCTGATCCACGCGCCCTTCGCAACCAGATCCACTTCTGCCTGTAGCATGTCTCGCAGAGCAACAGCAAAATCTCTCATACTTCAATATTGCCTTGGCACTGCTCAATGTTTGACAGGTATCTAAACCGAGCAGCACATCTTGCTAAACGTGAAGACCCGATATGCTTGCGTTTCCGCTTGAGTTGAACCGACCCCACATTCGATATTCAGTTGTGACGGTGCAGGAATAGATAGATTTTTGTTTGGAAAGGAGATTGAGGAGGCCGAGTGGTTGAAGTAACATACTGGCAAGACTCAAAACCAGGACGGGATCAGTAAAGGTCCCAAGCGGCCCAATAACAGCGCCAGAGGAGATTCGAAGCAAGGATACAGCGCGGAACAGATTCAAGAGTGGTTTGGTGATGTTCCATGGGGAGGCAGGATCTTGCTCTATGGGCTCGTCGTTGAAATTGCCGGTGCCGATCTTTAACATGTGGCTGAGAGTGAAAGCACTTTGAGAGAGGAGGCTGAAAGGGAACTTAAATAGCCCTGTGTATATACCTTCGCACGGATGAAGACGTCCTGATACAAATTTCGGCGGAAAATTGGGCGACAAGAGCGGTAGACAAGAGTGAAACGGTAATGGTATCTGCACAAAGCGGCTACGGAATGGACGCTACCAACCTGCGCAACCTTCAGCTTCGATTCTCGTAGACATTCCTCGATATTGCCGTGCAGTGGTTGATCGACGATATGAACGTGGGTTATCTACAGCTCAGTCATCCTGTCTACATACCTGGAACAGATGATGGTCGACAAGAGGCATGCGCAAGGGAATAGAAGGCAGCGTCTCGTAGCGCCCACCTCCTCGCATACATACTCGCTACCAGCATGCTTCACCCATCGCTACCGGCAAATGGCCACTCTTGATATGCTCTGCAGCGGCACTGAGCGATCCGAGCAAACGGATACGAACCTGTCAAGTCAAGATGTGCATTTCCGGAGGACTTGGAAGGTGGGATGAAACCAAGTTTTCGCACCTGAGTAGAGCGCGCAACGAAAAAGGTGTGCTACACGTACCCACGTCTAACTGGCCTCCTGCTGTTGTGCAGTGGCAAACAGGACGCAAGTCTTGGACGCAGCTCTTGGTCAACAATTGGCGATGAGATAGATTTTGTACCCTCCATGAAATCCGACATACCCACGCGCCACCAGCTTCGTCGCCTTCAAAACCGAGCGCTCTGGGCCAACCATTCCATTCTGGCTCCACGGCCCTTGTCTATCGCGGCACATCATGCGTCCACGAGCCCAGTTTCCGGCCTCTCCCCGTTGCAAAGACCCATTCAGCCGTTAATGCGACCACCCAATGGGCGCTTCCAGCCTCCCGACCCTTGATTGGCTAGACCCTGGATATGAGCTCGAAAAGGGAAATTAGCTGTCAATCCTGGATCTAGAACAGCTATATTAAGATGGATTAAGAGCATGCGACCTGCTGTATCAAGCATAGTCGAGAGGAAGACGACATAGGTTCTGAGAAGGCTGGTTGGCAGGTAGGACGGGCGGCTCTGCGGGATGGCGGGGAGAGTGGTCGGGTGGAGAGAAGGAAGGCGGTTGCTGGCCTTGGATTGCGCGTTCATGTTCCAAGGTTCGCTCTCCACGAGACGGGCCTGCGGTGGATGTTGCTATTCTGGCGCTCACAAGATGCTAACGCACACGCGGTCTTTGTAAACACACCCACCGTTAGCGGTGATGAACCATAGGACAGCCAAGCCGTTCACGTCAGAGTTTGCCTCGTCGCAACGTGAGCATCAACAGTGCCTCCTCCTGACAGATACCGCAGTTCACCCATAATTTGACCACCCTCACTGAAATACACACATCAGCAAACCCACCTCCTCCCGCGCTCCCTCAACCAAAATAACTCCGCCTCTGCGTCCGCCCTCTAAACCCATTCCAGCCGGCGGCTCGGTAGATTAGCGAACCAGCGGCCGTGCACGCGTTTCGACAAGCCGTGACCAATCAGGCCCCCGCAGGCTATATTTGGGGCCTTTTCTTGCTACCCATGCGAGAGGTGTGGATCTGGGCGGTAGGACGTGTAGGCGCCTGTGTGTATCCTGTCCCCAATGTCGTGGCTGGTGTATATAGGGAA
>TARA_R110002003_G_scaffold44_19_pt1 | contig 10949 bp, 18 predicted proteins | sample TARA_R110002003 | Tara Oceans TARA_R110002003 (sample SAMEA4396441) | marine metagenome | biome: Westerlies Biome; feature: [SRF] surface water layer (ENVO:00010504); material: water (ENVO:00002006), including particulate matter (ENVO:01000060) such as... | depth 5 m | reverse complement strand
AGTAGGTAGTTTAGTAATATAGGCAGCTTACTAATAGTTTACGTTGGAGGTTAATAAAATACTCTAAAAATCACAGAACTTGCTTGAATTAGTGAGGAAATTGGCTCGTCACGCCGACTGGCTCGTCACGCCGACACCAACGTTACTGTGTCACGACACGCTTGAATTTGCGCCCTTGAAAATCGTCGAAAGCAAGGCTGCCGCTCGCCGTTATTTGAGCTGGGATCTCGGGATCTGCAAGAGCTCCCGCGATGCCAATTGGGTGGCTGAAGTTTCGAAAGTAGAATGCCGGTAGGTATGATGGAATTTGTGGCACCTTACATCTGTCGTGCCTGCATCGGTCCCAGTCTGTGTGTTGCAGGTATATAGACGAGGATTCTGCCTCGTTTTGTTGATCGCGATATCTTCCTTCTAACATTCCCCGTGTTCATTGTACTTCAGTCGTCGCCGTTCGATTTCGAATTTACCATCTTGACACCGCTTGGAGCTTCGCAGGCAGCATGCGCTTCTCAACGTTTAATCTCCTTGCAGTGGCTGGAGTTTCATTGTGCACCGCGCTACCAACGAATTTCACCAACTTTCTGCTAGTCACAATTAGATCCGAGCTGCAACTCATCAGAGCTTAAAGCTGTTTCTGCAACATCACTCTTCGTACGTCTCGTCTACAAGAAATTACTGTGACACGTTGTTGCTAATACCGCACCAGGATCCGTTCAATCAACCTGCTCTCCTCCTCCGCCTCATTGGCCCTGGCTACAACTCGCTTCCCAACTTCACGCTTACATCCGGCACACTATCGACTTACGCGCAAGCACCATTTGGCGGCGGGATAAAACTGTACAACAGCACGGTAATCGAGGCAGGCAACGAGCTGCAGTTCCTGGCATCAGCACAACCGGCTGGCAATCTGGTCCTCGATGCAGGATACTTGTTGACAGTCGATGGCGAGAGGGACGGGTGGACGATATGCGATGGACCATTGGAGAACGAAGTATTGAGTTGGAAAGGAATGGCTGAGGGATGCCAGGCAACATATCTGCATGCTGTCACCAAAGCGCCATACTGAAGCATACAGAGGCGATAAAACAGGCGCAGAGAGCTGTTCGGAACAAGCAAAAGTGTAATAGTCTAAAGAAGGAGGAACGCGTATTGTTATGTCTAACCGCTCCAGTAATACCTCAGCTCCCCACCAACTGAGGCCCCTCAAACACCCTTCCTGGGTCATATCTTTCCTTCAACTCAACCAACTTCGCATAATGATCCTTCCAATAATGCGTATGCGCCTCCTCCTTCGTCAGGTTTGTGTCCGCATAGTTGATGTACATCCCAAACGTCTGTCCTGGACTCGCGTCCTCAATCGCCTTTATCCATCCATTCATGAAATCCATCCACTCAGGCTTGTACGTTGAAGTGCCGAACTGAATGTCATAGAACTGCATCTTGAATGTCGCATTGCGGTGCGCGTATGCGGTCGCGTCGGGTGCAACGGCGGAGACGGCGGACCCCGAGCCGCCGTGCATGTCAATCAGCAGATACCACGAGCGACTGATACGGCGCGCAGTGTTGTAGTAGTAGTTTGACAGTGCGGTGAGAGCTTCTGAAGACAGGTAGTCGGGCATCAGACTCTTGGCGTAGAAGTTCTCGTGCGTATCATATACCTCGGGCTGTGCGAGCGGACCGTTGGAGAAAGAGGTCAAAGTGTTAAGCCATGACTTTGCACTCACCGTGCCAGCGCCTCGTCCGGTCAAAGGCACGCCGAGTTGCGTAAGTAGAGGGTTCATAACTCTGTCGAAGTCGGATCGGTTGCCGTAGTATACACCAGTGAACTGACTTGGCAGGAACAGTCGCATGTTGAGCTCCGGTGGTTGAGTATGAATGGTGAAGTCTTGGAGAATACTCAGCATGTTAGCAAGTTGTGTTGCATTCGAAGGTGTCAGGCTGTAGCTGAAGACCAAGTTGTCCTCCGGGGCGTCAAAGGTCTTGAACTTGAAAGACGTGACCACGCCAAACGCTGCACCCGCTCCACGTAGTGACCAGAATAGGTCGGGATTCTCGGTAGTGGAGGCGGTAACTACAGTGCTATTAGAAAGCACGACGGTGGCGGATAGAAGATTGTCGAGCGTGAGGCCTTTGAGCCTGGAGATTAAACCGTAGCCGCCATGAAGGGAAAGGCCACCGACTCCTACCCTATAGAATGGTCAGCCGGCATACCGACATAACAGCAACATACCGATAAATATGAGCGAGGACGTACCCAGGACATGTCCCATGGCTCGTAGCCTGCTTGCCCTGATCGTACAGTGCAGTAGCAATGTTTCCTAGTCGTCCGCCCGATCCGACAACGGCCGTATGAGCTTCAAGGTCGACAGTAACATTGTTGAAATGACGCATGTCAACTACCAGATGTCCATCTTCTCCGCCAAGACCATGCGAGCCATAACTGTGGCCTCCAGATTTTGCGTTGACTCGCACGTCAGTCTTGACTCCACAGGTGACAGCATCCTGAACGTGTTTGATAGTCTCTGGAACAGCGTATGCAGCTGGTCGGAAGGGTACCCGGAGATTGAAAGGCTTGATGGCTTGGGTGAAGTCCTTCGAGTCTGCCACGTATACGGGCACTCCGAGGTCGGCAAGGCAGTTGTCAAGTGCCGCTCTTTTCTCTAAGGACGTGGAAGCAGTGATCGGTGCCAATAGGCAGGTGGCTATAACAAGCCATACTCGCCGAATCATGGTTGCTGGGTGTGGTGCGAAACAATGCTAGCGGCCACCGCCCAGACATTTATGAAGAAGCCTCCATTCACAAAATCTAATGGCCAACATGATAAACCCCTTGGGATGATATGAAACATATTGCCTGACTATCCGGTGGTTGAGCTGATAACGATGAGGAGATGAGAGGCCATTGCTCTTGTCTACCAGCTTGCCCCTTCCTCAGCAGGTATCTGAGAACCGCTGCGAAGGTCGGCATTATGCCATATTACTCATGCAGCTCTATACAGCCTTGCTGTCTTAGCATCCCGCTAAATAAGCTACGAAGCCGTCCTTGTAGAGTGCCTGTATATTCTCTTGTAGTTCGAATTATGACTATGAGCCAGTGATGTTGGCAAAATATGGTACATTGGAGCAGTCTCCGTATGCAAAGCCACGTATGAGGGTAAGCTCGAGTTGCGGGTGCTGAGAGCCGACGCAGGTCAGCGGCGTAGCGGCCGTGTTCCCCGGTACTGGTGACAGTCAAGAGATCTCTTCGATGTCACAGTCTGGGGTAACATGGGTGCACATGAGGCTGTTTTAATCTGTGCGCATTATGTTGACTGGGGTAAGCAACCGGTTGAAACGAGTAGGCCCGGTTTGAAACAAGCACTTAGATTGCGAGAAATTGCTCCGAGTCAAGCTTTTTACCCGGGAAGAAAACATAGGTATCGATATGGCAGCGGTAGTTTGCAGCCCAAACCAAATGTATGGGATCACCGGTCCCTTTCAGTAAGGCTGGGCTGAGGTGTGTTTCATCATAGGAGCCCCATGGCCAAAAAGCCGGTCGCACACGCATGACTTGGAACAAGAACAGCTGAAATGAAAACTGGAGAGAAGAGAACATATACATACGTACTGCAGGCGGCTTAATGGAGGGCATTCTTTGATCCAGCTTCCGTCATGTTGTCATCATACCCACTTCTTCTACCAATATTTGGAGGCGCCGCAAGCGCCGCTAATCTGTGGGCGACGCATTATTCGGGCACCATCAACTACTTGACATTCAGTGGAAGCTCACTGACGTTGAGTAGCTCAACAAAGACGGGGAACAACTTGCCTAGCTGGATAACGTACGACAGCGCCGGGCCAGCGCTGTACATTCCAGATGAGGTCTTCTATGGTCCATCATCAGGGAGCCTAGTGTCGTTTTCAGTTGGCACGAATGGAACGTTGTCGGCGTCGGGCAAGGGAATCACCCCTCAAGGTGCGGTTGCGACTACGCTGTACGGCGGAGCAGACGGAAGAGGCTTCATAGCGAATGCGCATTAGTATGTTGAGGCAGACATGTGGAACATGTGCATTCACTAACAGGGACAAGTCAATCTTCCCAAGTCACAACTTTCAAGCTACCATTAAATGGCGGACAGCCTCTGCAAACCCTCAAATACACCATGTCAGGGACGGGCGCAGTCCCGAGTCGTCAGGATGCTCCACATCCACATCATGCGATTGTTGATCCCACAGGCGACTTCATCATCTTTCCAGATCTTGGAGCCGATTTAATTCGCATCAACAAGATTGACAAGACGTCCGGGCTTCTGACAGAGTGTCCTTCAGCCAATCCTGCTCCAGGTACCGGACCACGGCACGGTGCTTTCTGGACTCCCGCAGGAGCGACGTCTCGAGTCCGACGAGGAGCCGAAGGTACCATTCTCTTCGTCGCTAATGAGCTCGCCAACACGGTATCTGGTTGGAGCGTATCATATCCCGCAGGAGGTTGCATGAGTCTGACGTTCAAGCAAAGCTTGACCCCGTATGAAGGCAACAGCACGGCTGTACGTGGCACCAAGATTGGAGAGCTCAAAGTCAAGGGAAACTTCGTCTACACATCCAACCGCAACGACAAGAAGTTCTCGCCGAACGATTCCATCTCGCAATACACTATCTCGTCCGATGGGTCTTTCTCTTGGACTGCTACCACTTCATCCTACGGAACCTATCCGCGCACTTTCGATATCAACAAGGCTGGGGACTTCGTCGCAATTGGTGATCAAACCACGGCAAATGTGGCCATTGTACCAAGAGATCCCGAGACGGGCAAGTTAGGAGATCGCGTGGCTGACTTGAGGATTGGCGCGACCGGCATCCCAGAAAATGAGGATGGAATTAGCGCAGTGGTGTGGGCAGAGTAATTACCACATCCTTGCAGTTGTCGTCTTACAGGCGCAGAATCGAGAAAACGGTTGCAACCGAAAGGGGAGCACTTTGAACAGAATGTGTCTGTGGATAGAGATGCTGATTGAGAAGAGTCGCATTTCAAGCTAGCGTCACATCGACATTGCCGGGAATGCCAAGTCGCTAGCGTCAATTGGTTCGGCTATGCTTGCCTTTCACGCGTAAAGACTCATCACTTGCTTCTCTCCTTGTGCAACCGACATATCAACAGTTCCACAGTCTACAGCCGCACAGAACCAAGATAACTCTCAGTTTCTCACTAAAATTAAAGCCACCCTCAGACTACTTACACGGGTTTACCAATTCAAATCAGTACACAACTCGCCTCATCAACATGAAGACTGATAATTACCTCAGCCTCTGCCTGGAGCAGGCTGCTAAAAGTCCTCTTCGCTATCGTCATGGCGCAATCATCGTTCGTGGTGGCAAAGTCATTGGACAGGGCTACAATGACTATCGCGCTGGTTTCAATGGTGGGGCATTGAAGACTGGTCGCCTTCCCCTACGCTCTTCGAATGGGTCCGCCGTTTCCGAGCTCAAGAAGAAGCATAAATTCAAGCGAGAGACTACCTCAGAGTATGGAGAGGAGACCACGAAGACCTTTACGCCGTTTGAGACCATGACTGGTGGCGGTGGCAGAATGGCCAACACACCCTTATCGATGCATTCGGAGATGATGGCAATTCATACAGCATTCGCTGCCTGCAGCACCGTGGCCTCCAGTGCCGTGTCATCTCAAAAACCATGCTTCAAACTATCGGGTGATGTGCGTAATATACATCTTAAACTTTCGTGCGAGAACGAATACTGATATTAATGCCAATACTTAGTCTAAACGAAAAGCTCGACTACGACGTGAGGCCATCAACAAATACGTCGAGGCAGTCTGCAAGTTCAGCACGGAGCAAGGCCACGGCAAATCTCGTGTTCAAGAGTGGCGATTTGAAGGCTGTACATCTGGACCGCGCCGCACTGAACCTCTCGTTTCAGCTCGAGGCGGACAGGAACAAGCCCTCTCCAGCAAGGAACAGTATGGAGAAACACCGAGTAAAGAACGAGAAGAAGAAACATCATCACAACCCTGGCAATGTGTCCAACAATGGACAACATGTACAGAAACAACAGTATGCACATAGACCCTCGGCGCCACAAACGATAACAGCACCCTGTCACTCCAATTCCAATGGTAGAAATAACGGGATTGGGCCAAAGGATTTCTCAAACGAACCGCCTTCAAAGAATACTCAGGCGTCATCGCATCCTCTGTTGAAAGTCAAGGTACGCATCGTCCGATATACGCTATAACATGCTAACTGCTGCAAGCATGCACGACCGGACTCGTCTTCTACGATAGACGGCCGTCCATTATTGATGCCACAAGGATTAACGGGTGCAGGCACCCACAATGTACGTGAACGGACGAAGCTACCTCGTCTCCACGGTGCAGATCTTTACGTTGCAAGATTGGGCTGGACAGCCCAAGTCACTGGTGAGGGCCGGTCTGCATGCTGTGAAGACACAAAGACAGATACGTCTATTCGAGCACTGCCGCCTCCACCCACCGGGTCGCTTCATGAGGAGCTTCGTTACCCGGGAATGACAAGAGAACCTGCTGCGACCATCGACAGTCTTGGCGACAAGAAGCAACCCTCTGTGCTTGCATCGAGACCATGCTATCGTTGCATATCCTACATGGCGTCAGTTGGAATAAAGCGTGTGTTCTGGACTTCTGAATCTGGCGGTTGGGAAGGAGCCAAAGTTCGAGACCTGGTAGACGAGCTTGATAAGCTGGGGCTGGAGCAGCCTTCCGATACCACCACAGCACTCAAGTCCGTCTTCGTCACGAAACATGAGGTTCTAATGCTTAGAAGGATGATGGGAGGTAATGAACACTAGGAAATTTATGAACTCTATATCAATCTAGCCGTGCGTCTTTTTCACTTCAGAGTGATGTATGATGCAACCGTCGAACCCTTCCATCATCTATGCCCAAGGTCGCTCTGCCCGACTATTAGTTGCGTAAGGTCTGTCGAGATGCTCAATATTCACGAGTTTGTGAAACAACCAAAGCTTGTATCACATCATTTCCCGCACGGCAAGTCATGGCGCATATGGCCTGTCTGGCAGTTTTTCATATGCACGCGCGGTGCTGCAATCTCGGTGTCATCACATTGGATGTGGGATTTCTTGGTAGTCATGATAACTCTTGTACTGTAAGTTCTTATCCTGCAGCCTATTTTGAAGCACCGCTAACATCAGATGTACGATCAACAGTCCCGACTGGAAAACCCACCCGCTCTTTATGTGCGCTAGAATATCTTTCGTCCCTATTATGTGCTTCTGTCGCCCCAAAAACTCGAGCCTATGTCTTGAGGAGATCGATGGCTTAGTCGTGAAGCCTGGTGACATCGACTCCCCTGCTGAAGAGGGTGGATGCAGAACACCTGAGGTGAAGGGAGAGACAGCCCCGAACCGAGAAGGCTTGATCAAACAGACGAAGCAATGGCAAGACGCTGGCGTGCAGGCAAAGCACTCGTCCTGCGATAATGGTCAGATGACACGCGGTTTGCCATTTACCACAGCCATCATTGAAGCGCTCGTGCGCTTGCTCTCTCAACTCCATAATCAAGCCTGCCTTGCTCCTGCCGCCCTGGCAAGCGCAAACCTTCTCACAAGCTATAAATCTCATATCAATGCATTCCACTCCTGAGTTCGACCACTGACCGTGATTATTCACAAAGTTCACTTCTCGAATCATGGCTGCACACACCGTCCGGTTCTCAGATACCGTTGCCGCCTTGCCATCCACGGGCCCAGCCGACCATGCGCACATCATCGACATCACCTCCTACACGCCTCCCAATGGAAATGAGAACTCGAACATGCAGCTACAGGATGCTGTTGTGACCATGCTTCACCAAATCCCCCTCGGCACGTCCACTGCTTTGACGCAATTCACGGATCCTGCACAGCCGACTTTCATGCTGATCCAGAACTGGGTCGATCCAAGAAATACAGACAAGTTGGTTATTTGCAAACGTGGTAACAATGTGATTGTCAGTATAGACTCGCCGCTATCTAGAGTTTGTATCATCACTAACACGTCCAACGAAGGTCGGTGTCTTCACCGAACATGAAGCTGAGAATTGCTTCGAATTCGACCAACTCGTCCATTTTGCGATGAACCCAAACGCCAGTGGCAGCTGGTCTATGGAGTATACGTCCTACCGCGACTACTTCAATCGCAACTGGGACGATGTCTGGGCTCGACGGACTGTGGACAAGGGTTTTACATCCTTGAACATGCAGGCCTTGCCTGGCAATGATCCCATGAGTGTCTGGGGCCTCTTTCCTTTCCAGTTGGCCTCTATCATCATGTCAAATAAGCTTTGGGATGTTCAGACATCTCAGTGGAATATTACCTTGGGGTAAGAGTCACGACAGGTGGAGATGGTTTTGCCATGTTTGGTGCAAGTACCCTGAGTAAGAGGCCATGTGATTTGGCGTGTGGTGTAGTCCGAAGTGCTAGAATCTGTTAAGAAGATATCAAGAAAACCATACCTAACGAGTTGTGGAGGAATGGCGAGAGTGATTGGATGCTTGCACCGTCATTCAATCATGTATTTGAACGTGTGGCACGATTCACGGTAAGCGAAGATAAGTGTGTGCCTGCCTTCCCGCATGTCGCTTCCCGTGCACTCCGGTTGATTCTCCACCCCTACCTTATAGTAGCATCTGACGGGGTAGGCGCACACTGGTGCCTCGCATGTGATCTGGAACCCGTTGGAAGGTCAATTGGTCAACTGATCCTGCTGAGTCGGTGCTGTGATCAGAGTATTTCGGATATATCTTGGACCCTCACTCGGGAAATTCGTGGGTGGTATGCTGGAGAAACAATGCGTATGATCGCACGATGTGGAGACCGAGCAACATTTCGTACCGGACGAGTCCTGCTAGAGTGAGTCGCGCGTCGTTGTTGAGGGTGAATGTGATGGGCTACTTTCCTTCCTTTTTGGGCTCCACTCCTCGCTATCTTCCTCTCGCTACTGCTCACCACTTACGCCATGTCCGGTCTCCGTATAAACAGCCTTACGTCAAAGCCGTCACTTCAAACTTCACCGTACCACCAGTGTCACGCCTCCTACAACGTGTTTGTATGAGTGCTATGCGCCTTCCGTCTGTTCGTCGCACCTGCCCGCAGTCCTCAGAAAACTCGCCATGATCGCGTCATCGGAGCCACCAACGCGACATGGCGCACAATCCTCACAGGGTTAAGAAGGTGCCGATATTAGCTTCAACTCAAGGCTCATCCTTCACGTTCACACATGAGCTTCCGGCTTCACCACTCACCACCTGCCTCTGTTGTATACATGTATCGCCTTCTTACCTCTTGGCCCTCTTCCGACTCTTCTCTCCTTTAGCTCGCTCTCTCTCAACTGGCCGTCGCTCGCTATACACAAGCAAAATCAGATCTCTCACAATGACCGCTCAAGCCGACACCATGGCAATGGACGTTGATAGCGATCACGATGCATCCGTCAAAAGCGACTCCAGCCAACTGTCTTATACCAGCGACTTTGAGAACTTGCCTGCCACTGGCCCTGTCGGTCACGCCCACATCATCGACCTGGGCGAGTATGCACAGCGCGCCAAAGAGGAGGGCGTCGTCAAGCTTCAGGATGTCATTGTTACCACTCTCTTCAACGTGGGGCCAGACGCACTCCGGACATTCCTCGATCCGACAGTCAATACCTTCAAGGCGGTCTTCGGCAAGAAGGATGTTCAGTTGGTGCTTTGGCGCAAGGGTGTAGAGGTCCTCGTAAGCGATCAAAGATCTTCCAAGGAAGCTGATCCTAAATACTTCTCAAAGGTTGGTACATTCGAAAACCATACCAGTATGAAGGTCTTCCGCTTCGAGTATATCGCCGGATTCTTGATCGGCTACGACGGTTCGTGGCACCTGAAGGTGACAGCCAGCAACGCGTACTGTAGCCCAAAGTGGCCAGACGTTTGGGCTGGAAAGTTCGAGGACCGGGGCGGCGTGACGAAGATGACCGTCGATTGTGAAGAGGTGGGCATGGGAAAAGAGGCATCGTGCCTCGCTGAGTGTATTCTCAACACGAAGTACTGGGAGATCAAGGTAGCTGTCAAAACAACGTGAAGAGTGGGATGGCGTAAATGAAGGAGATGACGACAAGGGAGCAATGTCTGGCTGGATCTGGCGCAACGTCTTTGGGGAAGTCATTATGGTCATGGAATTCGGCTGGGGGGCAGAAGGACATGGCCTCAATGGGGCAGTTGGAGGGCGGGCTTGGCGCAGACGTGGTTGGCGAATGAGACTGAGGGAGCTCCGGCGGAAGCGACACATAACATGTGCCTGCCATTTTGAGCCTCAAACCTCCAACTCACAAGTAGACGTCTTTCTGCTTGCAGCGCGCTACTTGCCAGACCGCCTCTGACTTCACGTCCCTACAAAGCCTGTCCTTCCCGTTTGCACAGACACGCGTCCCGATCCTCACTCGCTCTACGTAATTACCATTGGCGACAGCGCCCGGTCCTGCCACAGCTCCGCTAGGCTTCAGCACAATCGTCGAGCCAGATTGCAACACCACGTCGTCGTGACCCGATTTCTTCCTCCCTCCCAATCGTCCCTTGCGGCATGGCAGGCTACGGCTACGGACAAAGCCCTCAGTATGGCGGTGGGAACCCACAGAACCTCCAATTCTACTCTTCCTCGTTCTCGAACCAACCAGTCTCTGGCCACTCGACACCGTTTCAAGCAGGCTATGGCGCACCACAAACCCAGGCATATCCTGCACAGTATGGGGCGGGGTTCTCAGCCCCTGGCGTGAGTGGACAAATGGGCATGGGCGCGTCAGGTCTGCGGACAGGATGGCTTGCAGCTTTTGGCACAGAGGGGTGAGTGGCATGCATGAAGATACTCCAAGACGTGGCTGACTTGTCGCAGATACGACGGAGAACCGCCGCTACGTTAGTAGAACCACGCACGAACGCAAGCGAGA
>TARA_R110002003_G_scaffold161_1_pt1 | contig 10954 bp, 14 predicted proteins | sample TARA_R110002003 | Tara Oceans TARA_R110002003 (sample SAMEA4396441) | marine metagenome | biome: Westerlies Biome; feature: [SRF] surface water layer (ENVO:00010504); material: water (ENVO:00002006), including particulate matter (ENVO:01000060) such as... | depth 5 m | reverse complement strand
TTTGGTCTTTGAAGACGACATGATCATACGGCACACGCCATGTCGCGGGATTGTACTTCAGGGTCTGCGAGGGTCAGCACGGAACAGGGGCACGGAACATCAGACGGACAGTATTCAGCAGCGAGCACAACACTGACAGGACAACCTGCTTGTCAGGACACGTCGCGATGTATGTGATGGCTTTGACACCGGTGACGGGTAGGGCGCCTAGGAAGAGTCAGCGGCGCATCGACTCGGGGCAGAGCGTGTGCTCACCGGCCGACATGTACATGGACTTGCTCGCAAACGTCAGCAGGAGCCGCAAGATCTCAGTCCTGTTGCTCTCGAACTCCTTGGTCGAGGCAACGGGCGTGTTGCAGCCCACGCCGCTCTGCCATATCGCGTAGGTAACCTTGTTCTTCCCCGCGGACACCTTGGGCAACGTAAACTCGGAGTAGAAGAGGAGGTCAACCAGCGTGTCAATGATCTCCTCTGCGAGCGGCTTCGCATTCTTAAACTCGGGCTCTTGCTCGGTTGGCGTCTGCTCGGGGTCGGCTTCGTCGAAGATGACCTCGCTCCGCAACTGGCCCCGCCTGCTGCGCTTCCGTCGCGCAGCCCAGAAAAACTGGTCTTCCCACTGTCCCAGGTGGTCGGCCTCGTATACAAAGGGCAGCAGTCGCGTGAGCACACGTATGCAGTTGAGGGCGTCTCGCTCCGGCGCAAGCTCGGGATCGGGGAAGGAGGGGTGGTTGCGCAGCACAATCAGGCGCGACGTCACGGCGAGGACCAGTGTTTCGAGGTTGGCTAGATTGTTGTCGCGCGTGCGGCGGATGTCCGCGGGCGAGAAGAGCGAGAAGACATCCTCGGTCGACTCGGGCAGCTCCCAGAACTGGCACAGCAATTAGCACGGCGCTGTGAGCACGAGGCAGCGGCAGAGGCATACGCCAGTCCAGTAGGCATCGTCGGCGGGGATCTCCTTGGGCTCAGACAGGCGGAAGATGCCCTGCTTGAAGGTGAGTTTGGAGTCGGACGCGCCCATTGGTATGCATGTCAAGGCCTCATGTGCGCATCGTGAGGTGGTTGCAGGAGCACACTGTGCATGCTTGGCCAGAGGTTACGTCGGCAGCGCGAACGCCGGTCTCACATGCTTTCGCGACTCGCAGGCGTCGCGTGTCGCCTTCACCCCCGTCCTCTCACCGCTGCACTGCACGACGCGTCGAGCCATGCAATCTCTTGCTGCCTCTCACCTGGGCGAGGCGAGGAGCTAGGGCTAGAGCTGGTGGCAGGTCGTGATGGGGCTGACCTGTTCCTCCACTGTAAATCGTTGGCCAGTGGCAGCCTGCTACCACGTCATTAATAAGCGGGAGCCTGCATCTTCAGTCCGACACCTCCGCCACCTGCCAGTCGACGACCCCAACCGCTGCACTGCACTGCACCTCCTGCGCTTCCCTCGCCGTCTCGCCGGTCGCGCCTTCCTCTCGCTCATCCCTCAGTAACCCACCGGCGCACAGTGTTCCGCTCCTTCAGCCATCATCAGCCAGGCGTCATCCCCGTTGAAGCGCGCCGCTGAGCGCAGCAGCCACCACAATGCCCCCGAAGCGCAAGGCACAGACGGCGGCAGACGCAGAGGCAGAGGATGGCTGGGACGAGCAGGATGAGGGCCCGATGAGCGACCAGGAAACGTTCGACCAGCTGAAGGAGGAGTTTGACGTCAAGGCCATGACAAAGCGTGCGCGAGCTGGCCGGGTTCGCGACGCTGCCGCCGACTTGTTCAAGAAGTCTGACCAGTGGAACGCGCCGCTGAAGCCTGACCATCACAACCGCCCGCTCTGGGTCAACGACGCGGGCGGCATCATCCTCGAGTCCTTCCATCCGCTCTTCGACGAGGCGCAGGACTTCTTGATCAACATTGCCGAGCCGCAGTCGCGTGTCTCCAAGATGCACGAGTACCAGCTGACCACACACAGTCTGTTCGCTGCTGTAAGTGTCGGCCACTCTAGTAGGGAGATCATCGACAGGCTCGACCGATACTCCAAGACCGCCTTGTCCGACGCCATCATCTCCTTTGTCGAAAAGTCGACGTCTGCTTTTGGCAAAGCCAAGATTGTCCTGAAGAACACGCAGACCTACATTGAGAGTGAGGACCCCACTATACTCCAGAAGCTCCTGCGCGATCCCATTGTCGCCGAGTGTCGTGCCGACACAACTGGTGGTCTCATCCAAGAAGCTGCGCCCAAGATTGGCCAAATGGCTATTCCCGGCACCAAAATGGCAGCTGGCGCGAAGCAGATGGCTCAGCAGCCACAGGATATACCAGAGATCCCAGCACCGAGCGACATGATTGCTTCGCTGAGAGAAGATGACGACGACGATGAAGTCACTCAAGTCCATTCTTTCCGCATCAAGAGCGAGGATCGCGAGAAGGTTGTCAAGCGGTGTCGCAGAATTGGGCTGCCACTTACCGAGGAGTATGACTTCAACAATGATGAGAAGAATCCGAATCTGGAAATCGACCTGAAGCCTCACGCGCAGATTCGGTACTACCAAGAGAAGGCGTTGAGCAAGATGTTTTCAAACTCCCGTGCGCGGTCCGGCATCATCGTGCTACCTTGCGGTGCAGGTAAGACGTTGGTCGGTATAACAGCCGCCTGTGGTGTCAAGAAGTCCGTCATCGTTCTCTGTACCAGTGCCATGTCCGTAGTTCAGTGGCGTGCTGAGTTCATCAAGTGGTCCAACATCAACCCGGAAGACGTTGCAGTGTTCACGGCGGACAACAAAAACCAATTCCCTCGCCAAGCCGGAATCATCATCAGCACATATTCCATGATTAGTAACGCGCGGAAACGCTCGTATGATGCTGAAAAGGTTATGAAGTTCATTCGTGAACGCGAATGGGGGTTGTTGATTGCCGACGACGTGCACCTCGTTCCAGCGAACATCTTCAAAAAGGTAACATACGAGATTGCATCGCATGCCAAGCTTGGCCTAACCGCCACGCTTCTTCGTGAGGACGACAAGATCGATGACCTCAACTTCTTAATAGGCCCGAAGCTGTACGAGGCCAATTGGCAAGAGCTCTCGGAGCAGGGCCATATCGCGAGGGTACAGTGCGCAGAGGTGTGGTGCCAAATGACGCCAGAGTTCTACACTGAGTGGCTCAAGCCGTCGTCACTACAAAAGAGGGCACTACTGTCGATCATGAATCCCAGGAAGTTCCAAGCATGTCAGTTTCTGATCAACTACCACGAGTCGCGGGGCGATAAGATCATTGTGTTCTCTGACAATGTTTACGCTCTCGAGAAGTACTCACGCAAGCTTGGCAAAGCCTACATTTACGGTGCGACTCCGCAACAAGAGCGACTCCGCATTCTCGAGAACTTTCAGCACAACGAGCTGGTGAACACCATCTTTCTGTCCAAGATTGGCGACACCAGTCTTGATTTACCCGAGGCGACATGTCTGATTCAGATTTCATCGCACTACGGTTCGCGTCGTCAGGAAGCACAGCGCTTGGGTCGCATTCTCCGAGCCAAGAGGAGGAACGACGAAGGTTTCAACGCCTTCTTCTACTCCCTTGTTTCAAAGGATACCGACGAGATGTACTACTCATCCAAGCGCCAAGCCTTCCTCGTAGATCAAGGATACGCTTTCAAGGTCATCACTCGATTGGAGGGCCTCGAAAACTCGGACAACTTGGCATTCGCGACTCCAACCGAGCGACGAGAATTGCTCATGGATGTCTTGCTAGCGAGGGATGAAGATGCGAAGGAGGAGAGGATTGAAGGCGATGCGTTCGGCAGCAACTATGCTTCGGGCAAGAACAAGAAGAAAAAGAACGGCGTGAGGAGGGCGGCCGGCACACTTTCCGAACTGTCTGGTGGACAGACGATGGCGTACATGGAGTTCAACAAAAGCAGGAACAAAGAGCTCAAAGGAACCAAGGGTGTGCAGAATGCGTTCATCCGAAAGCTTGCCAACTCAGCCAAGAAGAAGGCTTCTTAGATATTATTTCACGGACTGCATTATGTGGGACTCACGTCGTGCTACCTTTGAATTTGGATGTTCAATGCATTTCCTCGGAGTTTAGTCCGGCAACACGTGTGTGGCATCGGATTCGCTTTCGGCGCAATGCGTGTTGACAAGGAAGACTGTTATGTAGAGTTTAAACTTGACCCAACAGTGTGGTAGCTGAGATTGTCCGATCGAGATCGTATACGCCACCTCCAATGCAGGTGAATATACATGTGTAACCTATATGCTGCGAATCGGCGTGAGTGTACAGTCAGGCGTGTCTCATGAGTTGGCAGGGTCGGGACACGAACTCGCTCTAGCTCAACGCCCTGACGGAAGGAAGTAACCGTCCGCACCACGGAGCAGCAGGTGCGCCCCATCACGACGCAATCCCCGCATCTCAGTGCTGTTTAACCTCCACCTCTCTTTTTGCTTGGAGCGTGATCTGACTACCACTGCGCTCATTGGATACACCGCCCGCATGGATCGACTATCGCTTGACTTGGGTCTCACGGACGTATCAGTAATCATTACCGGAGGTGCGGGCTTGATCGGACGAGTTGTGGTTGATCACTTTCTAGCAGCCGGCTCCAAGGTCTCTTCTCTCGATATCGCCTACCCGACGAATGACTCTACGCCAGATCCTGCGCGACCGGCTTTGAAAGCCATCCACTGCGATGTGTCCAGCGAGAGTTCAATTACACAGGCCTTCGCTGCTGCAACGGAGGCACATGGTCCGGCTGAAGTCTGTATCGCGCTGGCGTCTCTCGATCTCTCCGTGCTGAAGCCGTCATCGTTTGCAGATGCACCGCTGAGCCAATTGCAGAGCGTGCTCAACGTGAACGTGGCTGGGACATGGCTCACCGCCAGAGCGTGGTTTCAGGGCTTGCGGCAGGCGAAGCAAAACGGCACGGCATTGAGGCATCCCAGCCTCATCATGATTGGATCTGAGAGCGGGCATTTCGGGGAGAGGCAGAATGCCGAATATGCTCTAGCAAAGAGTGCCGTGCAAGGGGGTTTGCTCATGTCGTTGAGGGCCGAATCACCGCGAGTATGGCCAGGTGCACGGGTGAACGTGGTGGCGCCCGGACCAGTCGAGACGGATCGTTGGCACATCGAGTGCAAGCAAAATCCCGATCAACGATATCTTGAGGCTCAAGCAACGGTATGCGCAGTTCTTGCAGACCGTCCCACGATGCACTAGCGGCACCTCGCTTTTACCCTAGCACACGCAATTCTCCAAGGCCTCGCTTGCAGAACATAGCTAACATATTCAGACTGCGCTATGTGAGCCTATTCCGGTCAAGGCTGTTGCAATGGCAATCCTCTCACTTGCCAGTCACAATTACAGCAGCCATATCCACGGTCAAGTTGTCAACGTCGACGGTGGAAAGCAAGGCAAAGTTATGTGGACAAAGGAGGAAGTGTCTTGATCACAGTCCAGACTTCGATCCAGATTGGCCTCGATCAGAGCTGCCTTATTACCACGCATTCAACAGCCCGGCCCGCGAGGTTGTCAAAGGTCACGACTTCTTTCTTGGTGTTTGGATGCGTATATTTCCGCCTGGATTTGTATAATATGATGCATACACTCCAGCCTGTTGTATGTCTGGCGAATCAGCGCCAGTCGATCCACCAGCACAGGCCCGTAAGTGCATCCCGAGTCTCTGGTACGCCGTCGCAGTAGCACTTTGACATGCCATGCAGACTGGAGTCTCGGACTGGGGCGTAGTGCATGCTAACTTAGCTCCCCGGAACATGCACGTATCGTGCGACTCTTCTTCCTGCGGATGCTACTTCCGGCGTGAGACAGGGATGGTGTGTCTTGCGCCGGCCCCAGCACTTGTACAGGCGAAGTTCCAGACGGACAGTACACCGTAACAGGTACGGTGTACGAAAGCATGTGCTCGCATCCTGCTGGTGTGACTGGCGACTCGAGTTGCCTTGTCGGGACTCGAGAGAGGTCTCGCCTGGCAGCCGCCCTGCCGTGTCGCTTGTCTGGCGCCATTCTAGCTCGCCACCACACATGGGGCTCAACACATGGGGCTCAACACCACACGCAAAATGTGGTCTACCACAGTACAAAGGCGGAAGCAAGCTTGCGCCTGGTAGGCGTACTTGTACCCACTTGTAGTGGATCGCTACGGTAGCGGATGTCGGCCAACCTGAGGCCCACTCCGACACCAATCTGCTCCAGCGGAGGCGGCCCCGTAGCGAATCAGTCGCCACCTGCAGTAGCACTTTTCGACTGCTGCTGGCGCTACCGCGCGCAAGAAAGCTCGGTTTGCAGCCATGCTGACCCTTGGCTCGCGCTTGCTTCACGAGCGCCCGTCAGTGTCCGCTCTGGTGTTTGCTCTCCTTGCTGAATCGTCGACGAGCGATCACAATGCAAAACCCGGCGAGATGCCACCGGCGTGGGTCACTTCGTCCTCGCCTCACCACCCCTGCCACAGCGGCCTGATCTCCCAGTCGACCGTTCTTCCCACCGGCTCGCCTTCCCCACTGAAAATCCGATCCTTTGCCTTTTCGGCCTGCATCGTGATGCAATGTCATCAACCGCCTTTAACAATGCCATAGCACTGGAACTGACTCGCGTACCTTCGCTCGCCGCGCAAATGCTCGCCACCACTCTCTCTTCCTAGGATGCCCACTTGCTTGTCCTCAGCCCTACAGTACCTCTAAGCGAACTTCATCATGGCCAACTTCCGTGCGTTGCAGCCCGCGCCCATGGACGAGGAGACACCACCTCAGCCGCAGAGCAGGCCTCTCCTGACACAGAAGCCAAAGCGGACGGTGACCCTCGGTGCCTGTGTTGCCTGTCGTAAAAGGAAGTCCAAGTGCGATGGCAACCGTCCCGTCTGCACGTGCTGCGCTCAGAAGGACACAGACTGTCTGTACGAGCTGGGCCCAAACGAAAAGCCATCGCAGGCCATGAAGCGCAAGAACGAGGAGATGCAGGGCGAGTTGTCAAATTTACGTCAGCTGTACGACTTCCTCCGGCTCCGGCCGGAACAGGAAGCCATGGAGATTTTGCGGCGCATCAGAGCAACCTCACCAGATGCTTCACCCTCACAGCGCATACAACAACTGGCAGACTTTGTGCGTCATGGCGACATTCTCATCCAGAACCCTCCTCACTCACCACCCTCGCCGTACCAACAAGACAACGACAAACCCCTGACTCTACCATCCATCCGTTTGGCATTGGACACACCGAGCAATCTGGACATGCAGAGCCTCCCGTTTCCTGGTATCCTTTCTTTCGGATTAGAGGGACCGGCCAGCCAACGACGAAGATACGGGTCCGATGTTGATGTGTCTGTCCGGTAAGCAGGCCTAAACATCTCTTGCGGCCACTTTTGACCAACTCCAGCTCAGGTAGCCAGACCACCCTTTTGCCTACTACTTCTGTAGAGGTCATTTCACATTCGCCACCAAATTGCGCCGCGAATCACTCCGTGACAGACCCACGGCTAGCTTCAGCACAGAATTGGACAACAGTGACCAATGACACTGACCTGCTTGTATCCATCTTGTCTACATGGACCACACACGAATACTCTTACTACCACTACCTCGATCGAGACGCTTTCCTTGACGACATGGCCAGTGGGCGAGACGACTTTTGCTCCGAACTCCTGGTGAACGCTCTTTTGGCGAGTGCCTGCGTATGTTTCCATCTCCATCATGTTATTCTGAAGAGTGGCCTGCTCCTGAATATGAACCTGCACTTGATGTATGCTTATCCCATGGCAGTCTACCAGCCCACTAGTCAAGGACAGGTCCAAGCCCTTCTCCGAAGCATCTATTATGACCGACTTTTTCAAAGAAGCAACAAAGCTTTGGGACCTGGAAGCTGGCAGCTGCAGTCTCACCAGGATACATGCTGCCATATGTCTCTGTAAGCGCATTCATCGTCAGCATAATTCCTTCGCCATTTGGCCTGCCTCTTGCGCGCGCCGTCTCTGAACCGCAACTTCAAGGCGTAACAAAATTCCTTCCTGAAATTGTCTATAGCAATCTTATAACATTGCTAACGGACCATAATCTCAGATCTCTTCCTCGGAAAACATGGTCGGGACAAGAGTGGACACGAGTTCCTTGTGGAAGCATGCCGGATAAGCCAATGCCTTGGCTTGCTCGATACACAGCCTTCGCAAAATCCACAAAAGCCACGATTTGCGTCGCAGACCCAGTGGGACCACGTACGTGCGGTCACTATCTGGACACTGTTCAATTTCCAACTGTACGCAAACTTGCTACCTGAGCGTGGATACCCATCGTGACTAACTGGTGGTGGCAGAAATATGGCATTTACCTACTCCTTCCCAGCCATCATAAACATTATACCGTTTGTTCGCATACCTTATCATAATGTCCCTGATGCTGAAGGTAAGGACCATGTCTGCCTCATTGATACAAATAAGCTGATGCACTCGCAGCATTGTTCCGCTCCGAATGCACTAAGAGCATCATCATTCTCGATTGCATCAACGCGATATACAGTCACCCGACGGATGCTGAGCAAGCACCTGCCCCTCCAGAATCTGACCAAATCGAGACATGTTACGGCCGCCTCAAGTCCTGGTGGCAAGCCCGGCCATTAAGCCTTACCCCGGAGCAGTCACCATCAAAAGAAAATTTGCTCTTCGCGTACGTTCATGCGCATTGAAACCTATCGATAAGACTGACTTTGGACAGTATGATTTACCACACGAACGTTATCAACTTGTTCCAACGCTTACTCAACCATGGCGTTCCTGACGGTCCCGTCAAATCATGTCGCGACCACGCACAACGTATCACGTTTACCTCTCTCAAAGAGATCCGGCGACTCCTCGCACTACAAGAACTGCGCTACGGATGGGCTAGCTCTATTGGACTCGTCCTCCATCCACTGTCAGTTGCCAGCTTTGGCAGCCTCGAGGAGATTTCGCAAACATATCCAGATGTCACGGATGTAGAGCAAAGCGAGCCATACCAGGGACTCTTAGTATGCCTCAGAGCCCTTGCGAGCCTGTCGAGCTACAACTTCTACGCGCAACCACTTTTCCGGCTGCTCACGCAAAAATGCCAAGCTATGGATCTCCCATTACCCATAGAGCTGCAAAGCACGGTGGATCACTACACGAGCGAGGAATGGACACGGTACGTGGCCAGCGTGGTGAGCAGCCAATACATTGCAGACATGAGCAAGTCGGCGCCGGACACGGAGAGCGCAAGGATGGATGCGATCATCTCCGCTTGGGAAGGCTTGACTCTGGACGAGTATGCCAAAGGCAAGGAGCGACGGCATTAAAGTGATGTCAAGTCACTGAACAGTGATATTTATGCATAGAAATTGTGGCGCATTTGGGACTTCAAGCGGGATTTGGGCCATACCCTCTACACCTTTGCGGTGCTGTTTTGGCGGGCGGGGAACAAAATCCATATTCTGTTTCTCAGTGCAATCGGATTTGGAATTGCATTGCATTGCATTGCGTATCAGACTTTTCCTTTGCACGCGCTAGATGCAGCTATGTACAATGAAGACATTTCACCGATATGCTAACGACATATATCCCCCTCGGCCAGTCTCGGCATCCATCCCCTTGGCGGATATTTTCCCCTATCCATAGCAATCCCTGCTCGCTCGCTTCCTTCCCTTCCCACTACTGTAGGTGTACCTTCCCACTCAAACCCCACAGCCATATCCGTACCTCCCTCTCCACTTCAGGCCCCCGACTTGCGCCTTCGTTTCTTTCACTCCGCCCTTGCCACCATCCAAGCCTCCCCGCTATCGGCACCATTTCAAGCCCTCCGACGTCATCCATGTCTGCTTTCTACTTGCCACTCTCACGCCATTTATAGAGCTTCTTCGACCCTGGCGCTCCAGTCGGCCCGTGCCGAGCAAGCTCCGGCGCAAAGTTCCGGACGACTCGGAGGGCGGTGCGTGAACCAGGATTTCGATGCTGGTCTTTGTGCGGCGTGTGAAGGGGATGGAATTGGTACAAGTAGGGTGAAATGAGTCGCTGTGGAAGCAGCGCGGCAACTTGACGATCATTGATACGGACTCGTGGGGATTAAATAGTTGTGCTGCGGTGCGGTCACTTCGCGTTAATTGTCGCGAGGGCTCACTGACATGGAAAATGAGAGCATATCTGTAGCAGTCTCTTCACATGCACCTGGGTTAACGTTAGACCTGCTTAGCGACTAGCTTGAGCTTTGCAAGCATCGCTGTGAGAACGGCACCGGCTCATGATTGCGATCTGAGTGACAAAACAGTTGATCGTCGTTGGGTATCTACACTCTAAAGCTTGGGTCTCTCGATGTCGAAATTGGAATGGCAAGATTGTGTAGATCGATCGCCAAGAACCCTTTATAAGGGCATAGATCATTCAGGCATGCCGTTTCAGGTAGTCACATCGGCATTTGACACTGCTTAAACTTTTCGTAGCTGTATCTAGGGCATACACGCGTAAGTCTTCGTCAGTTGCTAAGAGGAATCCTGTGTTTCCAAAACATCATCCCCTGAGGATCGCTGTATTGGGCATGTTGTCGAGACGTGGCTACGACACAGCACGACGCGACGAAATAAAACGTGATTGGATACATATTGCCGCGACCTAGGAAGGAGACATTGTACCGCAAGTTCAAGGATTGAGCGGGTTTCGATCGCATCATTGCATTAGCCAGGATAAACCGCCGGGCAGCGTGTGAGGTAAATTGAGCCTCGGGTTCCGAAGGACTTCACGATTCAGTAAAATAGTGCCTAACGAACAAAAGTAGAAATACGAGCAACAAGTGACGCACAGCTGTGGAAAGGGCAACGACGCTTCCCCGGCAATAACACTAGCCTCACATTAATCCCCGAACCTCGGTTGTTACCATAAACTTATCTCATTCTCGCCCGCTCTGCCGAGCTTTTGCCCTAGGCTAGCAAGCTAATTAGGCGTAGCGTGCTACTAGCGCGCTGCTAAAAACT
>TARA_R110002003_G_scaffold73_5_pt1 | contig 10959 bp, 11 predicted proteins | sample TARA_R110002003 | Tara Oceans TARA_R110002003 (sample SAMEA4396441) | marine metagenome | biome: Westerlies Biome; feature: [SRF] surface water layer (ENVO:00010504); material: water (ENVO:00002006), including particulate matter (ENVO:01000060) such as... | depth 5 m | reverse complement strand
GAGTGACTCGGATGCGCTGCCTCACACCTCCAGCGTGGATCAAGCGTTTGACCATCTCAGGCAGAATCGCGAATTGTTCCTGGCCGAGCTCAAAGAACGTGTCGACTTCCCTTGTGTGCTGGTAGTTGACCGGCGGACGTGATGCGGCTGGCGCCTGCGACTCACGGACTTGGCCATTCAGGTACATATTCATGCGCTTGTGCTGTTCCATTGTCATGGTGCTCTCGAACTTGAGATCCATGTTTTCCGACTTGATGACCGTCTCGGTGTCATGGTAGCCACGCAACCGACTGTTGCTCTGTCGGTCGATGACGTGGCCCCAGCGCGCCTCTATCTCCAGCTGTGTATGTTCCGACTCAAGGATCGCGTTCCGCACCGCATCATTGCGCACAGCCTTGTTCCAGATGAAGTCGCATACTTTGCGCGAAACATCGTCGTAGACATGCGCGTCGTTCGATACGGGACGCGCATAGCCGGTGAGCTCGGTGACGGTACCGACTTTGGATGGCGCACTATGGCCGTTCACCGGAGGTTCGTTTCGATGAACCATCGAGGGTGGTGGAGGATGCGCCTGGGGTTGAGGTGCAGGTTGCGGTGGACCGGCTGGGGGTGGCCGTGGTGGCCGTGCCTGCTGCCGCAGTTCCTGTTGTTTCTGAAGCTCTGGTGAGAGTTGCTCGCCTTCACGATATGCCCAAATCGGTTTTGGGTCGCGGCGCTTGCGCTTGATGGGCATTGGATTTCGGACGGGCCTCGATGGAGTTTGGAGAATCGCGGAGGTGGTGACGGGGCTCGGCGCAGATATTGAATGTGGATTCGAGAGAGAGCGGCGCGGTAACACCACCGCGCCCTCGTCATGATTCACTAGCGCGGATATATCCATTGTGGGCGGTGGTCGAATTGTGTTCATGCTGGTCGCGCACATCCCATCTGAAGAAGGTGCCAAGCCGCTAACTGGCTACCACTGTGTCTGTCCCTTTGTTGCAGGGCTACACAGTCCCGCTTTGGATCACGCTGAGAATTGATAAGAAGAACAGAGGGGACAAGAAGTGCTCGTTCAAAGTTGTCGTTACAGTCGTTCCATTTCACTAGTGCTACATCAAAACTCGTACCATGTGCGCCTGGGCCGTGATTGCTCGCACGAGTCATGTATGCTTTGTTCATGTCATCTCCGCGCAATGAGCAAAGACCCTGCATCTATGCACCCCAATCTTCCTAGATTCCTCATAACCTTCAAGCTTCCGTGTCTAGGCCAAGATCTTCCTGCGCAGGAACAATGCGGAGGGTGTTGGTGTGGCCCATACCTCCTCTCCAGCCCTGCACGCAAATGACCGGGGCACCCTTCTCTAGAACACCCAGCTTGATGGCATTCATAATGCCCCACTTTAGGCGGCGATCAACATCCTCTTGCCATGGTGCCTGGTTGAAATCGGGCTTCTTCTCGGGGAAGTAGAAGGGGTAGACGCCGCGATACAAGTGGGAGTACTGTGATTGTCAGTGGTGAATATGGGAACACGCTGGCATGCTTACTCTTGATGCGGTAGCGTTACGCGTAACCATGATGATCGGGCAGACGGGACGGTACTTGGAGACGAGTCGTGCGGTGGTACCACTAAGGCATGTTAGTATCACTTCAAGGGAGCACAGGACGGACAAGCGCAAAACTCACCTAGTGGTCAGGACCAAGATAGCACCCGCGTTCTGCTCCAAACTGGCACTGACAGCAGCCATGGCACAAGTCTCGGAGGTTGGGCATGGGAAAGGTGCCAATTTCCTCAGCTCGTCAAAGGCATTGACGTAGGGAATGGCGACCTCAGCGAGCAAGCAGGTCTCGTGCATCATGGTAACAGCCTCGACTGGGTAGTCTCCCTTTGCGGTCTCGCCAGACAACATGACGCAATCGGCACCATCGAGAACAGCGTTACCGACATCGCTGACCTCAGCACGGGTCGGGCGGGGGTTGTAGGTCATGGACTCGAGCATCTGGGTCGCGCAAATGACGGGCTTGCCGGCAATGTTGCACTTTGTGATCATCATCTTCTGAGCGATGAAGACCTGACTGGGAGGGATCTCAATGCCCAGGTCACCACGGGCGACCATGACACCGTCCGTCTCCTTCAGAATGTCGTCGAAGTTGTTCACACCCTGCTGGTTCTCAACCTTGGCAATAATCTGAATGTCCTTGCCCTCCTCGCCCAAAACTTCCCGGATAGCGGTGATGTCGCTACCGCGGCGGATAAACGAAGCGAAGACCATGTCGACCTTGTTCTTCACGCCGAATTTCAAATCGGCCTTGTCCTTCTCCGATAGCGGAGGAAGATCGATATCAGTCTTGGGGAGGTTGACACCTTTCTTGGAGGAGATCTTCCCGTTGTTCACGCACTTGACTTTGAGTGTCTTCTCGTCTGTGATCTCGAGGACCTCGAACGACAGAACACCATCGTCGACGTAGATGGTGCGGCCAACCTCGATCACCTTGGTGATGTTCTTGTAGTCCACATACATGTTCTTATCGTCGCTCTTGGTGGCGTATGCCTCATCGGTGGTGATGTTCAGCTCGGTGCCAGCCTTGATAGGAATATCCGCGTCCCCGACAGTGTTGCCCGTCCGGATCTCTGGACCCTTGGTGTCGAGCGCAATGGCGAGCGGCCTGCCAGGCTGAACCTTCTCGGCCTCGCGCGCATTGTCAATGACCGACTGGTGGTACTCGTACGAGCCGTGGGAGAAGTTCATGCGGACGACGTTGAGGCCAGCCTTGCGGAGCGCGTTCATTTTCTCGGCGGAGTTGGTCTTGGGGCCGATGGTACCGATGATGGAGGTGCGACGGTACTCCTTCGCAGGGTGGTACTCGGTGTTGAGCTGGCTGAGCCATTCGATCCTGGTTCTGCCAGCATTAAGGTGGTCGAGACTGAAAATATGCTGTCAGTGAGCATTCAGACAATCTCGTTGCGGTAGCTTCCGGCAAATTTCTTGATGTAACACATGAACAGAGGCACGACGGCTAAGCTGGCCGCTGCAAACCTGTTCTATTGTGTAGTCCACTAAAGAGCATGATCGGGGCATAAAGCACTCTGCGGAGCTGTCAATACGTACGCGTTAGCCATCTTTGCAAACTGCTTCTTGTGTTGAGATGGTGTAGCAGAGGATGATAGCGGAGTGCGGGGCCGGTGGATGCTGCCGCTGAAGGGAATCCAATTGCTTGGAGAGGAGTTTGAGCAGGAGGGTTGAAATCTACCAAGCTTGCTTCCCGGAGATGCGCCTGGTTTTGAGCTTTCAAGAGCGGCCTAAGATTTGTTGTTGAGCTCCTCTGGACTTGGAGGGGCAGCGCGGCGCTAGCGATGCGTGGGGCTTCCTGCAGCTGGAACGTTTGTAAAACGAAGAGGAAATCGAATTATGACAATTGGGAAAGTCAGTCGTAGAAGACTTCTGGAGTGCGCCGACTGGGCCGCTTATAACGCAGCTGGCCGAACACTGAGGCAGGGCCTATGACGGCAATGGCACTGCGCTCGTTTCTTCTGCTGTCCACCCACGTTGTTGCATCATTTGTTTCCATATCCCGCCCAGATAAGCTCCCAGACGCAAGCTGTTTTTCCAAAGCATTGAAAATCTCAACCTTGCCGGCTGGCGTCTCCGGCTACGGCCTGTTCGCTTTGCTGCGCGGCCGGTTGTGCTCGCGGGTCATGGCTCGAGTGGGTCAGTCGTCTCAACCCGCGCGGAGGTGTGGTGTCTCGAACGGCGGCTGCACGAGGACAGGTCATTCGAATGAGCAATGAGCACTGGCGAGGCAGAGCCGCTTTTATATGCACTACGGCAAGAGAGCTCAGGTTCCTACATGACCCGCATTTGCTCCGCATGGCCGTTCGCAAGACTCTGGCCCGAGGATGAGGTGCTCAAAGTTCTCGAGTGCCGCTTCGATGCGAGCAAAGTTGTGGAGCCTCAACAACAGCTGGCGAGAGATTCCAGCATACCATGGGAGCCGACCTGAAGTCGAACAGTAGAAATCTAATAATGCAACCCCGTTCATAGATATTGTGCATTTCCTGGACCCTGATGCCATTGCCCAGGGCCACCACAATCACATGCATTGACAACTAACTAAGTTAAGGCAGGAAGGCACCAGCCACACTCCGCATCTACAGCCGTTCTTACACCGCCGCAGCTTTCAGTCAACAACAGCACCTTATACCCGGAGATATACCCAAACCTCAGCGCCGATACCACCTTCAGCAACAGAATCCTCTCGATTTCTCATACATCACTTATACACCGCCCAACATGGTCGTACGTAGGCTCAACCGCGGGCATGCGTGATCGCCTCCGCCGGTCGCATGCCACCACGCTCACAGCTCTACAGCTCGGGAAAGTCGCACACTACGCCTTCGACGCAGTCTTATGTACGCCCGCGGCTCACCCCATTCTCCCCCGATCCTCCTCCTAACAAGCGCCCCAGTATCCGCCTTCCTCGCCGGCGTCCGCCGCTCCACAGGCCTCACGTATGTCACCCCACGCGCGAATCACCCTCTCCACACTCCATTCCACTCGCTCCTCCGCACACCTCGTTCCCACGCTGCCAAAACCTACGCTAACACCCGGCTGACAGTCCCAGTATAAAGCCCGACCAGTTCAGCGAAACGCCCGGCGTCAAGAAGTGGATCGACAACTACCTCTGGGTCGGCGAGACGGTCATGGATCAGAGCGTGGCCTTCTTCGCGTCGAGTTCGTACTTTGAGCGCAAGCGATAGAAGCGCACACGGCAGCGGATGGCGCGTGGTCATCGGCGGCAGAGGGGGGAATTGTATATGGATGGGATGGAATAAGCCGAGTTGACGTGAAGAAGAGTGTGGTTATGCGTATGGGTTATGAAGAACTGGATTCTCGACTCGATGAATAGCGAGTAAGCACGAAGGCGTTTTGGGCGCGCTGCGTTGTGTATACCTGCGGAGACTGAAATGCATCACGTTCGATGACTGATTTGGAAGAAATGGAGATCATCATGCTGAATTACTTGGTACTTGGGTATCCGCTGCGAATGACTGAGCTATCGCCTTGAAGTATATGAGAAGTGCAATAGTGATGCTCGCAAAGCAGCCTCATCCTCGCCGCTTGAATCTGAAACCAGTTTCCTCTTCATCGCTATCGTCGTCGCGTCTACCGACTTTACCTCTCTTGCTCGCAGGCTGGCCTGAGGCAGCAGCGGCTCCTCGCTTCTTGCCTCGGCCCTGGGTCTGCGTCTCTGTGTCATCGACTTGTGTCTCGACGACTCTCTGCGTCCTACCACTACTCTTTTGCGTCCTCGGCACCGGTCCTTCCTCTTCAGATTCGAGCCCACTGTCTTCCACATTGATGACCTCCGTAGCTTTCGTGTGTTTGCGTCTTGTAAAGCCCGGTTCTGGTTCGGAGGAATCTTCAACCGGCTGCTTGCGTCCGCCGTTGCGTGACCTGAACGTTGCTGAGGGCTCGACGTCCTCAAGGAAGAAGGCATCGCCAACACCAAAGCCTTTCTTCGGTGGTGCTTCTTCGAGCGTAACAAGGACCTTGTGAGTTTGGGCGCCGCGCTCTACACCTCGCCGACGGAACTTCTTGAAGTTCTTGCGGCCATTCCATTCAGGGTTCCAGCGCTCGCTATCGACTTGTGACTGTCGTGCGGCGACTCTGTCAGCCCGTGGCCTGAGCTCCATCTCTTCGACTGGAGCGAGGTTGCGCATCTCAGCTATATCGATGCCCTCTAATGCTTCTCGGAGGCTGTCTTCGTCTGCTTTTCGGCGTTCCTCTTCTTCCTTGATGCGGAGGCGGGCATGCTCGCGGACGTTGACCTCTTTGCTGTCGGCTTTTGCTTGTGCGCGTTGCAAATTTTGTAGTGCTTCCTTGCCTTTGCCTATTGTCCGCTGTATAGGAGCACTTGCTTCAGGCTCAACGGACGCAGAAGGAGCGCGTGTTGCTGCTCGCTGGCGCTTGATAGCTGCGGCTGCAGGGAAGAGAGAGTCCATTTGTTCTTCCTTCTCGACTGTATTGTTGACTAGTGATCGATGCGTATGCTGCGTCTGAGTAGCTGGTGCATCGTGACCTCTCGAAGCAGCGTGCGACATGACCGATAGTTGAAAAGACTCCTGCACATCTTCCATGGCCACATCGTCGGCCTTGGAACGTTTAGGAGGCGGCTCATAGTCATCGAAACCCGTGAAGCGTCCGCCCGTCCTGGGTCGCACTGGCCGCTTCCGCGGGATTGTTTTGACAGGTTCTACCTTCTCCGGAGAGGCACTCTTTGCTGGTGATGGAGACCTAAATTGAGATTCCGGAGTTGGATGACGCATTGAGCGTCGACTTGACGCTGGATCTGGAGCGCTGGAGGGGGCGTTCACGACCTCTGCAGGCGGTCGCTGCAGAGCAGCTCGGTCCTTTGCGAGTATCACGTCGAGGAATTCATTCTGCAGGATCGATCGCTGACCGAGTGCCTGGTCCACGCCGATGACAAAACTGGCTGCCCATTCTTCCATTCCGTCTGGATAACCCGCCAGCCGGACAGTCACCACAGGCAATTTGTCGCCGCTTGTTGCGCTCCGCCTTTTCTTGCCTGCCACACTATGCACGTAATCAACATATTCTTGTACCGTCGTCTCGCCTGGCTTTATGTTGTAGAGTAGTCCCTTGCCGCCACCACCGGTGATTGGGTCCAGAAGATTGTTGTATTGATTCTCGTCGAGAAAGACGAAAGTCAGACCCGAGAAAACCTCCGTTCGCTCGGGGTCCGGCTCTAGCATATCTGGCGGGCGCGCAACTGGCTCAGACCCTGCCGGCGGTATGCACTCTTTCTCCTTTGGCCACCACTCATCAAAATCCTCTTCAAGCTTCGAGGGTGCATAATTTTGGTCTGCATCTAAGGATCGGGTGGCTACGTTGAGCACGTCGTCAAGAAAGTCACCTGTGACAATGTGCTTGCCAGCGACGAGACCAGACAGCACTTTGGGGAGGTTTCGTTTCTGCGAAACGACGTGGGTGGTCTTGTCGAACAGGAAGTCGGTCGTCGTCTTCATGTCTAAAGCATGCAGCCGAGCACTTCGAGCTTTCGAGTCTTTCGACTCCCGGGATGCATATGTGAAGACGGTCGGCCGCCAGACGATCTTGAATGGCGCATAGCCCTGTGCCAGCCGAATAGTATGCTCGGCGCCTGTCAACGTGGTTTTGTCGTACTCGATGGTGCCATCGTCCAACTTCTTGCTCTTCAGCGTTGTCCTTTCGTCGATCGTGGTCCCCTGCCGGCAGCTGAGGTCAATGACCTCGATCTTCGACCTTGCGTGCAACCTCGTGCCATCCTCCGGCTGCGCCTCGTGGACTTTGAGCATGACATGCTTTCGCGACACGGCCTTGTTGTCGATCTTCCACTGCTTACCCTCGGCGCCATCCGTTTCGCTGGATTTTGTCCGGCCGAACAGCTGCTGCGAGCCGGGTCGCAGCCATACGCGCTTCCCGCCAAAGAGCGATTCGTGTTCGAGGAACCACATTGTGGAGGGGTAGCGGGAGACGGAGCCTACGGGTGTATGAGAGGCAAGGGCGCCGCGATTGTTATCTAGGCTTAAATCGCATCGGGTTACGTGGGCGCAATAATGTCATCTTGGGTGGTCCTGGATGCCTTCGCGCAACTAGGCTGAAGTGACCAAGTGACCCATGCGCGGGGCGCTAGACACACGCTATCATGTGAGCCGCTAGATGCACTCTTACTCCTTGCAGAGCGAGTGGACCTCTGTCTACGAACTCCATCTATCGTGCGTCGTGTCTTGACTTGGTCCGCTTGCAGCACCGTGAAGGTATACAGCTACCGATTTCCCTGCGTTCCTCTCATTGTCCTATGGCAGACGGCAGAAGAGCCTTCAGTGCCGGTGCTTCGCCTGCTCGTTGTTCCACAGATGTAGAGCCATACTCAATCACAGTGTAGAGAACCCATCGGCTGTGCTTTCAATCTGTACAGCCTGTCTACCTTCACGCCATCCCAGCTGTCCAGCTAAACTTGCTGTCCTCTGCTAGGTCCAGCACTTGCCCGAGGCCGCTTTCCGCAACCTCTCAGTCCGAGAATAAAGCAGCGGCTACGATGCATGGCAGTCCGACCAAACGAGCATGGAATTTACTGCAGCGTTCATTTTAAAGAAAGAAATGGGATTCTTGCGGGATGGTATTGTCATATCGGAGTTGCTGCACAGTGGATTTGCGTTTCGGACACCGCGCCCAGCGACCCGAGTAAGCATAGTTTCACAACACACCACTCCTCCGTTTCATCTACTGATCAGTGGCTGCGGCGCCTCCCGTTGAGCCTCAATTTCCGACACTCCGCTATGCGACAGTCCGGGGTTTGCCAAGGGTCGAGCAGCATCGCATCGTCAGCGCTTACCTGGAGAAGTTCATGGCGCTAGACATGTTGCCATCGGCATCTCGTTAGACTCGTGCAATAGGCTGTGGCATGCAAAGATACTGCTTCGTCACTGGTCATGCTCCCGGAAAGCTATGTCTTTCAACGATCCACATCCTGGTGTACAGTTGCTCCTCGTTTGCCGAGCTTAGCTGTGCCGGCCTTTCGCATCCTACACCATAGCGTTTTGCACGACGCATAGGCAGACTCCTTAAGGTATATAAGAGAGCACGCAAGTTGTTCTTCAAAAGGCATCAGCATCACCATCTAGCAGCCTATCCAAGCATCCACATCTAGTACACTCCATCGCTTCTCTAGCACCAATCGTTTCAGTACTCGTGTTCAGTTCCAGCCCATTCAACGAACAAAATGAAGGCCTTCACCATCCTCGCTACCTTTCTCAGCGTCGCTGCCGCAGTGAACCCCTTCGCTGCTCGCGCCGACTGCTCATGTGACATCTCCAAGTGCCCATCCGGCCCTGCTGTGAGACTGCGCTCGCCGAGGCTCGAACCAAGTTACTAACAATCACGTAGAACTGCAAGTGCGTGACCAGTCTTCTCGACGCTTGCTACGTCGCCCAGACCAACGCTGGAATTGATTGCGGCAAGCCTGTCTATCCTGTTCGCATGCCATACACCACCTTTCCAATATCAATCGGCTAACCATACTCTCAGTCCGGCTGCTCTTCCAGCACCACTCCCATCCAAGACCAGGCTTGTGGCGGGAGCACCGGAGGTTCTTGCAAGTCCGACCAGATCTGCTTCGTCCCTGATCGCAGCTGCGACATCCATACCGGCAACTGCACTGGTCTTTGCGCTTCGGACTACTGCGGTGGATACTATGTAAGCTCGTTGCGACGTTGATTGCTCTTGGATGCCCTACTGACCTATCTGCCAGGACAAGCTGTGCCCTGACGCACGCTGGAGCTGCGTGTACGATGATGCGTGCCTCAAGAGCGGCGCGACTGATTGCGATGGGAAGTGTGTGCTCAACTAGATGGCTGGAGAGGGGCTGATGCGGTACGCCGGGGTCTGTGGGCATGTGCTGCCTGAATTGCTGAGCGAATGTGTTGGGTGCGTTAGACTGTACATACATCACTTATCATAGATTCTTCTTCTTGTACCAGCTCATCGTATGCATGCGTGTGCGACGTAGAGAAGTTCAGCGCACCAATGCACGATTATACTGACAGGAGGAGAGGGCCGGAGCGAAGCGCATCGCTTTACATGTCGCAAACGACGTAGAGGCTGAACGGTAGGTCTGAGCGAGAGGCAAGATGTGCACGTAGACCACGGTATTCACAAGGACAAGTTGAGGAACGGTCACGAAATCGGAGTAAGAAGAAGTCACGAGGACAAAGTGAGAAGCAAAGTGAGAAGCAGTCACGAAAGCAAAGTGAGGACGAAGATTGTTGGGACTATGAATTCATTGGTGCTGATGCTATCCATCCAGTTCCATTCCTTGAAGCTCCTTCCATGCCAACCAAATGCCTTGATGTTCCTTGCTTGATGTGATGTGTGATGATGTTCTTGATGTTGTTTGATGTGATGTTTGTTCCATGATGTTTCTTGCCTGATGTTCAACCTCGATGTTCATTCCAACCATGATATTCAACCTTGTGATCCTTCCGACCATGTTCAACCTTCAAATTCCAACCATGAGGTCCATGACCATGTCCAACCAGCATCAGCACCAATGTCCATGTCCTTGTCGAAGTTGATGTCGATGTCGAAGATGTCATGGCCACTGCCAACAACCCAGTACAAACTGAAGATGTTTGGAAAGTTCTGCTGCACACTCTCGAATTGACCTGAGCCGAAGCCGCCATCAAGAATGTGCAGGGCAGCTGCAAGATCATGGGAAAAGACTCTCACTCCAGGTGCACGCTGCGTTTAAAGCGTGGTTCACATGAAAGTATCCGAAAGACTGTACGGTAGGCCTCGTGCAAAGACGATCTATCCTCCAACACCGTACAGTCGACATGATCAGCTGCCCAAGCTCAAAAGCCTCGAACTGAGTTCCAAACACCAACCGAATGTGTTCCACGCTCTTTCTGTCTTTCGCCCATGATATCCAAGCGCGTTGTCGAGAAGGAAGAAGTCGAGAGGAGGAAGTCGTGAGAGGAAGGAGTTGAATGTTGGATGCCGTGAGCGTGCTCTGCTGATGTGATGTTGTTGACCGATGATGAAAGCCTGAAGCGGCAGCGACGATGTCAAGGTACGATCGTGATGTGAAGAGAAGGTGGTCGAGTGTGATGTGGATGTGTGATGATGTTGCAGTCACTTGAGGTGAAGCAAGCAGCAGAGCTTGAGGTGTCAGCACAACAACAAATGGTCAAGGAAGGTAGTTACCAGGTGAGGGCAGAGCCAAGTGAGTTGTGATGTTGATGTTGATGAGTGACCATGGCTCATGGTAGTGTGTGATGTTGATGTTGACCATGTCATATGATGTCGAGCAGTGTTGGTGATGAAGTTGAATTGATGTTGATGTTGACGTGATGTCATGTCATGTGCTCATGGTGGAAGGATGTTGTGATGAAGTGTATGACTAAGTCATGTCAGTGA
>TARA_R110002003_G_scaffold3133_3_pt1 | contig 10962 bp, 8 predicted proteins | sample TARA_R110002003 | Tara Oceans TARA_R110002003 (sample SAMEA4396441) | marine metagenome | biome: Westerlies Biome; feature: [SRF] surface water layer (ENVO:00010504); material: water (ENVO:00002006), including particulate matter (ENVO:01000060) such as... | depth 5 m | reverse complement strand
GGTTGGTGTGCCGGCGAAAGCGGTCGGGGTAACCAGATTTTGCCGTTCCTTGCTCAGCTTTCTTGACATGGCTGCACGATGCCAAATTGAAACGGGCTGGAGATGACATAACGAACGTATCATGTAAATTTACTGTTGGCCAGCTGTTTCGAAACTCCTGAGACTATGGGGATGTGAGAAGAAGCGTACTGTGCCAAAGAAGCGCAGTCCCAATGTGCGTTGGCATCGATGTCGGATCAACTGCCATCTTGAGCTAAACTATCGAGGTAACCTGCGATTATTCCGAGAGCTTCCGTAGGCAAAGTCTCCGTGGCAATTGTTGGACAGGATTATCCACCCAACGGCGGCGTGTCCGTGGGAAGATTTCCCAGATAGCTTTGCTTGATGCAGTTCCTTAAAATGCAAGGCTGTTTGAGAAGCACAATGGCGGTGAGATTAATCTCTCGACCTCTCGATCTTGGGCTTAGACTCCAGTATGCGGTCTGATCACTGGACTGGAATACGCATACATACGGACTCCCATGAATATGCGCTTCTTGGTCACTGGTGTACTCTGTTTTACGCAACGCCTCCTCCTCCGCAGTCGCTCAGGCTTTTGTTCCAGTGACCCGTTGCCAGTGTGGCTGTATGCTGCCATCTACATCTCCACGTTCGTCAGTTGGCTTGGCTTCTGGTGAACGTTCACGTCGCTTGGCCGGGAGATATGCTACGCTGGGCAAGTTGCTGGAAGTCGGTTTCCAGTCTGAACTGCAATATCGGGCCGCGAAAACTCAGACGGTCGAGGCTTGAGATTTCGTCTCAATGACGCTCCAAGCGAAGGTATCTCGACACACTGCAAGCTCGTAATAGCTTTCGCGTAGGAAGAAGACTACGTACTAGAGCAGGATTACAAATTGGTCCGTTTCTGTTCTGCGACTGCCTCTTCGTGACTTTAACACGTTGTCGATAATGTGAGAATGAGTCGTACAAGCCCATTGACTCATAAAAATGCAGCCATGATGGAGTCGTGATTCCTAGTTTGTGAACAGTACGGCTTGTGCTTTCCGACTCTCACATGCACTTGCCCGTTGCAACGTCCTTTGCCCCTGCTCACCTCCACCTTGAAACACGCAGGTGAACCACAAACTCGACTCGCACCTTTTGCCACACCAGCCTTCACTTATCATTCCATGCCAACATCAATAGAGCCATTACGTACCGTTACACAGGCGAAAATCCCAGGGACTTGCTTGCCTGCATCCAGCGCGGTACATGGTCATAAGTAAGACAAGTTGCTCTGATGAGTATGAATCACTAATGGTACACGTTTTTTAACCTTGCTCAGATTACCTATCTATATTGACTGCGAATACAATGGCCGATCCCTCCAATCAACCCGCACTCGAACAGCATGGAAGTCGCCTCTTGCGCCTACCAGGCGAGCTGCGCAATTCTATCTTCCAGTACGCACTCACCAGCGACACGCCACTTACCTTCGCTTGCGACAACATAACGAGAAAGCCGATGTTCACGACCAAGAATGTTAGCGAACAATATGTGTGCGACGTCGATCTACACGACGTCAACCAGATCAAGTTCGTGTGCCGTCAACTATACGCGGAAACTGCCGGCCTTGAACTGAAGTACAACTGCATCCGCTTCGGTGGACCGGACGGCACTTACAGTGATCGAAACCCTTCTGAATTGTTCGTCAATTTTCTACAACAATGCAATCCCATGAAGTCGCGCTGGATCAAACAGGTCACCCTTAGGCGTGGCTATGGGAGCGGAAGCATTCTCAACTTGACCGAACGGTTCAGGTCCTTGATGCGCCTGGTGGAGTTCTGCCAGTCTCATCCACAAGCTGTCGTTCATTACGTTGCGCGAGCCTTCACATATCGAGAACATCCTCAAGTTTCTTGTGACAAAGACACATGTGCCCTGTTGTTCCTCCTTCACGGTGCTTGTATTAGTCTTGCAATTCGGAGCATTGACATACGTCCTTTACTACCAGATGATTTGTCAATGGCGATGTGGTTTGGCCTCCATGGACTCAGCAATTTTGACTTCAGGAAGAAACTCGATATCCAGAATCTCCGTTTCTGGCCAGAAGAAGGACTTTGCGCCCGGGACTTTTCCGATTTGCTTAGAATTGCCTCCGCGAATTCGAGACTATCAGATGATATGGTCGAGACTTGCATCGACCATGCAACCAAATGGATTCAGGAAGGGCTGTAATCGAGCCTGAGGAGGAATTGAGGAGAAACATACGGGATGCAGAAGTCATCTGGTATAACCAAGAATGAACGTCATAATGGTGGATAAGAGGAGGACGTCGCATATATGGTATGCTGATAGGTAATAGCCTTTAAATACTACAGTGCTTCAAGCCCGATCTCGCCCTCTAGAACCAAACCAACTTCTTTTCCATCAATGCAAGGCCGTCTCGATCGCCCTTCTCGTCCCTCCAACCGCCCACCCGCCTCGGTACGCATTGCGCCTCCTCGATCAAAATCCAAGCACGCTTGTCCTATCGCCCTTGTTATCCCCAGAGTCTTCTCCCGTTAGTCAACGCATTCCCACCACCCGATCCAAGTCGCGCTCGTGGCCTTGATGTCACAGAGGGACGACTGTAACGGTATTTTATGCAACGCATGTATGGATGGTATAGTTGTGCGGAGTAGGGAAGGGTAGGCAAAACGGAGGTATGCCAAGCAGTTATGTGACAATTGGGAACACAAGGTGGGAGGAATTGTTGCGCAAAGGTTCCTTTACAGTGGATATTAGGTACTCTTGGCGTTTCTCCGTGCGGGATGCTACGGTCGATAGAAGAGAAGACAAGGTCCGAATATCCAGAATAACAGGACGGACGGAGATATACTTCTCTCGCCGCGTGTCCAGAAGTGGAAATGTTGTAATTCGTAAGGTAACGTGGTATACGAAGCCAAAACGCCGTTTGTTAGCGCTATTAACTGCCAGAACAGAGAGAGATGGAAAAAGTAGCAATGATCAGCGGCTAGAGAAAAGGCATTCGAACGATAGTAGTAATAGCTCGTCACCGATTTCCACGGGAAGATACCTAAGTGTCTAGTACGCAATGTATCCATCACCCGGACCAAGCAGGCTGACAAGATACCTCAGAAGTGGAGTCTCGCGCCCGCACCTGCATAATGCACGTCAGCCGGCCCTCACCGATGATGGCAACTCCAGCTCCACTCTCGCACGTGAGCCGCTGTCTCAGCCGCTGCAACACAGGTTCGCCCCCAATACGTCTTCTCCACTTCTCCGCATCCACGTGTGGCTGCGTAGAAATGACGCATGCGCTTGCGGGTCACGGGAAGGGCGGCCACGTTGCTTGGTGTACCTGCATTCATCACGAGTCAGACGTGTCAATTGCTTCACTGGGGCTGTTGTCGAGGCATTGCAATTGCCGATTACCACACAGCTGTGATAAGGTTCAAGGCCATGGCTAGACTGGTGCAGGTCGTTCGGCTTGGGTCCCAGAGAGAGAAAGTTGCGATGCAGGCAAAACTGCGGTTGTATATGCCCAACGGGGAAGATCCCTGTACGAGCCACATATGTCTTCGGCCTTCTTGATATCGCATATATGGCCTGTAGATTCACATGTCAGTTCATGCACCAATGGAATTACCTAATATACTCTCGTTTGAATACCGACTGACCGTCGCCGTTGTGCGTCCATCATGTGAAGATACGTTTTCTTGATGTCGGGTTTCAAAGTCCGGGGTAGACTGGGGCAAGCGATGGTGCATGAGTATTCGTGTCAAACAGCGAGCGAATGGTCGAGCCCCGACTGCGCGTCAATGGGCATGATCGCAGGGCCAAACATATGTTCTTGTCTGATATGCGGATGTCTCGGGCCGTCATGTTGTGAACCAGGCACGGGAAGCGCACGGTTGGGGAAGTGCTGGTCGTTGCATATCCACGATGCTGGCCTAACGCCCGTGCCCAGAGGACTACTCACTATGCAGCGCTGCAAGCTCTGATGTATGATTTGAGCAAGCTGGAGCCCGACACTGGCCACTCTCCCAACCACCATCCACGCACGGTTGGGGAAGCGCTCACCGTTCGTCGCCTCACGATGCTGCACTCAACGGTCGATCGAGAAGTTGGTGTCCGCCGGTTGATGATACAACGGCGGCCCCAAGAAACGAGATGCAGGGTCCAATGGTTGCCACTGCTAGCTTCCCGTTCAGCTTGATGTCGTAATAAATCTGCACGCAAGAGGAGATTAAACCAACGATCGCCTTTACGATCATCGGTGCGAGTCGAGATTCGGTTCTGATGATTCACAGCGCAGTTGTACGAAGCAGGGTCCGAACGCCTTTCCTCTCGTAACGATCTCGACATCGGAGCAAAGCAGCAAGAGGTGGCTGGCCGCAGAGACGGCCTCTTATCCATGCCAGAAAAAATTCTGCACATGGTTTTACCCGAGTGCCATACATATGTACGCCCAGCACATCGAATTGGGTGTGCGTAGGGACACATGCGGCGAAGGGCCTGCTGATCGGTATCAGAGAACCTACCTTTTCACCTCAGAAATAGGCTAAACAGCGCAGCGGAGTTGCGCAGTCAGTTGATTCGTCCCGACAGAATGGTTATGGTCTCGTAATCCGTCTCGATAGGCGGGCGAACGCCTTTCTCGAAGTTGCAGAGCCGAATCGCGCTGGAAAGCATGATCGATGGGACAAACCTTCAGTAGGTGCGAGCATTTCTGGTATTGATCCACAGTATACTGTAAGCATGCCCACTGTCCCGGGCTAAGAAGTGCACACATTGCTGGCGTTGCACGTGCACTTCAACCGTCGTCCGCACTTGTCGACTGCTAGGTAAGAACGGATGCCTCGGCACCTTCCCCGGATGCAGCAATCTCGAGCAGATCCGCCAATCCATCCTGCGTATCAGATCCGCGACGGTGTTCGCGTCGGAACAAAATCCGCAATGATGAGGCCTAAAGTTGCTGTCTTTTGGGCGGAGGAGTTGCTTGGTACTTGACAGCCGCGTGCACATGCCGTCCGGACCGATTGCATTGCGTTCTCTACTCTGATCGTCTCTTCTCCCCTCTTTTCCTCCCTTGGCACGGTTGTGCATTGGATCATGGTACTCAATTGCGAGAATTGGGACTACATTGCGCAGACAGGTGGTGCTGCGTGGTGGATGTGTTCGCTGATGGAGGAATGTGAGCTGTTGAGTGAGAAGCGCAACTGCCGCGGTATCTGCGATGGAAGGTGCGAATGCGTTAAGGTGCGGGGTGCAGCATCGCCAACGCGTGCAGATACCAAGGATGCAGTGCGTTGCGTCGACTAGAGAAAGGGAATGGGAAACGCGGATGAAGTCGTGAGCAACACCAGAGATGAATTATGTTCATAGAAGTTGAAAAGTATCAAGAACTAGCAGAGTGTGAGATATGAGATCTTTTGGCATTCCAGTCGGGGCCACATCTCACCTTACATGGCATCCAGGAATAGCTGGTGATGGAAAACAAAACACTTTCTTCCGATATGCCATAGAACACGGTCTAGATAGATGAGCGAGCAGCGCCACTGAGTAACGAGAAAATTGCAACCAGCAATGGAAAGCGAATTCTTCGAAGGCGCGCCAGCAGATGTTACCGTTGATCAACACCGAGCCCCGCGAGCGAACCCAAAAGAAAGTGTCGAAGGGAAGAGCGGTCTGTGGGTGACCCCAAAGCGAAGTTAAACTGACAGTACGTGCTAATGGTATCGCATGTTCATCCTCTGCCGCCTATGGCCAGGGCGGGGGGACCGGACCGAGTGGTGGCGGCGGGTAGGTATCTTTCTCACTTTCACAGCGTGCGCAACAACAAAAACAACAACAACAACCATGTGTTCCAGCTCCTTACATTACTACGCACCCGCAGCACCCCTTCTTCTCCGAGTCGTCCTCGATGCCCATCTTCTGGACACCGTTCGAGCCGTGGCCGCCCGACGGGGCGCCTGTGTATGACGACATCTCCTTGTTATATCTGCGGATCTCTCGTACAATGTCGTAGAAGGCGTTGTCGACGTTGATGCGTGACTTCGCCGACGTCTCGATGAATTTGCAGCCAAAGTTCTTGGCCAGATTTTGGCCCTCTGCAAGGGAGTTAGCATGCCAGTGCCATGGAGCGGGATGAGACATTGACGCACCTTGTGTCGACACCTGCCTCTCGCCGTCGAGATCGCATTTGTTGCCGACGACAATCATGGGGAAGTAATCCTTGTCCTTGACCCTCAGGATTTGTTGCTGGAAAGTCATGATCTCCTCGAAGCTCTGACGATCGGTTATCGAGTAGACGAGCAGGAAGCCCTCGCCGGTCCGCATGTACTGCTCCCGCATCGCCGAGTACTCCTCCTGGCCGGCTGTGTCGAGCACATCGAGCAGCGCGACCTCGTCGTCGATGACACACTGCTTGCGGTACGAGTCTGCTGGCGGTTAGACTCTGCTGCGCTGCGGATTTGCGAACGGCCACTCACCCTCAATGGTCGGGTCGTACTCGTCTACGAAGTGGCTCTGGATCAGCTGGATGGTCAAGCACGACTTTCCCACGCCACCGCCGCCGACTACCACCAGCTTGTATTCGCGAAGGAACTGCACGGGTCAGCACCGTTGCGGCACGGATGGGGCCAGTCTCACCTTTGATGCCATTGTGAATGTGTAAGGGGGGACAGCGGACTGCTGCAGGCGCTGTGCTGCTGCGGGAGACGGACCCGAGTGCTGCGTGAGTGCTGGGTGACTATGGGGAGACGGAGGGCGGAGAGCTCTCGTGCAGGGCGGCGATCAAGGGAGGCAAGTCCGCGGCGATGGGGCGCAAAGGTGGGAAGGCGCAATTGGAGCGGCGGTGATGGTCGGGGCAGGGCAGCAGCGTTGGAGTTGAAGGGCAGCAGGGAGGTCGAGATAGAGAGGAGACGGCAGGAGGTCAATGTTCGGCAGCAAAAACGACGGTAGCTTGTACTTGTCTAGGGCCCTGGAAGGCTAACGTGAACTCTGATTCGGCCCACTCGCTCCGTTTAGCGCCTCCAGGCCAGCCCACCCCAACCGGCGTCTGCAGCAGCGTGAATGGTGCGCGACTTTCAGGCCCTCCCAGGCACTGCAGTCTCCGCGCTGCAGCCTGCATCGCACGCCGTCGCCCATTCAGCGCGAGGCTTCACTTGCTTCCCTCTGGGCGGGCGGACGGTTAAAGCGGCGGACGCTCCCTGCTCGCATGGTCATGGGCCTCCGCACCACTCTCCGCCATCACAGCGCCATGTGGCACGGTCTGCGGCGCTGTCTGAGGGTGTGGCCGCGAGGACGTGTTCGCGCTCGCTGCAGCAGCGTGCAGTCGACCGACGGCTTTTTTTTCATTTTCGATATTTCCAAGCCTGGCCATCCCGCACATGTGATATTCGCCTCATGCGGGCGCCAGACCAAATCGCCCTGACAGCGCCCAATTGGAAACGCAAGGAAAAAGAACAGTTGCGCGTATCGCACACCTATCGCTCTATCAGTGTCGTTATCAGGGTCTGATATTGCCCGACCCGCTTAGCTCGGTGGGAACGCGGCAGGAACGGGGGGTTCTACTGTTCTACAGAGCTTCGAGAAGCATGCTGGCTGACACCTATTCTAGGGCACTTTTGCACCTCTCCACCAGTCTATTTCAACGACACGCCTTCCCCTGAGCTGCACCTCGTACAAACCCAATATCTACAGTCAATGGCATGCGGCACTCCGTCACAACTCTGCTCAGCTCTCGCTACGAGTCTTTGTCAGATGTGTCTGCATCGTCCTCCCCTTCGACAGCTACGCGCCGCCCCTGGACTGCCGCTTCTACTTCTGGCACCAAGCTCTCCATGAAGTCGCGATCGCGGCCAACGAGCGTCACCGTGTTGTGGTCCTTGCCCCATCTTGGATAGCTGCCCACCTTGACGCCCTTTGGCTCTGCCTTCGCTGCGAGCTCGGTCAAGTAGCCAGCAACGGCACTCTCAGCCATTGGAGTCGAGATGAGGATGCGAGCCACACCTTTGCCCTCGGGATCCGTCAGTCGTGGGAGGATGCGGGGCTTGAGACCGTCAATCATGGCCTCAAATAGCCTCGGCACGCCAGGAAGTATGTGCACGTTTCCATTCACGACACTGACAGGCACCCAAAGATCGTCCTTGACAAAAACAACCTGGTCCTCATCGGGCACATTGTCGTCTAGGGGCAGTTCAACCATGCGCTTCTTTGCAGTGAGTGCCGCAGATGGCACGTCCCAAGAAAAGTCTGGCTGCGACTTGTGTGGCTTCGACAACCGCTTCATGCGTTCATATGCCGCATCATGCAGCTTCAGTTGCAAGCCAAACGCCTTGGCGATGGACTGATAGGTGATGTCGTCGTGTCTAAAAGCAGCCAATATGTCAGTGGCGTCAGGTGTAGCGAGCGGGCACTGTCTTACGTAGGACCGATGCCCCCTGAAGTAACCACCATGTCATAGTTCTTCGACATGCGCCGAACGGCCTCAACAATCTCACCCTCGTCATCGGCTATCACTTCCACGCGGCGCAGGTTGATACCCAAGGAGAAGCAGAATTTTGCAAAATATGCCTGTAATGGTTGGCTGAGGTGCAGCCTCGTTGGAGGATCATGCAGCTTACCGAGTTTGTATCAACAGTCTGTCACAAAGTCAGTCAGCGCCAACACACCGGACTCGCACGAGTCGAAACAGTCAAACTCACCTTGCCTCCCAATACCTCGTCTCCTATTATCAAACATGCCGCCGTGTGGATGAGCCCCTTTTGCTGAGTCGTCGTTGCACCTGCCATGACTGATGACGTTAACGACGGACGGAAGTTCGCCGCAGAGGCGTGAGCGAAGTTGGGCGCAGGTCGTGACAGATGCCTAGCAACCTGGCTGAGTCTGCTGAACATGGAATATGCAGGGGGGCCACAGGTATGCAATGCACGGGTATGAATAGTCGAGGCTCGGGAGGGGTTCCAGAAAGGAAGACGGCCATGAATCTGTGATGCGTCCACTAGCGCGAGATGCGGAGCCACTCCGCCCCGCCATGGTTCATGCCATCTTGTTCAGCCCTACGCCAGCCGTCGCTCGCGGAACCACCTTGTAGACCGTAGCTCTTTCCATTGCTACACACAAACCTCGCTCGCGCAATATGGTTAGTCTTACGCACTTACTGTCTCCACAAAGACGGCTGACGCTCCCGACTAGTCATCCGAGGCGCGACTGTACACCTTCTCTGACGAGACGAAGCAGAAGCTGCGCAAGTTTAGGCTGGGCACCTCGCGCGCCAAAGACCCGCAGGCCGTCATCTGTACGCATCCGTGATATCTCGTAGCCATGCCTCCCCCGAGCCCATCGAGGGCGCCCACCTTTCCACGTTACAAACGAGGCTGATGCCACCGTGCGCCAGACGAGATCGACAAGAAGACACTGGAAATACGGCCAGTCGACGACGATGTCTACTCGGATGTGCCAAGCCTCGCTGACGAGCTGCCCGATCACGCACCGCGATTTATACTGCTCAGCTACCCGTTGACATTGGTAGGCATGCATACAATTTTGGCAGAACAGGGCTGTGCTGACTGCTGGAGGATTCCGGACGGCTGTCGGTTCCATATGTCATGCTGTACTACCTCCCCATCACCTGCAACAGCGAGGTCAAGATGCTGTACGCCGGCGCGAAGGAGCTTATGCGCAACACATCAGAAGTGAACAGGATCATCGAGATTGACAGTCCCGAGGACCTGGAAGAGATCGAAGAGAAGCTGAAGCATGTGTAATAGGCGCAAGTTCTATTGCGGCAAAGACAATATGACGAATGGAAGCACCCGGCCGCTTCATATCGATGTCTCAACAGCGGGGATATAACAATTAGCACGAGGCCGTGGAGGCTGGGGTTTTCAGCATCTGCTTCCGAATTCGAGCACGATGTTGTCGAACAGCCTGGACTATTCATGTCTCGACACCAATCGAACCTTTCCAAGCCGCAATGTTCTATTTGATCATTCTTCACACGCTGCGCATCCGCTCACTACCATTGCATCATGATGCGTTTTTCGGCTTCATTACTGATATATGACCGACATCCCAGCGCCAGATCATATACAAATCTTAGGGTCAGGGGTTAAGGATCGGCGAAGGCGCCACATTCGTCTCCCAACATCCGACGAAACGTAACACCTCGACCTTGTCCCGCGTCTTCCATCAGCGATCATCATCTCAAACTGTCATTTGACCTTCCTGATTGAGCAACACAGCGTGGACGTCGGCAGCTCCATCTTGAGGCGACTCTCGAGGGTCGCGTCCGTTCGCGACGCTAGTCCTCTCGGACGATGTTAAATTGCCCAATCAGGGGAAAGCTCACTACCACACGTGTGATACGTGTGGGTTATCATCTCGCAAACTTCCTTTTGGGTATAGCGACGACTACCGTTCATTTCGTAGGTGTTAGCGTAGGGCTTGTGCTTTTCGGTGCTGCTTTTACCATGTGACCCTTGTAATCGCGCAGTGAGCTTATTCGAACGTGGGTGACGATAACACCATTCCGTTCGAACCTTCGCGACAACTTCAACCTTCCTTTTGGCTTGAGCGCGTCGAAGAATTCATGGGATTTTGTTTCGATTTCAGTGACTACGTGTTTGTAGCGAGCCCTTCGAATAAGAGCCCACGCTATGGGAATTGGTCGCCTGCACTCCTACGTCCCACCTCACAACTCCCAACGCGAGCAATCAAGACTTGAACTGAATTCAGCTAGATTTAGTCGCGCCTCTCTTGCACACGCCTCAAATCCCAAGAGGAACAAAGGGTTGGGGAATCTAGCATAGCCTTCTCAAGCGCCTGATTGAGATGGCGTAGGAACAACCTCAACTTCGCGAATATAATCCTCAGACGAATACTGGCCCCTGACGACATGCTAGTCTGGTCGTGCGTGCAAGATAACCGCAGACAAGACTAGACAAGCCGAGACGATGTTTCTCTCTCGCCGCG
>TARA_R110002003_G_scaffold149_5_pt1 | contig 10976 bp, 5 predicted proteins | sample TARA_R110002003 | Tara Oceans TARA_R110002003 (sample SAMEA4396441) | marine metagenome | biome: Westerlies Biome; feature: [SRF] surface water layer (ENVO:00010504); material: water (ENVO:00002006), including particulate matter (ENVO:01000060) such as... | depth 5 m | reverse complement strand
TCACCCACTCACCCACTCACCCACTCACCCACTCACCCACTCACCTACTCATCCACTTACCCACTCATCCACTCACCCACTCATCCACTCACCCACTCATCCACTCACCCACTTACCCACTCACCCACTTACCCACTTACCCACTCACCTACTCATCCACTTACCCACTCATCTACTTACCCACTCACCCACTCACCCACTCACCTACTTACCCACTCACCCACTCACCCACTCACCCACTCATCCTCTCGGCATTCCGTTCCATTCCAGTCACGTCTTGTCACGTCTTGTTCAAACGAGCGCTCACAGCAGCCCCAAGCCCAAGCGCGCTCGCCAGACTCGTTTAGACAAATGCATCTACATCTACAAATGCAGCCGAAACCTGCTCGCAGCTGTTATACGTCGCAAGACTAGGCGATTTGCGCGAGATGTACACAGATGCGTCCGAGATACGGACGAGACGCACCGGGACGCATAGATGCAGGTGCAGGTGTTTGGGGTGTATAGAGTCGCTCGTGATCAACGTCCCTCCTCCTCCTCTTTTGGCTCCTCTGAGAAATCCTGTCGCTCATGTCGGGCCCAGGGGCCGTTCCGGTACTACGTACCTAGCGCAACAAGCGGCCTGGGCAGATAGGTAGGGTAGGGTTGGAAAGCCTGGGGAATTGGTGTCAGCGTGGCGACGAATGGAGGGTATGGTGTCTGGAGTAGGAGTGCGATGGGAGAGAGGTGCCCATGGAAGAAGCGGGCGCAAGGGGATGGGATTGAACGGAAGGTTGTGGAGGGTTGGAAGGGGGGTGCAAGATGTTAGGAATAGGTTGATACTTCGTAGACGAAGACCGCGCGCGGGGGGGAAAGACTATGAAGAGGCACTGTATTGAGTCAGGATGTTGATTTGAAATGCCAGAGATGCGATGCTTTTCGATCAAGCAGGAAGGAAGATGTCGAACAACAGCAACAGCAACAGGTAACTGTCTACATCTCCTACGCTAAGCTTACAGCAGCTGTGTTATCAACCCTACAAACACGCCACGTCGGATTACTTTCGCCAATACGTCTGCACAAACTCATGCGCCCAATCAATCACGCCCGCCTTCCAATCGCCCATACTCTCCTCAATCAGCCTCTCGAACAAAACCTCTGCCTCGCCCTCACTCCTGCCCAGCCACATCCTCTCCCTAACTTTCCCCACGCTTCCTTCGCGCTCGACCTTGATATCCGGGATATTCGCGCCCTGCATGAGCGCAAACAAATTCAGCAGCAAGTTACTCGACTTGCGCAGCGTACTCCACGCCGTGAACGCGTAGGATTTGAACGCCAGGTAGTTAGCGTGTTGGGCGCCGCCCATGCCCTCGATCATCTCGCGACACAGTTTCATCTGCGGCGCGAAGGGTTTAGGATCGCGGCCGAGGATGTAGCCAAAGTCGACGTGGAAGAAGCGGCCGTCGGGCGCGAGGAGGAGGTTGTCGAGATGGCGGTCGCCGACGCCGAGGAGGTACGTGATGACGCAGTAGCCGGCGCAGGATTTGATGTATGTGTCCATGGCATCTTTGCGGACGCCGAGCGGGGCCGAGTCGTCGGGGTTGTTGGCGCGGAGGTAGGCGAGGAGCGAGCCTTTGTGTTTTTGGCAGGCGGCGGCGATGGACATGGAGGGGACGAATTGAAACGCTCCGGCAGAGGTGGAGGTGGCGAGGATGCGGTAAGGCGTTAGTTTCAGGTCGAGATTCTCTTTTCGGAGAAGGCGGTCCATCAGGGTAATGATCTGGATTACGAGCTGATCTTGTCGTAGATCGTCGCCTGTCTTGAAGATGATGGGATATTTGCTGTCGACGTTGGTCTTGAAGTTGAGGACCATGGGAAGGAGCGACGACTTCAAGACGTTGCAGTCGTCGGTGTGGATGCCGGTGATGTAGACCGACGGGTCTAACGGTAGTGGGAGCGGCTCGAAGCTGGTGAGCTCGTTCTTCGGGTCGCCGAGCGCCTTCTTGAGACGTGCGAGCTTCGTGGGCCGATCACCGCCGCCAAAGCGGACGTCCTTTGAGATCTTAGCAAGGACGGTAAGTAGCTCTCCCTGTCGGCGAAACGTGTTCCGTGTCTCGATGCCTTCAGATGTCTTCTCAAGCTCGACCATGAAGTCATACTCGACTTTGGCAAAGAGGTCTCGATGCTCAGGTTCCTGGTCTGTGCTGAAATCACTTATCTCAACCATTAGATACCAATGGAAGAAGTTGCCGAGGGCGAAGCTGCTCGCAGCACGTGTGATGAGGAAGCGTGCCAGTGATGAGTCGTCTCCTTCACCAGGCGCTTCGTATTTCAAGGCTTGTACAAGTTGCAGCAAGTACAGTTGCAGCTCCTCATCGTCTGCCTTCTTCAGACGCTCGACAGCATAGCTTCGAACAACTGGATGGTCGAAGTGTGGGCCGAGCAGCTCGAGAGCATCATCAACGTCAATCTCCGCCCACTTATCGAGTAGCGGTGCAGCCTGCCGTGCTTCCCTCGGGTTCTTCCAGTTGACACATTTGACGAACTTGGTCAAGGCTCGCTTGTCACGCAGTAGGAAATATCTGAACTTCCAGATATCATCTCTCTCGTGCGAGGTAATCTCCTCGAGTGGCCCCTTTGCCATCAACAAGTTCAGCTTGTCTCGGACATGCACGTTGGGCTTTCTGTCTCGGTCGAGGGAGTCGGTCTGCTGGCTGCGCATCAGCTCGCGATGCTTGTCTTCAGCTGGGTTGACTCTGCGCCCGATCTCGGGATCGTAGATCTTGATGAGCCGCCCAGCATCAGCATCGCCATACCCAACCCCGTCGATATCGATGTCTGGCCCGAACGACACTTCTGGTGGTGGTCGAAGTCTGACGTCGGCCTCGGGCAAGCGCAAGTCGGAGACTGGCGGCGGTGGATATTCGACGTCTGTGAAGACGATGGCGTGGTCAAAGCGAGGGAATTCGATTTCGAGGTAGAACAACTCCAGCTCCTCATCAACTGCGATGTCACCAGTCGCACCATTGGTCTTGCTGTGCCTGTTCAAAGCGGCGGCTTCAGCCTTGAGCGCCTCGTTCCGTATCTTCATCATCTTCTTGTAAACCAAGCCATCGAGCCACGCGTTCGTCGGCAGATCTCCCATCTCTTGCTTCTTTAGCAGCTCTTCGAGGCGCTGCATTTCCGCCACCTGCTCGTCTACGGTGTCCTCAACCAGTTGTGCCTTCCTGCTCCGTCGCGCCTGTGGTATCACCCATGGCGTGGTCGTGTCCGTCAGGCCATCTGCTGCCTTGAAGCGATGTATCCTACACCGCTGCCTGCCCTTCTGCAGGGTGTTGTCCTGGTCAAAGAGTGGTATTGTAGTACCTCCAAATGGGACAGCGTGTAAGTTGGAGTCTTTGTCTTCAGCCGGTGACAGGTCCCAGGCGGTTATGGCGAGTTGGGCGGACGCAGGCAGGTTTGCGTATGTGACAGGCAACTGCAGCCACTCGTTCCATATGCGCGCGTTCTTGAAGGCCTTGTAGGCGGTCTGAACGGGCACGGTGAGGGGCTTGCTGTCGGCCCATATCTGTGCAGTGACGTACAGCTCGAAGTTGGGGCTGCGAGCGTCATTAGCGCTGCCTCTCTCCCCTGGCAAACGTCACTTACTTGGTGATAGAGGCTCGATGTCTCAAGTCCGGACGCCTCAGTAGCACCGAGTAGGGTACGGGCTTTTGGTTCCCATCAAGACGGTCTCTAACTAACTTCAGCGCGGCTTTAAGAGCCTTCCCAGGCATCCTACATTCTCACATGCACCAATAGCTCCGTCAGGTCAAGAGACGTCGCAAAGTTGAAGGCTTCCATCGTGAGCGGTGCGGGAGCTGTATGCTATCGTGTGCCATGGGTATGTATCATCTGAAGCTACGAGGTGAAAGGCAGTATGCGTAGTATGTGACCACAAAGATGATGTGCTGCAATCACGCGGGGTGGATGAGGCTGACGGCCAAAGCTCCGAACCGGCAGGGGTACGCGGGTGAGCGTTGGCACGTGTTGCAGGGCTTGGCTGACGCCCCGGTCGCTCCTGCCTGGGGCAAAAACGCGCTACGTGGGCGGCCTCTTGCGTGTCGGGGCAGCCGCGTCCAGGAGCACAAACTTTCCCCACGTCGACCACGCCGCTCGCCTCCGCGCATCCTTCACTTTCGCTCGCGACGGGACGGAATGGCGCGTCTCAACACACACCTCTCCGTGACACCACAACAAACGCGTGCGTCGACGGTCGACTCCCTCTATCGCGACCCCTCGCTGGCTCCACCCAACGAGAGCAATGTGCGCACCTCCTCTTACTCCGTTCTGAGCCCGTCGGCGTCGATGAACTCGGATAAGGAGAACGAACAACCAGAGACGCGCGAAACCACGCCAACGCCTCGACCATCCAAGAGACGGGGTTTACGAGGCGCGTCCGCGCGGATACCCACCCCTGATACAGGCTCAACCACAGGCACGAACGGTAGCAAGAGGAGGCGCACAGGAGAGTATAGCATGCCAGGGGCCGCTATCTACGAGGATGGGCCTGATGGGGAAGACCGTGGGGGAGATCCAGAAGACGACGGCACACCAGCGCCGGCGGGGGAGGACGAGCAGGGCAATTTGCGCTTCTACAACCCCAACCAGGACCCGGAGCAGCGGCGACGGTTGCGCGCGACATTGCGCGACCACCACCGCCTCGTGGATGGTGAGTCTGAATCCAACTGCTTGGTTTGTGTGGGCAACATTGACACGTCTTAGAAAACAAAGATGAAATGATCAAACCCAACAATCTTCTACTGGACGCGCTAAAGAAGCAAGACAATCTGTTTGGCAAAGTGCGGCAAACGGCTGATGCTGCGCTGGACTCTCGCTTCCTGGTCAACGCGAGTGAGCTGGCCGGCAAGAAGCTGAATAACAGTTTGCATGGGAATGCGGGGGTTGGCATTGATCTCGACCAGTTTGTGTCGAAATGCATCTACTTCATGAAGTCGGGTGGGCGCATTGACGGTGAAGAGGATGCACCTGCTGTGCCCGTTCCAGAGGATGACGACGATGCGGGAGACGATGGCCTCGACTGGGCGCTACTTGGGAGGCACGCGTGTTTTCCTTGCAATAGGCGACCGCCCACATCAAGCTTCCTGCTCGGCCCTCTTTCCGTACAGAAGCGCGTTCGGACGACACAGCGAAAAGCGCGGTCACAACGACAGCCCGTGGGGCCTACAACGCGACCGCACGAGATCAAGGAGGGCGACATCCAGCAAGCCGAGAGTTCCAATCTCTCAAAGATCGTCACGAGCATCAACACGCGGCTAAAAGCTCACATAGAGAAGGTGGATGGGTTAGTCATGACCGAGCTATCAGAGATCCCAGAAGACGAGCTTGTACCTGACGATGTAGCGGCCGCATCGAAACGCTACCGAGCAGCAGTCACGCCATCCCAAGAGCTCGCAGTCAGCCTGCTCGACTTCGCCATCAACCCACACGACTTTGGGCAGACTGTGGAAAATCTGTTCTACATCAGCTTCCTCGTTCGAGAGGGCAACGTGAAGATACTGAAGGACGAGGATGGCCTGCCGTTACTGAGTAAGTGCAATGTCGCCCACGAAAATTCGCCTTTCTAACGCGTCACAGTGCCTGCACAACCCCACGACATCGCCGAGCAACGAGAGAACAACGTCCAGAAAAATCAGGCCGTCCTTAGCATCGACTACCACACCTGGCAAATGTTCATCAACGCCTTCGATATCAAGGAGCCGCTCATCCCGCATCGCGAAGAGGAGGAGACCGATGTTGCGCCTGGCGGTTGGTATGCTGGCTGAGCTTGCTGTATGATATGTTGTATCGTTGTACCATCACCTTCACGTGGCCGCGGCTGGCAGCTCTCTACCCGACCAGCGTACCTACACAGGCATTTTACGACGTCAGAGTCCCGTTTCCTTCACTGCCGCAACGCATATATCTCGCAGGAGATCTTCTGGCGTTCAGACATGGCATGGCGCTCGGGGGTGGGTCTGTGCTTCACCATGGCGCCTTTGGCCGCCCGTCATGATTCAGCGATATCCCCATGTAGTCTTATGATACCCCACTATCTTGTTTGTAGTTTCTCGTGAAGTAGAGGGAAATTTACATGTGCATATATATGTGGCTTTGGTGTACGGTGCCGCGCATGTGACGCAGTTGGTGGGTGAGGAATGAATGGTGAGCATGTGGAAGATATTGCGACGAGGAGAGGCGAGGCGGGGTGAGAAGCGGAGAAGCTAAATAGACTAAAGTATGTGCTTTCGTGATAAGTCAAGTATGTAGACCCCGCCTGCGTCCAGCAGCTCGTATCTTTGCAGTCCCGTATGTATTCCAGCGAGTGTGGCTGACAGGCGTGCAAATGCGGAACGTGCTTCTCTTCTCTGGTAACGGGTCACGGCTGCTTTGGTGGCATGCAGAGGAAGTTACAGGGGCAATGCATCGAGCGAGATGTCGGGAGTGTGGAGGTCTTGAACAACTAATTAGGAGAATTAACCAGGAAACATAGCCTGCGGTTTCTGTGTCCGGCCACAAATGATGGACATGTCCGCTCCGCGAGTGTTTTATTTAACTAGGACTGGACAGGACGAGAAGTCATAGGTAAATGTACTTCTGTCGAAGAAAAACCATGTTCGCGCAACCAACCTGCAATGAAGTCTCGTCTCCTTAGCATAACACGCACATGTGGGGAAAGAAGACTGCTGTCTGATCTGTCCGGTGTGGACTTGATGCTGCTGTTATGGATTTGGGTAGGCGTTGTTTGTTTAGCGGGAAGAGGAGCGTGTGAGAGTGAGAGAACCAGTTGCAAATTTCCAGGCCAGGTATTTGGGCGGTTGTGAGCGCGCGCTGGGGGAAGCGAAAGGATGGACTGGGAATAGGTGCTGGTTGTGTGGATGGAGGGTTGGAGAATTAATGAGCGAGTTTGAGGGGAGGATGGGAGGTGTGAGGGATTTTTATGGTGGTGCATGCCCATGATGAGATTTGGGGAACGCAAGTGGGTCAGTCATGCATGGCATTTGTCAAGGACATGAAGCAACTTGGGATGGTTTTTTGGTGTGACGCAGGTGTTTGTAGAAATCAAACGCATAGCTAGTGCGTTCAAGCTCTCTTGCAGCACACGTGTGATGGGGAAAGCTAGCATGAGATTACGGGGGGTCGGAGGGAGTGGGAGCGGGAAAAGCACTTGAGGAGGGAGGAGCCTGGTTTTGGAGTTGGGAAGTTGGATTGGGAAGTGACGTACGGATATATAGGCGCTGTTGTCGGAGGCAAGTCGTCCTTTATGCTCGACTTGAAACTCCAGGAAGGGGCTAGTAAGCCATGGGACCTCGGGAGTGATTACTCATGGGAGAGGCGCATGTGAGGAAAGGACGTTTGATCTGATTGTTGCAATAAAAGAGAACTGAAATGTGGTGCATTACGTTCCAAATTCGGTTTGTTGGTCCAAGGCGGTTTCGCTAAGCATGACTTTTAGCCGCAAACGTGTGAGCATCAAGACTGTGTCAGTGGCGGAATTGAGTAGCAAGGATTGGACAAAAATAGTTTCGGTGGACACAGTATGCACCCGACTGTCCGCGAAGAGAGGGCGGTTTATAGTAAGCTTTGTAGACTAGCAGTTCTTGGCGGCAAACGAGCGGTTACCGCCCGCACAGGTGAAGGTAAAGGTAGTCCCACTCACGTGCCCCACACAACGTCGCGAGCTCTTTCCGCACAACTTCCTCGTCAACTTCTGTCGCTGGCCCAGCACTGTCTCTCTACGCTTTAATTGTCACCACAACAGCACGCAACACGAAGTGCGTAAACCCGATACACAGCGCAGAAAGCGCACTTGCTACACACCAACGCACCTACGCGTGCAAGCTACACCATCACTTAGCCACTATGGCTACCCCACCTCACCTTCTCACGATTCCTCGAGAACTCAGGGACAACATATACGAATATCTACACCGAGAGGCCGCCTTCTATTGGGTAGTCGGCGGATCGAAGCTCCATTGCGCAAGAGTCGAAATTGAAAGGGCACCGATTCTCAACGCTCTAATCGTTTGCCACAGGCTTCGCGAAGAGTACCTTGAATCTGGTCTGTACCGGAACCTTTCCATGTTTATTCGTACCTACAGATGCGGTCGGCGCGACGAGGACGATGATGTTGGTGACGACACTCTGAGCTACACAGCTCACGCTGCGTGCATAGATACCGACTCACTACGGCATTGTGTACACAATTGCTTGATCTATACGTCCCAGATAGTGTCATTATTGTGTCACGTCAAGCACATCAAACTACACATCGAAGGCCACCTGGATGACGCCGATATCAACACAGCAACTAATGGCACCGTGCTCGACCTTGCTCATGGGTTAGAAGGACGTGTACCTAGTGTTTTGTCGATCAAGATTGGAGTCCAATTCACGGACGACTGCCATTGGATCACCTGCCTTCCATCGGAGCGAACACTACACGAAGACGTGGCAACCAGGAGCTTAGCATTGATGGCGGCGAATCCACAGCTTCTGGGCTTACCACTCAATCAAACCTGTGCTGGGTTTCGTACTCACCCATTCAACATCTTCACCCCCCCTGAATCATCGCATGATTATCTGGAGTCCCTCGAACTCATGAAATTCTATGTGCTGTTCTACACCAAGAATCCAGATTGTACCAGGCGCCTTGTATGGTCGCCAGCACAATTTTCCAAGGCCTTCCCCTTTTATCGGAATCCATGGCTGGACAACCATCGTGATTGGGCAACGTCGGCTTGGGTGCATGAGCGGTATGGAAGGCTAATGAACGACGTCGTCGGGTGGCTGGAGAAGAGTGGTGAAGCTTTGCACGACATGAAGGAGAACACTACGAAATAAGTGGGCCCATGAGGAGGTGCTAGGTGGAAGTCGATGCGCCGGCCATGCATGCCAATGCAGTCAAGTGAGAATCTCAACGTCACGCTACTTGTGAGAGATTTATGGCACGACTGTATACACAAGAGAGCGTTGGCAGGGACCCTTGTGCACTGTAAATAGTCGGGCTTAGACTTGCTACGTGCGAGCGTCGTCTATTAGCACAGAACTTCCGGATCCACGCATCATATGGATTCGACTTTCCGTGCTTTTAAACAGTCCTAAGCTTGAGAAGTGCTCATTGCTAATCAAACGAATTCTCAAAGCCATCGTCACCAACCTCCGAGTCAACTATATCCTGCTCCTCTTCACGTGAGTCATATCCTCCAATAACCTGATCTGATCTCCACACAGATTTCTCCAACCCCACGTCTTGAACAAATGCTTCGCAATCTTATCCGCTTAGTCCAACGTTCACCGCAGTATGGTCCCACGTCTGGTCTCAATATCAACCCATCGCAAGCCCGCCTGTTAGAGTACGGCCGAAGACTTCCTCAAACCTGGTCGACTTGACCATGGCCTTTGAGCGTTTTTTTAACCAACACAGTATACCCCCTAGACCAATCGAAAAGTTTTCGGACAGCCCGGATTCAAGGTCCTCTTCATGGAGCCAGGAGCACACCAACAGGACGCCGAGGCACAGCGCACAGCACACCTCAATCTTGAATAGTGCCTGAAATGTGCGAGTGTACTTGAATTTCTAGTCGAGGGATGTGGTAGTGAAGGTTGCTGTGAATCTTGAGGCACAATTCACAGGGTAGTCCCGGGAGATGGGCGGAAGGGGAGAGCATCGTAGCGCTCGAAGATATTGGGCTCGATCTAGGATTGAGTGGGAAGTCTGTGGTTTGAGAAGTAGTTCGAATGGAGAGGGGTGTGTGAGCCAGTGAGGGGATATGCTGTGGGATCCTAACGTAGAGACTACCCGATACACCTGTAATGTTGCCGATGAGTCAGGCCATGCGTTTTCTCTCGACATGACCGAAATCAGGACTGAATAGCATAAGCACCTAGATGCGTCTTTCTCGAAGTTTTTTCTTTTGAGTTACAGACCCCAAGGATGTGGGAAACCTCTATTATCGAAAGTGCCAAGAATCTAGCGACTACAGTGTCGCCTGTAGCCTATTCCTTGCACCAGTGTCTCTTTCTACTTGACAGATCAAAGCCGAAGCCTTGATGCCTGTGCCCAATGTAATCTTCATCTTTGACCATCAGTTCCCTCTCAACGCTTCCACGTCCTCAAGTTGACCATTCCCTCCAACTCGGTATATTCGATGCTAGCTGCACCAGCTCTCCCCGCACATCCTCCGGCAATTCCTCCAACATGTCGGTAGGATAGGCAGCCCAATTTTTCACACCAAGGAGGTACTTAAACTTGCAAATAGTTGCAGCACTCCGTCCCTGCGTATAGCAGTAGACATAAACGCGATCAATCCTAAGATAGTGTCGACCTCCATAATATCCCGCATAACCAGTGCGGTGACCTCCACTAGAGCATGACAAAGAAAGTCGTCCCAACTCCTTGGGAAGTTTCAGTGCAATTCGGGGGACTTGCGATAAGGCCGATTGTCGCAAATCTCTTAAGTCATCCACGTGCGGGATGATGGCGCGAAAATCCGAGAAGACGAATTGAACGCAGCACGGCGCTGCGCCCAGCCGGGTAAGTGATTCGAAAAGTCGACTCGTGGTAATAGCTTGGTCCCTGACGTTTGATACGAGCAGTGTGATGTGCTGCATGCGAGCAAGAGTGGGCACGTTCCGCATACTACAGGAAGCATGGCCACGTAGGCGATCGTTATAGTAAGCATTCAGTACCGCAGAGGGAATGCGGAAGCAATCGGATTCCTTGTATTCGTCGTAAAGTCGAGAGTGAGTGAGCAGCACATTGATCAGAGGTGCGTTTTCGAAACAAAAAACCGCATCTAGATTCCGTCCGTCGGTAAGCTTCCTGTATAGACGATCTTGGAACGTGATGCGCTGGTGCAGGTAGCTGTAGATTTCATTGCGGATCTCTCGCGGAATGGTGAGGAGGTGAGGCTTAGCGGATGTCATGGCGCCGTCCGTCGGACTCGTCGGGTCTC
>TARA_R110002003_G_scaffold25_23_pt1 | contig 10991 bp, 11 predicted proteins | sample TARA_R110002003 | Tara Oceans TARA_R110002003 (sample SAMEA4396441) | marine metagenome | biome: Westerlies Biome; feature: [SRF] surface water layer (ENVO:00010504); material: water (ENVO:00002006), including particulate matter (ENVO:01000060) such as... | depth 5 m | reverse complement strand
GACAAAGCAAGTAAGAGGAGAAAGAAACGCACCAGGCGCGCAAACAAGATCGTGTTGAGCTGATCGGGGCGACAATGTGGTATTATCGATAGTCCATATCAGCATCGTCAAACGAGATTTCACCCACTTGTTCGGAGTCGTCGACAGGTCCCTGTCGCTCTCTCTCGGTATCGACGTCATCCATGTCCTCGTCTTCTTCATCACTCGAATTAGTAAAACCACTTAGCAAGGAGCCACCGCTGAAGGTGTACCCACCACCTCCAGTGTCACCGTGATTGGCGAGCTCCATGCTGTCCAGGCCGATACTGCCGCTGTTTGCGAGGCTGGCGTTGGAAAGGCCACCTCCGTCACCCCCAAAGCCGGACGCAGCGTTGACAGCATTGAGGACAGCCTGTCTGGGACCGACGCTCATGTCGGGCCGAACGCCTCCAAGAATCGCGTTGTCTCGTTCGCGCGTATCTGACAGGGTATTTTCTACATAGCTCACCCAAGTCTCACTTTGGACCTTGTCGATGACCGACCGTGATAGTGTGTCTTCGGTGTGTCGTTCCGTGAATTTCAGCACCTCTTCTGCAATGAGCGTCAGATGCCCCATATAGCCCAACCGCATATGCGTCTCTTTCTGAGCCTTGTCGCTTGCGTCTTGGCCCTCTATAATTCGCTCAGTGATGCGTCCGGTCTCAAAAAGATCAATCGCCAACATGCGATTGTACCCACGGTCCATTTGGCCATTGAATACTTGTTGCACTACATCGTACACTACGTTGTGAAGGAAGTTGTTCCACGGAAAGCGGAAGAAAAAGTCCTGTGTCTGTTAGCCTTGGAAGACATCATAGAAGCTACGGCGTACAAGTATCGTGGGAACGACTTTGTTCTCTACAAATGTCATCTTCAACAGATCACCGACAACAGGGCTCCCATCAATGTCAATCTCAAAACCCGGATTCGTATCGCCCTCGATGCTTCCAAACACGACCGATCGCACGCTAGCTGAGTCGTCGATCGGTGTGATCTCGGACGGGTCGACCTCCGGAGCGCCGGTGGTAAAACGACCAGTGTCGACGCTCGAGGGGTCTGTGTGGTTCTCGCGGCTCTTATTCGCAAAGAGCGGGGCAGGCTTATCGTCTGGATGTGGCGATAGTGTGTCAGCTGGCTCTACAGTGCTCGAATCAGAGTTCTGGCTCAGTTGCTGGGTTAAGAGAGATGGTTGATCTTTGGTGTCGGGCTCTGTTGGTGAAATAGATGATTCTTGTCGGTCACCCATGACGGTGTCGTTGTCCAGGTCAAGCCCGCCGACTTTGGCGGACAGACCCGCAGAGGTTGGAGATTCTGCATCAGCCGGTGCTTTGGGAGTCGCAGCAGCCTCAGATGCAGTGGCATCATTGGGTGGTGTGAGAGGCTCGTCCACGAACTCGCCGTCAGGCCCAGTAGGCTTTGCCGAGGACGACTCCTTGAGCGCAGCCTTTGGCGAAAGCTCGAGTGGTTCGCCAGCCTGCTCTGTTTCATCTTTGACCTCTTTGGAGGAGTCCGTAGCTACTTCGGGAGCGACAACTTTCTCGAAGTCGTCCTCGGATGTATTTTGGACCTGCAGTGATTTGATTTCCGCGGGCGAGTCCATGGATGGGGCACGCGCGTGATGGAAGCCGTGGCTGTCTACACTCGTTGAGAAGTCTCCAAGATTAGTTCCACTTGTCGTCGTGAGCTTGCCTTCAGCCTTGAGGCGCTCGCGCTCTGCGTCACGACGCCTGACTTCGGCCTCGCTGCCTCTTTCGTTCAGCAAAGCCATGTTACTACAATGCAACAACTCGGCCATCAGCTCGCACGTCTTGAAGCGATCAAAACCAAGAGGCTCTATCTTCTCGCCAAACGCCGTCTTCAGCTCCCGCTTCTTCGTTGTGGTGCTTCCATCCTTCTGTGTGACGATCTGACTTGAGCTGTGCACCAACTCCATGAATTGGGGAATGTGATTGGCGAATTGACGTAGCAGTGTCCCGAGGTAGATGGGATCCGAGTTCTTGGGAACCGGACCAATCTGATTCTCGAGATCGTAGTCCGAATTGTTCTTCCTGATGACCTCTATGATGATGCCAACGCCAACGGTAAGCGGATTCCCTCCCTGCAGCATGAAGTCGATCAGCTGCTTGAGACACGACTCGGACACCAACTGGCGGGTGAGCTCGTTCGGACCTATGACGGACTGGTCTTGAGTGGTAGCATTCGCAGATATGGTAATGATTGCCTTGAGAAAATCGCCAGCCGAGGTCTGGGTGGAGGTGGACTGGTTCGGAGCGAGGAAGGATATTAGGTGCGGGATGAGGTTCTGCTGCTGCAGCCACTGCACAGGGGTCAGCCTCACATCAAACATATCAAAACAGCGCCAGAACCTACGTCAACAATGCCCTGCCCTCCTTCGTTCTTCTCGAGGCTGATAATCTTCAGCAGCAGGTCCATGATGACCGGGCAGTCGACGTGCTGGAGCATGTCTGGAACGACGTTGTCGAGCGAGCGGAAGAAGTCAAGCATCTCCTCCATCTTGCGGTCCAGCAGCGACTCGTTGACCTTGGTGAAGTAGCCGGCCTGGACAGGGTCGAGGGGCGCGGGCTGCTTGATGTAGGCCCAGAACTGGCGCAGCGTGTCCTGGTTCTCCAGGACGGCCTCGGAGATGGACCAGACCTCGGACGAGAGGATTTCGCACGAGACGTAGGCATACTTCATGCGCTGGCGCTCCTCCTTGCTCTCCTCGCCGTCCTCTGACTTGGCCGTCGACGACGAGCGTGCGCGGCCAGCGACCTTGCCGAAGAAACTCGCGCGATTCGCGCCTCCCTCGCTCGCACCTTCGGCGGGCGTCTCTTCCTCGGGCGTGGCGGCCTGCTTGGTGGCTATGACATAGCGCAGCAGGCGCTCGAGGACATTTTCGTCGCGTAGATACTCGATCAGTTTCGAATTCTGCTGCTTGAGCTCCTGGATCAGGTCCGACTCGTCGAGCAGCTCCTCGACGGTGACGTCAGGCTTGTCGAGGATGCTGTCCAGCGACGACAGCTGCGCGTAGCCGCCAAAGCGCCAGAACATGGTGGGTTGTTGTGTCTGCAGCTACGCGAGCGTGAGGGTGAGCGGGGCAGCGAGCGTGTGCGGACTCGAGGGCGGCGGCAGCTCAGCGGGGCTCATGCGAGAGATGCGGATGCACAGAAGCCTTCATGGGCCGATACACTCAGCTACGGGGCAGTCGCTGTCTTTTGTGTGAGCAGAGCAGAGCAGAGCAGAGCACACGGCGTGAGACACGATGCGCATGCGGGTAGCACAGTAGGTACCTGCACAGCGAGGGACAGCACTGGAGCACATACCGATACACACGTCGCGGGCGGTCGGCGCCGCGGGGAGGGCAATGGCAAGCAGAAGACCAGCGTGAACGTCGCTCCATGCACCACGGTTGTCGTGAGGTCGTTACAACTACAGGGTCGTCGGGGGAGTGTGCCACGCAGATGTGGTGGGGGCACAGCTTTCGCAGTCGAGCGGTGGCAGGGCTACAAGCTGCAAGCTGCAGGCTGGAAGCCGCATACTGTAACTTGAGTTAGCGTGCGCGGCACAGGCCGGCGGCCATGGATGTCCAATGTTCAAGTTGCTCAACCATCAGAGGACTGCACCGGACAGGGCAAGTGCGTAGTATTGGCATATTTGATGCAGTACTCTCTGCAAGCAACACATCGCTGTGCCAGTGTGAAAACCTGCGCTGTCACTCACCGTCGCCCGCACCTCTGCAGAACGTGGGAGATACTGCCGTCTTGTTTCGGCAAAACCTTGCCCCGGGGGTGTGACGGTTTCCGCACGTGACGCACCATCGCCGGACGCATGACGCTGCAGGCGCGACCCTGGACGTCCACGGATTATTGGCGGGGAGCTCCACCACAATTCACGACTGCCTGCCTGCCTGAACGCTCACGCTCCCTTACCCTTACACACACAACGTCCACACGCATCCCTCGCCATGAACCGACTGTTCGGCGCAAAGAGTACCGCGCCCAAGCCGACGCTCAACAGCGCCATCTCCAATGTACGCCCGCAGCCAGGCCGGCACCCTTCGCAAGCTAACACCCGCAGGTCGACACGCGCATCGAGAGCCTCGACGTCAAGCTTGCCAAGCTCAACGCAGAGCTGTCGGCCTACCAGCAGAAGCTCGCCAAGATGCGAGACGGGCCCGGTAAGACGGCCATCAAGCAGAAGGCCCTCAAGGTCCTCCAGCAGCGCAAGATGTACGAATCGCAGCGCGACCAGCTGCAGGCACAGTCGTGGAACATGGAGCAGGCCGGCATGATGCAGGACAACCTCAAAAACACCATGACCACCATCGACGCCATGAAGACGACCACTAAGGAACTGCGCAAGCAGTACGGCAAAGTCAACATCGACAAGATCGAGAAGCTGCAGGACGAGATGGCTGATCTGATGGACATGGGAAACGACATACAGGACGCCATAAGTCGGAGCTATGATGTGCCAGAGGACGTTGAGCTCGAAGCCCTGGGCGACGAAGTTGAGTTCGAGGGCATCGGCGAATCGTCTGGCGTGCCCAACTTCATGCTCGATGACGCAGCACCACCCCAATTCATTGACGAGCCGCCGGAGACGGGCAAGGTCAAGGAAGCTGCTGGGTGAGAAGCCTCATGCCACGCTCGCTGAACAGCGCCTCGTCATTGCGCAAGCCCATGCAAGCAATCATGAGCACGACCAGCGAGTGGACTCATCTACAGCAAAGCTTTCCCGAGGAATACTTCAGTTCGCCTATTCTCCCTGTGCCAAACGTTAGGTGCCGGGCGATCGAGTTGTTCTCCGCCACATTTGCATCACCGGCCCAGCCACTGAGTCAGCGCGAAACCCCGGCTATCAGATGGATGTACCAAATGAGAAAAATAAGCAGTGCGGTGGATCACAGCTCTTCCTTCATGTCTGTCGAGTTGATGACCTAGGCTTTGTCTGCTCAGAGCAAGCACACATGGTAGACCCACCTAGGTGGCGCATCTTGACCTTGAAAGCAGGGCCGACAAGTGGTGGAAGGTGTATGGATGCGATCAATTGTTCAGGCAGCTACCGGTAGTTAAGCGAGTATAGCCATGAACGTCGACACATCAAATGCTTTGAGGAAGATTACTCTTCCATGAGCAAGCAAACTATTGCGTACGAGAATTCTGATCTTACATGTTCGTTCCCCAAGAGCGCTCCCGCATATCCGCTTTAGGCCTTCTGTACCACTTGTCCTCATGCCATCCTAACGACAACATGCGCGCTGTGCCTCTTTACCCCTACGTATGCAACTTTCCAAGCTGTATTAGAACTTTCGATTCGTTTATTCACCACTATCCCTATTCATAGTTCTACCGGGTCTGTACTGCCCTTTGCTTGTAAACACTAACCCTCGGAGTGTAGTTAGAGAACATTTATCTCATGTAATATATGCGACTAAGACTACTAGCCAAGTTTCGTCACTCTACGCTTTAGATCTAATTTCTAATTTGTTTGGATTTTCTAGAGATGATGAAACGAGAAGAGCTTGCAAAACTGACTGCTAGCGTATAGAGTCGGGGGCGGGTGGGAAAGTTATCTATGCTCCATTGATTGTATTATGGCAATATACATATTAGAAAAGATCAAAGAAGATTTGAAACGGCAAGATTGATCACGACTTGAGAATTTGGTTTAGCACATCCAGTGAGCGTACGAATAAGGCAACATGGTGGTTTGGCAGAGGACCGTCCTGTCGTTCACCCACCACAACATTTGCCCGCACGCAACTCGTCCACAACTCTCTGTCACTTCAGCAGTACGTTTGGTTGAGTCATTCAGCTCGCAGAGAGTAAATTGTTCTCCACCATAGGCGAATCGCAAGTCAACTCCATTCAGCAACGACACACGCAAGGACGATCGCAACCTTGGAACGGTGCTACTTGTCACTTCCTAACCGTTATATTCAACACCGCAATCATTACAACTGAAAAAGGTCAGAGAAAGGCGGGTGTGACGCAGGCTCATATCATGGCTAAGTCTGTGTTGCAGGCCAGCAGGGAATCATTGCGTAGGATCCTACCGCGCACTTGGTGGATGTGGAGCTGTACAAGTACCTATACACTTGCTTTTGCTCACTCTGATTCATTCCCCCTCTCGCTCCGCCTCATGCTTCATCTCCCAAGAGGCGTGCGCGGACCAAGGCGGAGGAAAAAGCTGCATCAAGCATTTGTAGTAGGAGCTGACGGAGTTGATCTTAATGAGTCTGTACCATAAAATCTGCATGTTCGACTCGGTAGAAAAGAGTGTCCCTACCATACCTTGCTTTCCTCGATAACCACCAAACTTAACCTAAGACTAGAGAAGAGATGAATAGTGTAATTGATGAAGTCGAAGATTACTACAACGAAAATGGGCTGAAGAAAGTCGCTATGAACATGTGACGCAAAGACTTTTACTTGTGGTCATCCTGGCTTCGCACAAGCAATTTCAAAGCCAACTGATGCTATCGACAAATAACAAGCTCATAGTAGAACAATCCAGGTGACAGCGCCTTGAAGCGGCGACCAAATCAGCAGCCGTGAGCCATCTGACTTTTGGCTCAGAGGACAGTACCGTCAGGTGGGAGGGTAAGTGTTAAGGCTTGATCAATAGCATCGCTTTTCAAGCTCTTCTCAAACCACAAAGGCCTGTATATGGTATACCCACTCCATTTAGACTAGAACTACAGACAAAATACCTCTTTCCCATTCATTAAGGACATCCCGAGTGAATGATATCAATCTCAGGTGCTCGGTCCAAATCGGCTTAGCAGTCGCGCGTAGCCAAAGTCTCACTACAAAAAGTCCTTGTCCTCTTGCCCAGCTCGACTTCTTTCTTCCCCACCACAAACACCACGTCAACCTCAGGACTTCGAACGCGCCACTGGAACTGGAGTAGCTCACTGCCTGACTCAGAAAACCTCTCGGTATCCGCTCGCCTGCTTCCTTAGAAGTGCCCGCTCTTCTGACTAGAAAGTCAAGCGCGCCTCCTCCCCTCCACCCCCCAGTGCTTTCGCGGGCCTCACAATCAACTGCAAGACTCAAGTTGCGCCGGCTCGTGCACCACCAAGAGCGGTACAATACACAGCTTGTCACCAGTCGAGTATCAAGCAGTCCCGCGGATTGTTTTCTTGCGGTGCTTCGCAGCCTGTATGTGTTTTGACACCGCGCCCACAACAGTGCCCTCACAGATGTCAACTCTGACAGCGAAGAACAGCACCCATCTTTTGTCGCGTCTAGCAACGACTAAATACCCTGAGCAACACATCGAGAGCTCCTTAGGGTTGCGCGCTTCCACCTCCTCACGTCTCCTCGAACCCGCGGCTTGCGCCTACGATAGAATCTACGCCCTTCGCCCCGCCTTCACCACAAATCTTTCGCCCGGAAATCGCGTTCCTCATCACTTGAGTATGTCGGATCATAGTCTGAGTGGTGGTGGCTCGTCAGAGGATCCAATGGTTCTGCACTCAGACGGCAGCGTTAATGCGCACGACGCCGACGCCCACTACGATGGCGAAACTCCTCCTGGCGGCGCGGTGGAGCAGGCGCATGTCGGAGCAGGGAACCTTGCTGAGAGCCCCCCAACCGACGCGTTATCTACTTCGCCATCTCTGAGCGCTCAGTCCTCCACAGCGGCCGTCGACGTCGCTCCTTCAGCGAATGCCAATGCGCATGCAACTGAGTCTAGCACTCTCAACGTCAACGATAGCCAGCAGCAAGGTCACTCTGCCCCGAATCCCAGCGCATCTGCAGTTGCTCCCGATCGCCAGTCTGGCGCGACAGTCGCAGCATCCACTCCTACTCCCAGAAGCCGAAAAAAGTCCTATGGACCTGTCGTTGGCGGGCAACAGGCCCGTAACAGGAACGAGGTACTCTCTCCGCATCCTGTTCGGCCAGGTTGGCTCATAGCCCGATTCCGCGTCCAACTACCGGGCCAAGACGACGAGTTCTTCGAGCAAGTCGATGAGATCCCAGAGCTCGACCCGAATGCGGTCTCTCCGGTTGATGTCACCTACTACTTCCTTCGAAATCCGCAACTCGCTAAAATCCCTTCCCGCAAGCGCGCGAACAAGAAGAATGGTCATCAGCCTCCACTTTGGGTGAGACAGCCAGGCACTAATACATGGCGACGCCCTGGAGAACCTGGTGAGCCTGACGATATCTGGGAGCTAGCAATCCTCTTCCGCCGCTTCAACGCGGTCACCCACAGTTACGAGGAAGCCTATCTCACTACATCGAGACTGATCAACGTCGACCCTAACGATAAGGCCTTCATGTACGCCTACAACAAGTGGATCGACCAATTCCGGCGTCGACGTGACGGTCAATACGAGATCACTGTCAAGAAAGACCACTGGACCGTTCCTGAGCGCCGCGCACTGATGGAGGGCATCAACACCTTCGTAGCCAGGAAGGGCTTGAAGAACTTCGGTGCCGGTGCCTCCCTGGGTATGAGTAATGCCGACATGCAGGTGATCGCAGACCACATCAACGCGATTGGTGGTAACAATCGTGGTATTGATGCTACACGTGCCCAGATCATCTCCGCTCATGTGAGGAAGAACAAGGCGATTTTCGAGTTGCGCGACCGCGCAGAGGCTTTGCGCAACCGCTTAGCGAACGGCGACGCCATCTCTCGTGCAGAGCGTTACCCTCAGGAGGCCATCCCGCGATCGCAGTTCCCAGTCGAGGACAAGGGCAACGGTCCTAAGAAGCCTAGGGGCCCCAGGAAGCCGCCTAAAGGTGTACAGAGCGATGATCACCAGCGAGAGCAATCACTGACGCCTGCCGCCGACCGAGCGCCGGCGTCATGGTCCAGGGACCCCAAGTGGCCAAATATGGGCGGTAAAGGCCTGGGTCCAACCTGGCCCGACATGGTGAAAACCTCCATAGTATATGGAGAGATGCCTGGCTGGGAAGACATCCCCGACGATGAGGACGATATGGAAGATTCCCAAGAGCCGGAAAAGCCTGCAGTCACGCAACAAGACGATGAGATGGCCTGGGAATCTACCAGTAGCGAGTGTGCCTACGCAGAATTTGACGAAGACTCAGAGCCTGACGAGCAGGATAACGAGGAGCTGTCGCGACAAGAAGCCATTGACCTCCAGCGCATGATTGCTGAGTCAATACAAGATCAGCTCACTGCTGGTAACGTCGTCTCCACTGCTCAGCGAGGCAGCGGTACTGGGAATGACAGCCATCACACGGGTGCGATCACGACTGGCATGGCTCCTCCGGGCGATAGCAGCGACTCTGACTCTGGCTCCAACGCTCCTACCCGAGCTCCAGTCACCGCCTCAGGGTCACTTCACCAAGTTACGACGGCTGGTACTCCAACAACACCAGAGCAGGGAAAGCGCAAGCGGACTTCCGAAGCCGACGAGGAGGATGAGGGTAGCGCCGGAGATGACGAGGCGGAGATATCTCCTCCACAAGCCCGAAAGACCAAGAAGGCGCGCATGGCGTCGCGGAAGTAGGAGTTCGGCGATGTAGATGAGGCGAACAGGGACGAGGATGGCGGTGGATAAGAGTATAGCAAAGCGGCGTTCACGATACGATTCTCGAGTGTGTGTGGTGGAGTAAATGTGGGCAGACGACTAAGTCGCACTGATTGAGCAAAAGACTCAACGATAGCCAAACCCAGTCGGAAATTGTCATCCAAAAAGTACATGAGTTTGACTCAAGGCCAGTGATGTAGAGAGCAGTGGGCGTCATTCTTGGACTGTACTGACAAAGCATGTAGAGGCCGGTTCGCAAGAGGCTGATTGTTTTGCATGCTTTCCATTGCCACGCACGGAGACTGTTGAGAACCCGAGATTGAATACACATTTGGCCACTCCTGATCATCCCTAGCTTATTTGACGTCCTCGTGGTAGTGTCGAAATGGATTTCCAGCTTCAACGATTAAAGGCTGACGAAGTAAAACAGTTTGTCATGCAATGCATCGGGAGCACATGGGCGTCACAAAATACGTCGCACTTATCCTCATCGGCATGCTGAAGTTAGCCTCGACCATCATGACAACTGTGACAACAGCAATCGGTCCATAAACCTTCATAACACGTGTAATGCCGGATTCGTCTTCGCTAATCAAGCGCAAGCATCTTGAAAGAACAGAATGATACATACATTTGCTATGCAGACAACGCAACACCATCGACGCCACGCTATGCAGTTCGGGATTCTGTAGCAAGTACCTAGAAACCAAAAGCGTCCAGCAGACTACTCGCGTCTGGTTCCTGCAATTGTGTCGGTGTCGGCTTCTTCTTCTTCTTCTCCTCTACTTGATCCTCCGCTTCTCCATCGTTGTGCTCTTCATCACTATTCTCATTTTCTGCTTCCTCTACTGTCGCTTTTGACGCCGTCAGATCACTCTTGATATGTTCGCGTGCTGGTAGGTCGGCAACAACAAGCGAGCTTCGACGTCGCAACAATTTTCTGGGGTCGAAATCGAAGTCAGTAGCGCTTTGATTTGGTCCGTGAGCGTGGAAAGATTCGCGCGGCATCATGGGTGACAACGGTGGTCTTCCTGGTGCTATATTTGACGGTGGTGGTGTAAGAAACTCCCATGTTTTGACCAGGTCGAGGGCCAGAACATCGCAGCCCATGCGCTCGTAAAGCCGCGCAGTATGTAGCACGAATTCCCACTCTTCCCGCATTCCAATCATCGTAGCACCACGAAGCGTTTGCAGAGACTTCTCGCGAAGTTGCCTGTAAAGGATAACAAGTGCAGGGTCATCGGTAAGGAAAGACATCGATCTCAAATTCGGTGTCTCGGGCGGGCTGAGGAGGCTTGATAGCGGTGTGACGAGAGATCGAACCGCAGTGTCACGGCGTCCGAGAAGCCAGTATGCCCAAGTTGCAAGCCAACGGTTGCCTTCGCGTGCAGCTTGAGGGAGGATCTTGTCCTCTAAAAAGCTCATCAAGACAGGCGAGTCATCACCACCGTAGACT
>TARA_R110002003_G_scaffold232_14_pt1 | contig 11001 bp, 5 predicted proteins | sample TARA_R110002003 | Tara Oceans TARA_R110002003 (sample SAMEA4396441) | marine metagenome | biome: Westerlies Biome; feature: [SRF] surface water layer (ENVO:00010504); material: water (ENVO:00002006), including particulate matter (ENVO:01000060) such as... | depth 5 m | reverse complement strand
CACCACCGTCAACATTCTTGTCGCAATCCAGATATCGTTCGCCATCATCGCCGCATCACTTCCGGATCTGCGAGCTCTGGTTGCGCGTAACTTTCCCAAATTCTCGCCACTTCATCATCGGAGTCTTGTGACTGGAGAGCGCGGCAGTGGTGGCCGTGCGCAGGCATTCGATGCAGAGCGCGCATCGCCGACAGAAGAGATGGCAGAAGGCCCACGTGCAGCTTTTGAAGGCAAGAGAGTATTTAGGAAACCGGACTGGTTGAGAAACAGCATCCCAGCAAGTCTGATGTCGACGAGAATTACACAGAACGAGATTACTCAAATGAGTCGAGGAAGTTCATCAGAGAATGTTCCACCACTTCCGAAATTACCAGAACAGGTTGCTGGCTGAATCTTTACGAGCACTCTATCGGGATTGTCTCGCAATATATAAAACCGGCGCATCAGTGGATGGCTTGCCAGGTGCATCCTAGTACGTTCTGCGGAGATACAGCTCACGTACTGTCGAGTGGAAAATTCGGCTTCGAAGCGCTATCTGTGTGGCGCAGACAATGCTACATGCTCTGGCGACGACAATGCCATCTGGTGCAATGCATTCACGCAGCAGTATGAGCGCACACCTGTGCACGAAGCCATTTTGCTCACCAGCCAAGAGCTATATGTGCCTAGCCCATCTGTCACGATAAATTCACCCGTGCTTGGCTTCAGAGATTTTGGAGCTTTGTGTAAGCCGAATACTTGGCTAGCGCTTTACGAAGGATGTGGTGAAGAAGTAATGTGATGGTTCATTGACCGGTTTGGAAATAACATTGACACGGAGTCGGAGTGAACATACAGCAGCGAGAGGCATTACTCACGTTGCTCACATTCAAGCCTTGGAAGATGTTTTCATCTACCGATTGGCACTTCCGCATCATGATCACGTCTGATCGTCAAAGCACGTCTCTTCACCCCTGTATTTTCTCGACTTCAGCTGAAATGCAAACACATCCCAATACAGCAGCCAGTCCGGTCAGCGATGAATTTTCCGTCGGAGTCGGAGTCAGGTAGGCAAATGCTACCACTACTTGGTCCGCTTACTCACCCAAATGTCCTAGTTCACTATGTTGGAGTAGTGGGGCGCTCGTAATGATCGACTAAGGCTGAGGTGCGCTAAGCGACCTAGCGGGGTTGGCCCTCCCGCAATGAGGGGTGACATCTAGCCGGAGCTCCATATCGGGTCGGATGCTGATGGGGAGTAAGCCTCAATCTCTCTATGTCATCCAATGAGAAGAGGTACTGCTTCCAAATAGTATTGCTGATGCTCAGATGCGCAGACTACTACTCTGTTTGTCCTGCTACATGGGACACGACATGCATTGCACGCGATGTACGGCATGGCCGCGCGTGCAGCTGTAGCGACTTTCTAATTTACTGAGAGGTATAAGATGCAAGGTCCGTTTCAATTGTCAATATGAAGGTCTACACAACTCGTCCATTTTGATATCATCCAAGTAGTATACCATGGCACCTAAGTACGACTTCATCATCGTCGGAGGTACTTTCCCCTTCTCCTTCCTTCCTAGCACACCACCAGATACTTCTCCTCACCACACTCCAACTGACATCTTCTAGGAGGAACAGCCGGCTGCCTCCTCGCTCACCGTCTCTCCAACTCCGCCGCAAAGCCGTCCGTACTGTTACTAGAAGCCGGCTCCCAACCATCTGGCGAATACTTGAATGCACCATTCCATCGGTACATGCCCAGCGTTCTCCGACCAGACCTGGACCATGGCTACGTCTCAGAACCGGAACCAGCGCTGAACGGCCGCCAAATCACGTACACGCGTGGTAAAGGCCTAGGTGGGTCATCGATCCTCAATTTCGGCGTGTATTTGTATGGTAGCAAAGAGGACTACGAGCGCTGGGGCGACCTGGTGGGAGATGAAGATTGGAAATGGGACTCGGTCAAGCAGTCATTCCACGCAATCGAGAATTATGACTTTGTAGGAAGTAGGGAGTATCAACATCTCGCGGACCCGTCAACGTCCCAGCACGGCACGGAGGGAAAACTGAAAGTAGGATTGCCGAACGTGTTGGAGAAGGGCGTGGCGCCGCAGATGGAAGCCCTCGTCAGCGCAGGCGAGAAAGCGAACTTGGATCCGAATTCAGGCGATCCAGTGGGCGTGAGCGTGTTCCCGTATAGCTACAGTAAGGTGGGAAGGAGTACGAGTGCAGGAGCATTTCTGGCCAACCCACCCCCTAATCTCGAGATCTGGACAGATGCCGTTGCAGAGAAACTTGTTTTCGACGGTGATCGAGTCGTAGGCATCGTCACAGCAGATGGTCGACAAGGTACGTCCTTCCAGCCCTCCTTTCCTCATTCTGAAAAGCAAAAGTGCTGATCCACCCCCAGCATCCAGCACAAACGAAGTCATCCTCTCCGCCGGCGCCATCGACACTCCCAAACTCCTCCTCCTCAACGGCATCGGTCCCGCCGCCGACCTCAGCGCCCTGGACATCCCAATCAAAGTCGACCTTCCCGGCGTCGGCAAGCACCTCCAAGACCACGTCCTCGCCTTCATGAGCGTCGAAGTCGACGCCTCCCTCAACGACCGCTACGCCTTCGAATCCTCCCCCACCCTCATGGCCGACGCCTCGGCGCTCTGGGAAAAAGACCAATCCGGCGCCTTCGCCCTCCAACACTCCGTCCTCTGGGGCGGCTTCCTCAAACTGCCGGACCTCGAATCCACGCCCGAGTTCGCCGCCCTCGCACCGGACATGCAGTCCTACCTGCGCCGCCCCGCCGTCCCCGGCTACGAATTCATCAACAACTGCCTGATGTGGCCGCCAGGCGCGCAGCTGACCGACGACAGCACGTATGTGACTTTCATCGCTTTCTTGATGAACCCGCAGTCCGAAGGATCTGTTACACTGCGCTCTGCAAAGCCAGACGACAAACCGCTCATCCGCCTCAACTACCTGACGCACGCATACGACCGCGTCGCCTTCCGACACGCCATCCGCGCCACGTTCTTGACGAACACGCAGAACGCACACGTCGCGCCGCGCATCAAGCGCGTGCTGAGCGGGCCGGCCAGTCTGAGCGATGCAGACGTCGATGCGTTTGCGGCCGAGAATGCCAGCACGGTCTGGCATGCGTGCGGGACGGTGCGGATGGGGAAGACGGCCGGGGATGGCAGTTGTGTGGATAGCGCGGGGAGGGTGTGGGGCGTGAAGGGGTTGAGGGTTGCGGATCTGAGTGTGGCGCCGGTGACGACGAATAATCATACGCAGGCGACGGCGTATCTGGTCGGGCAGAAGATTGCGGAGAAGGTGGTGGGGGAGTATGGCTTGGATGGAAGGGGTGGACGGGGAGGGGAGACGAGGTTGTAGGTTTGGTTGGAGGGGGGGAGGTCGTGAGATGTGATTTGGGTGCATTGGAGACTTGATGAGAGGAGCTGAGAGTTGGTGGATTAGATAGGTACTGATGGACAATGAAGATCTGCGAGCATCAGTTTGTGCTTCAATCTAGTACGCAGAGTTGCAGAATCAACGATATGTTGTTGAGACATGAAAGCGTGGACGAAGCGATTCATCATATTCGCAGCCTCTCATCCAACTCATTCCGTTCCCGCTACATATGTAATCCCATGTCCATATCTCGTGTTCATTTCTCATTACTCGCACCATCGCGTCTTCGTCGCCAAAAACGCCAAATACCCAGACCGCGGATATACTCACGCAGATCCGGAAATGCTGAAAGAGAACCGCCCATGCAAAACGAGTCGCTGCAAAACTAGAAACAAGGAAGCGAAGACTTTGTACATTTTGGAAAGTTCAGGATTGGAAGCGACTCATCGTCTTGAGGAGTGCCGGGTGTTGCGTGTCCGTCGGTCTGATGAGCTTGCGCTGCCTGGAGGATTGTTAGTCATCTGCTCTGATTGTGTTCGTCGTTGTAGGAACTTACTTGAACTCGTGTAGTCGCTGTAGTAGTACGACGACCCGCTGACCGTCGTGCTCTTATCATCGTGTTTCTTGTCGTGCTTCCTCTTCAAACCCAGCATAAGCGCCAGACCACCAAGCGCGGCCGCAACACCAACGCCCTTTCCAATGCCGCTCTTCTTTTCTGAGCCAGGTCGCGATGGTCTCGATGGGCGGCCTTGACCGTACCAGCGACCGCCTCCTGCTGCAGCACCGCCTCCGCTGTGGTGGTGCTCCTCAATGTACGTCTCCTCGTGGGTGTGCTTGTTCTTCTTGCCGAAGCCGAAGATGGCGAGAATAGTGTCGAAGAGTGCGCGTGCGCAGCAGAACAGGCAGAGCAGCAGGAGCAGCAATAGACCCAGGATCACACCAATGACGATACCAGCGATGGCGCCGCCAGAGAGACCACCTCCGCCTCCTTGGACAGGAATCGGAGAGCCATTCACGCCAGTCGGAATCGGCGTCTGGAACGGTACGGTCCGTGTCGGGGTTCCAGTGTAGGTAACAACTACAACGCCTGAGCTTGTGCGTCTTAGAGGTGCGGATGGTTCAATCGTACCTGGGACGGTAGGCAGAATACCTCCGGAGCTGCCGCCGCCGTAAATGACGCACTGCTGTTGCAGGTTGCAGTAGAAGCCTCCCTCGCAGCATGAGCCGCCACAGGGTGACCTCACGCCAGTGCAAGTCGCAGTCGTGGCTACTGTGCCGGCGCCGCCAACGTACGAGCTGTACACCGACGTGTAGGTGACGAGCCCGACCGTCTCAACGTACGTGGTGGTGAAGTATTGCCAGCCGCCAGTACCGCCAGAACATTGCGCTTGGTTGTTGGCGTCTGTGATGCATTGCTGGCCGGTTGCGCAGCACAACTGTCCGTAGTAGCCACACGCCGGCTGGCCGTTGGCACACGTTGCGCGCTTCTCAAGTTGCGGCGCATTGTGCAATTGTCGGAACTCTTCGATGTGTGCTGGGTAGGGCTTTGCGATGGCAGACGGGAGATATGCGATTGCGAGCAGCCCAAGCATGGCCGCCGGGGCGCTAAAAAGGCGCATCATGAGGCCGGTGGGAAGGCCAAATGCAGCCGTGAGAGGCAGAAGTGCCGTGTGGAAATGACGCTGCGAAGCGCTTTTGTTGGTGTCGCTGCTCGGAGCGGTGAAGATGAGCCGGAGGTGGGGAGCTGCGAGCGAGAGGGAGTCCGATTGGGTGCGGGGTCGATTGTAGGCTAGCCGTCTAGCTGCAGGTCTACCTCGTGGGTGTGGAATGGCGATAACCTCAAAGTCAGCGATTGTAAAATGTTCGGAATGTGGATTGAGAGTTGTGCAGCTGTGGAAGCGTGCAGCGTGGTGGTGCAAAGGAAATAGGTACACTTAGATTTGGGTGGTTGGCGGAAGTGGCTGGGAGAGGTTGGGGACTGCCCAGAGTGACTCCGGCCCGGATGCGCTTGCTTGGGATGATGAATCTGAAACTTTTTCAATAGTAGCTTCCTTGTCAATAGTATGATATCTGGTTTGACGTGTGATGCGAACGATTTGGTGTGCGTGGACAGCTGCTGCGAGCTGCGTGGCCGCGCGATGACGATGTCCCGGTGGTCCAAACAGAGGCGGGCGTTCACCCAGCAACCAACGCCGGGACATTATTCGTATTCTAAGACAATTTCGCTTCGACCACCGGAATATCCGCCTCCATCTCTACAAGAACGGGACAGCAGCATCGATCCTCAACATGTGGAGCTTCTCTGGCGGAGCTGACGGGGTGTGTCAATGCGCACGACGACACCCCATCTCGCTGCATGCGCAAGACCCGCGGCGGCCAACCTTGAACCGAACCCGATGAACTGTCCGCGACTTGACGGCTGTACTCTCGTCCCAAATGTCGTCGATGGCGATCTTGAGGCTCATAGCATCGGTAAATTCATGGTTTCTGGAGCATCATTTACTTTTCTACCGTCAACGTCAAAGTCAATGCAGGTTGCATTGCAGCGATATCTCGACGAATCATGTCTCCAGCTCTACTTGTAGTCTCCAACCCTCAATCTTTCATCCTTCTGCACGCTTCGATACTCGCATCTGCTCTCCTCGATCGAAACGACAGTTGCTGTCTGATGCTGAAGGCGGGAATCTAGGAAAAACCCCTGGTCTCCGATGGAATAATATTGGTCTGTCCAGAAATGATACTTGCGAAAAGCCTACAGACATTGTACAGCTCAATATGGACGGCAACAGCTTCAGAGTCGCCGTACCGAGTGTGACTGATCGAGACAGGAACAGGAATGGGAGAATCAATCAAGGACTGGCTCCAGATATCAGGGGCTCAACGCCCGTGAAGATGTGGGACTGGAGATGCAATGCGTTGAGGCTACAGTTTGCAGCCTTGTGTCTGGGAGGCAATCGCAATGCAATGATGAGTGGGATCCAGGACCGAAGTAGTCCAACAAATGGTGCAGCAGATTGAGAAGTGATGCATGCTTGAGAGAGATTGTTCGGCGCAGTTGTTCTGAGGGGTGGCGAAGCCGCTCTCCGTGACGTGCAGATAGTTAGCGGGTCGCACGTCCTATTAGACGCAGTCCGCAAAGGTACAAGGTGACCAAACGTCGGCTCGCATCCCCGTCGCCAACGAGCAAATCAGATCGCCAAAATCGTGGGTTTTGCGGGCTTTCATTGGTCAAACTTTGCACAGCCAGGAAATGCGCGCCGCCTCTTGTTCAACCCTTTAGAATCATCTCCGCCTCCCTCCAAGACCGCAGCAGGACAATGTCGCGAGCTCTTATTATAAGAGACCAAATAGATATGTCTGACCAGCTTGTCATTGCACGCATAACGAAATCCAGCCTCGAGTGCTGTCTAGCAGTGGTTTTAAGCGAAACCTGATGAATCATACCTCTTGTGGCACAAACGCAACCGACGACCCAAGCATGCGTGCTGGCTGTCCTTCAGTCGAAGCCGGTGCAGCTATCGTGTTCGGACTCATTCAATTATGCATCGGCGTCATGTCCATACTACAGCAGCGGCAACTCCGTCAAGTGTATCGTACGTATCGATAAAGCAGCAGACAGTGCAGCTTGACTGAATGCAGAGGAGAGAAGAGATGGCAGAAGGTACACAATCGAAGTGATTAGGGCAGTCGACACATGATGCTCCATGTGAGCGGCGTAGAAGGTGCGATCAAAGGTCTTGGCATATAGCCAGTACTGACATGCCTCAGGATGTTTATCGTTCGGCGTGTGCCGGTGATGTGTACTAAGCCGCTGCATTGAGGCGTGGTGGTAAGCATGACTAGGGTTAGTGATCAGTGGCGGGGGAGACAAATGCCTGAATTATTTCCGTAGACTTTTTGGCCGACTCTCGTAACACGCGAAGTGTGTCCGGAAGGTATACGGGCTCTACAAATAGAAGAATTGACAAGTTGGGTGTGGAAGCTCGGAGCGCTGCCTAGTCGCGATGTTTGGTGATTGCATCACTGGTGCCAAGACTCTGGTGGGTACTCCGTAGCTCCAGCGCCTTCTCACACAAGCAGTCCACACATAACAGCCCGCTGCGCTGCTGCCTCAAACTTCGCACACTCTTCTCCCACACACTCCCTCCACACAGTACGGAGCAGCACCAGCCCTACTCAACCGTCCCATAGCAGGCATAAGCCCGCGAAGCCGTCCCGCGCACCTCAACAGCTGCATCACACAGACGGTCCTCGAGCACGCCCGCCCGCCACTGCACCGTCGGCAAGTTGGCTTCCAAGAGAAAGCGCTCCTTTACGGACGAAGGTCCACAGAAGAAAGAGAAGATCATGACAGTAAGTCTCTCCACGCGTCTGTTTCGGCAGCGCGTCCCCGCTGGTGGGGCAGTGCATTTGTAACCATGCCGCCTTCGATGCAGCATTTAGTCGCCGCCCACCCCACCAAAACATCGACCATACATCTGACATGGCTAACACCGCGAAGGAAAGCATGCAGGTCGACAGCCCTGCCGCCGCTGTCGAGCAGATCAAGAATGGCGAGATCGACGAGTCACTCTACAGCCGCCAGCTCTACGTGCTCGGCCATGAGGCCATGAAGCGCATGGGCTCCTCTAACGTCCTGGTAGCTGGCCTGCGAGGCCTCGGTGTCGAAATCGCCAAGAACATTGCGCTCGCTGGCGTCAAGTCTTTGACGCTATTTGATCCCAAACCCGCTACTCTCGCCGATTTGTCGTCACAATTCTTCCTACATCCCGACGATGTCGGCAAGCCGCGCGCATCCGTCACCGTCCCGCGCGTTTCGGAGCTGAACCCATACACACCAGTGCAGGAGTTTAGCGGGAAGGACCTGACGTCAGACCTGGCCCAGCTGAAGCAGTTCCAGGTGGTCGTCCTTACAGACACCTCACTGGATGATCAGATTAAGATCGCAGACTACTGCCACGAAAACGGCATCTACATCGTCATCACAGACACATACGGCCTGTTCGGCACCATCTTTACCGACTTCGGCAAGAACTTCACCATCGGTGACCCGACTGGCGAGAATGTTACAAATGGCATAATAGCTGGCATTGATGAGTCAGGTCTGGTGTCGGCTCTGGATGAGACGAGGCACGGTCTTGAAGATGGCGACTGGGTCACCTTCACTGAGGTCAAAGGCATGGAAGGCCTCAACGGCTGCGCGCCGCGGAAGATCGAAGTCAAGGGCCCGTATACCTTCTCGATAGGCGATGTCTCTGGTCTGGGCACATATCAGAGCGGCGGACAGTACATCCAAGTCAAGATGCCCAAGATCATCGACTTTGAGCCCTTCAGTAAACAGCTCAAGAAGCCCGAGCTCTTGATTTCCGACTTTGCCAAGTTCGACCGGCCGCAACAGCTGCATGTCGGCATCCAGGCTTTACATCAGTTCGCGAATCTCCACAAGGGCGAGTTCCCGCGACCACACCACGAGGCTGACGCAGCGGAGGTCTTCAAGCTGGCACAAGACATCACAAGCCAAGGAGAGAAGGTAGAGCTCGACGAAAAGCTGATTAAGGAGCTGAGCTACCAAGCGCGCGGTGACCTCAGCCCTGTCGCAGCATTTTTCGGTGGCATGGCCGCGCAAGAAGTCCTAAAGTCCGTCTCCGGAAAGTTCCACCCAATCGTCCAATTTCTCTACTTCGATTCGCTAGAGTCTCTTCCAACATCGACAACCCGCTCGGAGGAGCAGTGCGCTCCGATTGGCTCGCGTTACGATGGCCAGATCGCGGTATTGGGTCAAGAATACCAGAAGAAGCTTGGCAACATCAAGGAGTTCCTCGTTGGTGCCGGTGCTATCGGTTGTGAAATGCTCAAGAATTGGGCCATGATGGGTTTGGGTATTGGTCCAGAGGGCAAGATTACCGTAACCGACAACGATCAGATTGAGAAGAGCAACTTGAACCGGCAATTCTTGTTCAGGCCCGCAGATGTTGGCAAGCTGAAGAGCGATGCTGCCGCAAAGGCAGTCCAAGCGATGAACCCCGACTTGAAGGGCAAGATCGTGACACTGCAGGACAAGGTCGGTCCAGAGACCGAGCATATCTTCAACGAGACGTTCTGGAATGAGCTGGATGGGGTTACGAATGCTCTCGACAATGTGGAGGCGCGCACATACGTTGACCGGCGTTGTGTGTTCTTCCGCAAGCCTCTTCTGGATAGCGGTACTCTTGGTACAAAGGGCAACACCCAGGTTGTCCTGCCATTTATCACCGAGTCATATTCCTCGTCGCAGGATCCACCAGAGAAGTCTTTCCCCATGTGCACATTAAGGAGTTTCCCGAACCGAATCGAGCACACCATCGCGTGGGCGCGCGAAGCGTTCGATTCGCTTTTCGTCAAGGGTCCTGAGGTAGTCAACCTGTACTTGACACAACCAGACTATCTCGGCGCGTCATTGAAGCAATCCGGCAACGAGAAGCAGACCCTGGAAACTCTGAAGGAGTTCCTCGTCACAGAGAAGCCACTGTCTTACGATGATTGCATCATCTGGGCTCGTCATCAGTTCGAGAAGAGCTACAACCATCAGATCGCGCAACTACTCTACAACTTCCCCAAGGACTCCACAACCGGCTCAGGTCAACAATTTTGGTCAGGACCAAAGCGGGCGCCAGACCCATTGAAGTTTGACCCCAACAACCCGACTCACTTCACATACGTTGAGGCTGGTGCACACTTGCACGCATTCAACTACGGCATCAAACCGAATGCAACTCGCGAGCACTACATTGAGGTGTTGAACGACATGATTGTCCCAGACTTCAAACCAGATCCAACCGTTAAGATTCAAGCCAACGACAGCGATCCCGACCCGAACTCTGCTCAGGGCGGTGGCGGAGAAGACAATGACCTGAACAATATCATTGCACAGCTCCCAGCGCCCAAGTCGTTGGCTGGCTTCAAGCTGGAGCCTGTCGAATTCGAGAAGGATGATGACACGAACCACCACATCGACTTCATCACCGCCGCCAGCAATCTTCGCGCCGAGAACTATAAGATCGAGACCGCCGATCGCCACAAAACCAAGTTCATCGCTGGCAAGATTATCCCAGCCATCGCCACTACCACGGCACTTGTCACTGGTCTAGTCAACCTGGAGCTGTACAAGATTATCGATGGCAAGACAGACATCGAGCAGTACAAGAATGGCTTCATCAACCTAGCGCTACCCTTCTTCGGTTTCAGTGAGCCGATCGCTAGCCCTAAGGGCAAGTACACCGGACCGAACGGCGAGGTCACAATTGATAAGCTGTGGGATCGGTTCGAGGTTGAGGACATCACCCTGCAAGAATTCGTGGATCACTTCGAGCAGAAGGGGCTCTCGATACAGATGGTCAGCTCTGGTGTGAGCTTGCTATATGCGTCCTTCTATCCTCCCGCGAAGTTGAAGGATCGCATGGGCCTGCGGTAAGTCTAGTATCTGAATAGTGCGGTACTATGCTAACGAATGTTAGGATGAGCAAGCTGGTCGAGCACGTCAGTAAAAAGGCGGTCCCGGACCACCAGAAGAACGTCATCTTTGAGATCACTGCCGAGGACCAAAATGAGGAGGATGTCGAGATCCCGTAC
>TARA_R110002003_G_scaffold184_4_pt1 | contig 11006 bp, 9 predicted proteins | sample TARA_R110002003 | Tara Oceans TARA_R110002003 (sample SAMEA4396441) | marine metagenome | biome: Westerlies Biome; feature: [SRF] surface water layer (ENVO:00010504); material: water (ENVO:00002006), including particulate matter (ENVO:01000060) such as... | depth 5 m | reverse complement strand
TTGTTCGGCATCTAGCGATTGAGCATATCTTATTCTACTACTATTGTACATAATTGCCCCCGCATCCTGTTACCCTGCCGTTGTTTTACATCTAGATAATCATCACCAGCAACGCACTGGGTGCGTAGTCCAAGATACATCACGTAGCGCGATAAGAATTAGGCTAGCAAATGAAGGAACATACAAGTCAAACTCCACACACCCCAGCCAAGCATAAGATGGCCTGATTTCCATCTCCCAACCCGCCTCGAACACTTGACCATTACCAAGGCAATAATACCCGCGCATTAAATCCTACCCAAACACGCCCCCGCCCCATTCCAACCCGCGACATACCACGCCTCGTCTCCCATTCCAATCGGGCTTTCGGCACCGACTTCCCACCGCGGCGCACAGACTCTACATTCACGTGTCGCAGAGACACCGATGCGTCACTGATACCAGAGCGGACGACGAGACACTGACACCGATGGTCAAGCTTCGGACGTTGCAGAGCCAAGACATGACGAGGCGGCGGTGTGGGTCGCGGTGGGTCGTCTGTGGGGATATGGGCGCGTGAAGGGACGGCATGGATGGTCAAGCTTTGGGTGTTGCAGATGCTAAGAGGGGATAACAGAATGGAGGTGGGGCGGGATCAGGGTGGGAGAGTGGGGATATTGATGCTTAGGATGCTTGGAAGAAGCAGGGTGACGATGCCTGGATGGCATGGGATACATGGTTATATGAGCTGGTATGATATGTGTGTAGTGGGGATTCGCGCTAAGGAGAAAGACTGGGAGAAGGTGCATGGGGAGATTGGGTTTGCGGTAACAGAGTCGATTGCCCTGCTTCCGATACTTCCTTCGACTTGGACATGTGCTTTCATGCCGGGCGATATATATCTCTACCACTCGTCTTCCTACCTTTCTCTGTTCTCTCGTCTCTCACCTAGCTCGCTCCACCGATAACCCAGATCTCATTTGTGCTATCACTCGCCATGAACAATCTGCCCTTCTGTCACACTGTCAACTGACATGCTGGAGTTGTGGGAAAGTAGAACGACTTACACTATCCCAAGCCAGACCCGCAGGCCTGAAGCAGCTATTCGGACAATTGGCGTTGTTGGCATTGAACATGATGTTCTGCGCGGCGGTAGTGCTTGTCACTGGCTCCTACAGTTCACATTACATTAGTATGACTCCACCTAGCATCACTCGTTACGTATAGCGAGGATGTAACGTACCACCGGCATGCCTGTCTGCGGATTCCACGCAACACGGCTCAGCCTATACCCATCGGCCGGGCTGCGATTCCAACTTCCATGGAAGGTGATGTACGCGGCAGTTCCATTGGCGTTGAACTTGATATCGATTGGTGCAGTGTGCGATGGGAAGCATAATTTAGGCGGAACGCGGTTCGCGCATGTCGATGCTGTGTCGACCGTGCCGTGCGCGATGACGTCGCCGACTTTGAGTTGGGTGTTGAGAGGCGAGGGGAGGACGGTGGGGTCCCATACTGCGTGGCACTGTGGTACGCTGTCAGTGAAGGCATGCATATGCAGGAACAGGAAGATATGCCTCGGGATAACCGTGGTTAGTCTGTGAGTTTGGTGGAACCGCAGTAAAGCTCGCGTTGACATAGCCGTGGAAATTCAGCTCCTCGCAAGGATTGGTGTTGTGAATGTCTTTGCCATCGCGAGACATATTGTCCATGCCATTATCGACGGACCACTGCCCTCGGTGTTAGTTCTGTTGATGTGTGGCTTCACTATTCTGGGGACATTCTCTCCATTCAGAGAAGATTGAGTCTGGACAAACTTACTATTCCACCCTTGCCGTCCTCTCCAACAGCCACTGTGTTCCTGATTCCCCACGCCAGAACCTCTCCACTCGAATACTCCACCGTGCCCTTTTCAATGTCCGCAACCTTGAAGACACGAATTTGGCTCCTCGCCGTCCCGATCTGGCCTGCAGCGGTATCGCTGTTGTCCTGGCTACCCCGCTGGACGAGAAGTAAATCCGGCCGCCCCTTAGGCACAAGTAGAGTCCGGGTCGCGTGGCCCGACTGTGTCATGCCTTGGATAACTGTCTTCTTGTTACTCACAGTGCCAGTTGTCCCGTCGTAGTCATAGCTCCACACGCTGACTGAACTTGATACGTAGAGCTTCTTGCCATCAGGTGACAGCGCAAGACCGTGATTGAGGGCGCTGTCTGCAATGAGTTGTTTGTTGGACTTGACGCAGACATCGGTGCCGCCATTGTCAGTGAGCTGGATGTAACGGACACCGTAACCACCCTGCTCAGCAGCGAGGAGGTTGCCTTGGTTGTCGAAGACGAGACTGCGTGGTGTGCGCAGGCCGTTCATTACAACGCGCCCAGAGTAGCCAGAAGCAAATGTAGGCGCTTGAGCTGGGTTGATGGTGGCACATGTCTGCGCAAGCACACTAGGTGCGAACGTGCCGAATGCAACAACGATGCTATTGAGGCGAACCATGGTGGGCAACGAGGCGTGGAATGGTGTGGCGGTGGCTATAGCTCACTCGGTCCAGAAGGAGCACGTCGAGAGACTTTAGTACTCTAGCTATTCAAGTCATGTTTGATGAGATACGGCGTAAAAGCTTGCATGTTTCCACATAGAGGATGCACATTGCATCATCAACCAGTTGACTGAGGCCATTTACCTCGTTTCATCTCGAGCATCGTCGCCGTCTGTAATCGCACCAATCCATTCCCTAGGGTCCTTTATCATCAAAGCCTTGGCCATATATTCCTCACTTGCAAATGCCTGCAAGGGCCCAAATAAGCTTCAAAGCGGACCAAAAGGTAAGGGTAAGTGGTTGAAAAATATGCCGACTTGCTAGGCCAGTATAGTGAAGACATGCCAGAAAACGTGGCTACGAAGGGTATGACGGAGCTTATTTAGAGTACGCCAAGCTCCTGAAACAAGCAGAACTGGAAGGTCAAGACTTTTCTTGGGAGACTAAGTGCGCCAAATTGGTTGGCTTGTGTGCTTGACTGATTGTTGGTGGTTTGAATTAGATTCGTTCAGCCGGGTGTTTTCGCGGGGTCGCCAGGGTCTAAAGTGCCTAGAGATCCGGGGTATGAACACATGGAGAGCGACGTTGTTGTTAGTGCAGGACTATATGAAGATTGATGCTACGAGTGTTGCGACTTGTATGAGTTGCGCATAGTCTATCGAGGATGCCTGCCACGTGCCTGCGAAGCCAATGCGAAACACCTCATCCTGCTAGGCCAGGTCAGGCTTAGTCTACCAAGCAGCCCAATGGGGGAAGGTTCTCTTGAAAGCTTGTGCGCCTGATCGGGCACTGTCCGGCCTGGCAGTAATCGACAGCAGTACAGAAGATTCCCTAATAGGGAAGGTCCTGCCAAGCTTGTGCACCTGACCGGGTACTGTCCGGCAGCCGCAATCAACAGCAGTATAGAAAGTTTCCCAATGGGGAAAGTCCTGCCAAGCTCGTGCACCTGACCGGCTACTGTCCGGCAAGCATTAATCAACAGCAGTATAGAGGATTTCCTAATAGAGAAAGTCTTCTAAAGGCTCGTGCAGCTGATCGGGTACTGTCCGGCGATGCAGCAATCGACAGGTGAATGTGAAAGATTCCTAATGGGGAAAGCTGATCGGGTACTGTCTGGCCAGCAATCAACAGCAGTCCATGAAGTTTCCCAATAGAGAAAGTCCTATGAAGACTGTCCGGCGAGGTAGCTCGACCTTGTGTGAAGCTCGCTAGTCACCCAAAGGGTAGATGACATGTCGCTTGGCAGGTACACCGTGGGGTAAGGTCTTGATTCTAAACAGAACTGGGGCTGCATCCTGTATGAGTCGCAGTCGCACGACCATTCTGGAAACCAGTGCAAGACGTTACTCGGACCGTTCATTGTACTGCACATGTTCGTCCCACTCTTCTAGCTTCATGTATGGGCTCCTGAGCCAAGCGTGAAGCTCATGCAAGAATAGCTGACTGTTCTCACGCCCCAGGAACTCCGCCAGTAGGTTCTCAGCGTGCCCGTTGCTAGCCTTCATGTCGACCATCTTGATTATGGAGACTATGTAGGCTAGCAAGAATTCCGCATTGCCGCTGGTAGTGGCGCTGTCAGAGGCGGCGGCTGCAGCATCCCTATGCAGAAAGCTAAAGACACGCAACTCACGCCTTATCCATGCTCGGGCGCGTGACTGGAGGTCGGCCGAGTTTGCAATCATCTCGGGTGTGATGTCTTGGTAGCCCGAGATTTCATTACTGCCAACATGCAGTGAGAATAGCTTCTGTCGATAGATCTCGCGACGCCTACGTAGTGCAAGATCTTCAACGGGAGGCGAGTAGGCACGAGAAGCATCTGGCCGTCTCCTTGGTAGACCATAGGGAGCCAGAAAGGAGGGACGTCCGCCCGTACGCGCATAATGGGCGTTCTTAGGTTGGTGGCTCCGAACAATGGCGTAACTCTTGTAGTCCGTGGGGGAACGCCAGTCGTACTGGACAGCGGTCACTTCCACTTTACCTAGACCGAATGAGTACGGTGATGTGTCTGTCCTGAAGTGCGTGCTCACATAATGGGCAAGTCGAGCGCTCCTGAAGCCAACTAACGAGGCATACAAAGTCGAATGTATAGTGGTTGCAAGGGACGACAATGGCCCTTTCAGTGACAGTCGAGAGACAGATGACACATGTGTCTTCAGACCCGTCCTTGGCCAGATCGGATGTGCTTCCCATGCGCCGGTGATGGTGGTGAAGTGATGGCGCCGATGATGAGCTCATTCTCGGAAGTGATGCGGAGAGTGCACGGGCCTCCCAAAAGTCGCGGATTCTTGTTCGAGGGACGCGCAGCTCCATGCAACATACACACCGTTCGCAAACCAACGCTGGGCGCCACTGTTGCTGTAGAGTAGTTCGTGTCGCGCCATTGCGTGCTCGACACCTTAGTCATCGTGCAAGTCCTTTTAGCTGTGGATGCTGTGCGCAGCCGCGAAACGCTTCTGTTCACCCTCAGCCCGTCGCTCATTACCCACCATGTTAGCCACATCGACTCGGCCCCATGTTGCTGGGCCAAATGGAAGAGCTACGTACCACACCGTGACTGCACTTAAGAGGTGGTCATGCGATGACAAGGAACTTCCCCCCGTTTCTAACATCAAGGCTATCCATGTCTTCGACTTCGACAATACATGTATGTCGACAGCATGCGCATATGCACATGGAAATATAGCTAACGCCCTCACAGTATTTGCAAGCCCGCTGCCGAACAAGCAGATATGGAACAGCGCGACACTAGGCCAGCTCGGCTCGCCCGACATGTTCGTCAACGGAGGCTGGTGGCACGATGCGAACATTCTGTCGGCGACCGGTGAGGGCATCGACAAGGAGGAGAAGCGCGCTTGGGAAGGCTGGTGGAATGAGCACATTGTCAGCCTCGTGGAGCTGTCAATGGAGCAGAAGGACGCGCTCAGCGTGCTTTTGACCGGCCGCGGCGAGTCCAATTTCGCCGACCTCATCAAGCGCATTGCGCGGAGTAAGAAGCTCGACTTCGACATGGTCTGCCTGAAACCGGCGACTGGGCCTGCAGGACAGCGGTTCAGGAACACGATGGAGTTCAAGCAAGAGCTGCTGAAAGACATCGTCTACACATACAAAGACGCGGAAGAGATACGGATATATGAGGATCGTGTGAAACACACAAAGGGCTTTCGCGACTTCTTCTTCGAGTTCAACAGAGATCTGATGGCTGGAAAAACCCAGCCTTCACGAAAGCCCATCATCGCAGAGGTCATTCAGGTTGCTGAGAATGCGACACAGCTAGACCCGGTAGCGGAGATTGCAGAGATCCAGAAGCTGATCAACGCGCACAACATACAGATCAAGGCCGGCATCGCGCCTCCGGGCACCACGCCCTACCAAATCAAGAAGACCGTCTTCTACACCGGCTACATGATACCAGCGAACATGACAGAGAAGCTATCGTCGCTCGTCAACCTCCCAGCAAACGCTCCCAGGGACGACATTCGATACCTTGCAAACAGCATTCTGATCACACCCAAACCATGTCCTAAGAGCATTCTGGACAAGGTCGGTGGCATTGGAGCGAAAGTCAGGTGGAAGGTGACCGGCGTGTCTTGCTTCGAAAACAAGCTTTGGGCAGCTCGCGTGGAGCCAGTGCCCAAGTCCGCAAAGTTCTACTCTGAGAACCCCATACCGACCGTTGTCCTCGCCATCCGTAAGAACGGCCGGCCAGCAGACGCGGCGCGTATTGTGAACTGGCACCCCGTCCCGGAGAGCCAGGCATTCGAATTTGACAGTGTCGTGGGAGAGAAGCAGATGCTGCGTATTGAAGAGGAGCAGGCGGGCGAGAGCGAATATGAAAGCTACTTTCCCAACAAGGCAACCCGCAAGGAGCGTCGCTCGCACGAGCCAAATGATCGGCACGGCGACTACCGACCACACCACGGCAACGGACGCGGCAGAGATGATAATAGGCAGACTGGGTACCGTGGCGGCAACCGGGATCGTGGCCGAGGTGGCAACAGGAACCCATCATATGGTACGCGAGGCGGCCAGCGAGGCGGCTATCGTGGCGACCGAGGTGGAGGCGGCCGTGGTCGTGGCCGCGGCGGTGGTGGAGGCGGACCTTCACAGTATCGCAGCCTCGACGATCCCAACAACGGACCGTCAAGCCATGATGGCCCGGACGCTTTCTACTAGTACTGGAACATCTGACCCATTTCCGACGTCGCAAAGGGAACGTTGCGGCCTTCTTTGGTTTTGCCTGAACTGCATGGTAACTATCTGTGTGCAGCCTACGCTCCACGCTCGGAGAGCTCACAATCGGTTATACGGTGTTTGGCTTCGGCCTGTATTATATGGCGTGCGTTCCCAGTAGCATGTTATCCGCAATGAGATACCCAGAGTTTCTTTGACAATTCTCACGTCTTGCACGAGGTGCTACATCCATCACTCCTAGCCTTACTTTCATCTGGCATCGTGCCTGTTCTATTCACAGAAAGCCAGCATCTATCTCTCCACCCACCTCCAGTTCCCGTAATCTGAACATCCCTCCGCCGCAATCCTACATCCTTGTCCCTCTCATACCCATCCTGTCGCCCTCGTCGTCGCTCTCATCACCAGACTCCACCGTCGGCTGATACCGTCTATCACGAGCATTGCCGCTTCTTCGCCCAGCAAGACCACCCGCCGACTCGGGAATGGAGGGCGAGGAGTAGCGATCTTGTGTTCCTAGCATTCGCTCAGATCGGTTCTGGAGAACAATCCCGGGAGATGCTTCATGGGCGCTGGAACGATGGGCATGACGCGACGACGAGCCACCCAGACCTTGAGACGGTGGAGCATTCAGTAACTCAGTGTCGTAGCTTTGAGGATATCGTCGTCCGGCTGCAGGTATCGGGATAAGAGGGACGCCCAAACCGTTATGCTCGTTCCCACGGCGGGGCCGATACCGTGCATTGGTATTGGAATCATCAGGCGTCACCCGATCTGGCCACACCATGCCTCGATCACCCGTAAAGACTGCGTGCCGAACGGGCCGGCATGAGGGCTCGCCGTTCAGTTCGTTCTCCGAGAAGTAGCCACTGTCGTAGGTAAGGTTGTCCACATGTCGCTCGCGTTCACGAGCATGCTCATACGTATGTTCGTACTCGCGATCGCACTCTCCAGGCCGTTCTCGCACTTGTCGTGCAGAACCATCCAAGTGTGCTGGTCTATCGCGGAGCACATGAGTAAGCGGATGATAAGCTTGACCTGACGTATCCATCCCATGGGTCGCTATGAGTCCGCTCGTAGCACGTCCCGCGTATCGCCCTCTAGATCCCAGCTCGCTTTCCGTTCCGCTCGACGCCGACACCGACATGTCAGACTCGTCCGAACTGGACGCCGTCGTACTGGACCTCGCGCCCCGTGTGCCACAGTACCCATGGACTCTGCGACCAACGGTCCACGTCTCGCCTAGTCTCCGCTCACCGAGCAGATCGGCGCTATCGGCCTGCATCTTGCGCAACAGCTCGCGCATAGCGGCAAGCTCACCACCGAGACTCCATGCGAACGTCAAAAGGCGGATACGAGCGCGACCGGTGAAGCTGCGTGTCGTGACGATGACAAAGGCTTGCCATGCCGAAGAATGGTAGGGAACCGGGCAGGTGATAAGTTCCAGGTGGCCTTTTGGCAACGGATTGACGAGTTGAGCATGAGCTGGGTGTATTGTTAGTGGGAGTTTTGCATGGCCTGAGATTCATGAGCGTACCGAGGATGGCGTCTTTGATGTGTTTGAAGTGCGTACAGTTCGTCATTGTGTCGCACAGATGGAATGACTTGTTGAGCTCAGCAGGAATGGGAACGAGCGCATGGATATAGGCATTGTTGGAAATGTTTGCTGCATGGTATTGTGCCTTGTGCGGTCATGTTCAGTGTGATCTAGAGCGTTCCAACCGTTGCCAAACTGCATCTACTTGAGTCCATTTTGGTATGAGTGTTGGGAGAGTGCGACGAACGATATTATGTTCAACATTAGGGTTGAAGAATGCAACATCAAATTTTTTCCCCAAGGTTGGTAACAATGTAGTGTGGCAATGGCGACCAACTTCCTGTACGCTCTAGAAGCACGAAGGAATACCCAGTGTATCATATGGAGCCCCAACTTGCGTCATATCATACTCTACCACGCACAGGACAGACCATTAAATCGGCATAGTCCACAGTACAAATAAAATTTCTCCTAAAGTTACAGCTACCAAGCACCATAAGTTGCGATGAAAGACCAATCAACGCCTCTTCAATGCCCGACGCTATCATACAATCTATATACATGCTACACGGCGTACAACGCCTTCTTGATGCTTCAGCATGCTGGCAAATACCCCATGCTCGCTTTTTATTAATTCATCCAGGCCTTCCTGGAAGCCTTTAAGCATGCCTTCGATCATGCGCCCTTAATCCCAAACACCTCCTCGATCCCTCCTTCTTCTCGATCTCAGGTGGCAACGCTACCTTCGTCTCCTCACTTGACCCTGACGGTGAAAGTAGCTCACTCGACTCGGACGGTGACGGGGGTTGGCTTGCTGTAGCCTTTGCCTGAACATTCGATTTCGGTGCCGAGGATGAAGACACTCCCTCCCCGGAAGTTCCAGCGTTGCAGAATCTTTCCCCTGTATCTGTTGTCTTCTTCCGCCGAGCCCATCGCCAACATTCATTGAGGTTTCGCATTTCGCCGGGCGTGCGCTTATTACCAGTGGTTTGGCTAGGCCTCCTATGCCGCCTATGAAGGGTTCAGATGGTTGGGTTCAGATTGGTTGGGTTCAAATCGGTTGGGCTCAGATTGGTTGGATTCGGATTGAGTAGGTTCGGATTGAGTAGGTTCGGATTGAGCAGGTTTGGATTGAGTAGATTCGGCTTGGTCGGGTGAAGATTGGTTAGGTCCGGGTTGGTCGTGCGTGGCGCTTATGATTTGTGCTGGCACTTCGCTGAGTGAAGTCAACGTAAGTGTTACTGTATTTTCTGAGTCAGATTCGGCGGGATGGGCGACAGGGACTGCTTCGGAAGACGTCTCCAAATCAAATGCTTGCGAAGGCATCTCAGCAACCCGTTCAGCCTGCGTCTCTGCTGGTTGAGACTCTGCTGGTGGCGTCTCTACTAGTGGCGTCTCTGCTGGTAGCGTCTCTGCTGGTAGCGTCTCCGAGTTTGTTTGCCCCCCGTGACGTTGTGCTTGTTCACGATGATGCGCTGAGTCGGGAGGATCTTCGAGGACTTCCTGCACCTGAGACTCTTGGTTGACAGCATATGGACTTGCTTCCTCGGGGCGGTCCCCGCTACTCAAAGTCGGAGAAGGATCGAGTGAGAGCTTCTGTTCCCGGTGCTTTAACTTTCGCTTTCGTATGAGTATGTCAATCACATAAACTGCAGTAATCCAATTTGTTAATTTATGTGACGATCGATTGGCATCAGCTTCACCGCGTTTTATCAGCTCAGTGGTGAGCACCATCGCAGAATTCGTCGTCGAATCAACTGGGCTCTCCAAGAGCGGTGCCTTGCGAGCTTCTGACTCCCGTCTCTCTGCGTTACTCATCGGTTCGACGGGCGCAGGTGCGGATACTTGGCTCAATGAATTTAGGTCCTTTGAAGGACGGGCAGCTCCTGAAGGCCGGTCCTCAAAGGTCATGAAACCTTTCAAATCCAACTCTGATTCGAAGAATTCGAGCTCATCCTGCAACTCTGCCGGCGTCTGCTTGTGAGCCTCCGTAGTCTTAGTGCCCTTGACATCAGCACTCTGTACTAGGTCCGCAGGTCGTGGCGTCTCATTCGCTGGTCGGACGCGCCGTGGATCCCGGCCGTCGACTAGAAGTGGCCCATCTTCCAAGGACGAATCGGTGGTGGCCCAGGCATTTTGATGTGATCGACGAAGGTCTGCTTCTATTTGTCTCAAGCTTTTGCCATGCGCTTGAGCTTTGGCGGTGGATCTTAGCTTAGCCACTTCAGTTTTCTCCCTGTGGCCGGCTTGAGTTGACGAGGCCGTCGATGTTATCGCAGGAATAGTGAGATCAGTGGGATCTTGATCTTGCGCCTCTGAACTTACATCGCTCGTTGAACGCAACGGTGAGATATCGGATGTACTAGAAGTACTTCCTGCTTGTCTACTCGTCACTGGCTCTTGCTGAGCTGGCGCCTCTGCCGAATTTTGCGCACGCTCTTGAAGTCTTTCCTTCGACTCAGCCGCTGCCATTCTTTCGCTGTGTTCATGGAGCATCTGCTCTTTGATTTTTTGATAGACCTCAAAAGGCGACATATGGGTTCCTCGCTTCAGAAGCGCGGCATGTTCATGGAGAGCTCGTTGTGCCGCTTCGCGCTTCGTTCTCCGCTTCGTGTCCTTCACAGGACCTACGAAGGCCGGTTTCTTTGCCATGCGTTCGAGAACTTCTATACCTTTCTCTACCTTTGCGGGTGGTGCTGGCTTTTCTGCCACTATGGGCGTAAGCTCCGCATCATCTGTCGCCTCCCTAGCTGTTGCAAGCTTTTT
>TARA_R110002003_G_scaffold96_15_pt1 | contig 11013 bp, 11 predicted proteins | sample TARA_R110002003 | Tara Oceans TARA_R110002003 (sample SAMEA4396441) | marine metagenome | biome: Westerlies Biome; feature: [SRF] surface water layer (ENVO:00010504); material: water (ENVO:00002006), including particulate matter (ENVO:01000060) such as... | depth 5 m | reverse complement strand
GATGCGGAGAAGGTGGATGACGATGCGGAGAAGGTGGATGACGATAAGGAGAAGGACGCGGTGAGGCAGAGGGGAAGGGGGTGGAGGGCGAGGTGGAAGAAGGGGGTTCTGAGGGTGGTGTGTTGTGGGGAGAAGAGCGTTTGAAGAGATGAGTGAGGTATTGTTGATTTGTGCGTTAGGTAGCGTTTTGGGGGTTCAGAATTTGGTAGGGACACGGGCGCATGATACCCATGGACAATTCTTGAACATGAAGGATTTGCATAACGATAACGTATCTCATAAACTCATTCTACCCATCCCATTCGCCTGTATCGCCCGTCCGCTGTTGAACATAAATGGTATAATACGAATGATAGTGGGCAAGGACGTGCAGATGAGGCCCCGTGCCTGGAGCTGCAAAATGGCCCGGCATTATCATGGCAAAAAACTTATTGATAATCGTACCACGTTGACTCGTCATAAGTGAAGCCTTGTAGGCCAGTGATGCCGTTCACGCCGTTCGTGCCGTTGACAGGTAAATCGCCGTTGGCCTGCAAGTTCGCAGGGAAGCCATTGGTGGCGGCTCCGCCTACAGGCCCGCCGTTCATTTGTGCACCAACACCAGGTGCGGGGTAGCCGTTCGTCGGAGACTGTGTGCTTGCAAACCAGGAAGCAATATCGTCGATGCTGCCGGGGTGCCAGTTCTCGAAGCCATTCGCCAGCTGGGTTTGATCTCGGAAGATCCAATCTTGCCCTTCTCGGATTAGTTGGTCGACACCACCAAAGAGCTGGCTCGGTGAGTTACCAGCAGTGCTTTGTCCGTCAATAGACTGTCGCGCCTGTGTAGAAGCCGGGGTGGCGGGATTGAAGTTTGTCGACTGAGGCGTGGAATGGTGCTGAGTTCGCGTGTAAGCGAGAGCATTTGGATCGGACGGAGGCATGGACTCGGAAGAACGCGCGTAGGGATCTATGCTTACGGAATTGTGGTTGTGTGGTATCCTATTCACGTACTGCGGTGTCGTAACAGTCGCGATGTTCATGCTGTATGGCTGTAGGGACGGCGAAGCCTGGTCCGCCGGGGATGGATGCGTGTCGTCTATCTTGGCGGGTTCGCGGTAGCTGGCCTTTGGTGTGCTGACTTCACTCCAAGGACCAAACTTGGCGTCAGTGCGCTTCAGAACTGCGTCGGCCTCTTCCGGCAGCTCAACCTTCCAGCGTTTGGCCAGTACACTGAGGATCCCTAGGGTCCGGCGAGCGCAGATCCAACCTTCGGCGATCTCCTCGAGGTGCTTGACCCCGTGGATGATGTCTCGCTTGGCGTTCTTCTCTGGCAGATTGAGGAGATGTATGGTACACGCTGAGTGGGCGATGTAGACGCAGATGTTGCAGATCTGGCGTAGTCCATGCGATCGCTTGTATAGCCGAAGCAGCTTTGAGATCATGGCGGCAGCTTGGGTGCATAGCTTTCGAGGAGAGACATGTGCCGGCAATGGCGAGTTATTTGGATTGTACTTGAGGAACGGTCGGAATAGATGGATGTAGAGCAGCTGGAAAAACATGCTGTGCTCAGGTTAGGAAGAGGTAGCTTTATATGATACGAGCGTGAACTTACTGCATGACGAGCATGTGCGGTAGGCCACCCTCCTTAGGCTCCAGCTCCTTTGGCAGCTCTCGTCTCCAAGTCTCCAGTCGCATGTGTATCTCGCTAAGCTTCTTCAGCTCAGCTTGCTTGCCCTTTGCCTTGTCCATATCGATGGGATTGTAGAAGAAGTTCATGAGGTCGCTTGAGATCTCGCACAGCTTCGAAATCTGGAGAGCGATGGCTCGCGTCCTGCTGGGCTGCGAGTGTGCTTGGTTGATTCCTGAGTCGGTTACGGCGCTCCAGGTCTCCGCGTCTTCCACCGGAAAGACTTCAAACTTGGGCACAGTCACCATGGTGTTGTGCAGTTGCGGTAACCGACCGAGGTAGTTGCTCCAGCACTTGTCGAACAGGAAGCAGCCCCAGAAAGTGATGCGCCGCGCATCCTCTTCGGTCTCGTCCATGTTACCTTTGCTGTGCATGCCAAGGTTGAGACCTAAATCGCACGCCATTCTGAAGCTCATACCGCTGTATACCCAGCCCTTGGCTTCTCTTCCGCAGCCAGCTTCTCGCACTGACATGAGCGCAAGAGCTTGTACTGTCGCGAGGGCCGGCACTTCGTGAAGGTCGCCCTCCATGATGAGCTTCTTCGTCTCCTTGAAGAAGTGGTCGCCAGCGGTCGCGGAGTCGTCGCGGACAGCACGTGCGCCTGGCCATGATGAGAAGTGGCATCCTAGAGCCAGCATAGCATTGACCAGCAGTGGTGTGCAGTACTGCATGCGACGTCCCGATCCGCGCGGCGGCTTGCCGAGTCGGAACTCTTGGAGGAACAGATTCTTGGCCAGCGTGGTGAAGAAGCTGTAGTGCCAGCAAAAGTACATGCTGATAAGGTGCTGCACCAGCTCCGGGTCATTTGTGACGTTTGTCCATGAGCAGAACGGGTCCTCCGTCTGCGGATAGTCGTCGGGGTAGGCATCGGGCGACTCTGCGGCGTTGTTGCCCTTGTCGAGATATATGAGGTGCGAGGTGCCGCCAATGTAGCGCGTCGAGCCGTCCTCGAGCCTCAGCTCCCCCATCTTCCCGCTCAGCTGGCTCTCAAAGGTGGCTTGTTGCGGTCCCAGGGGCGGCGTGGATGCGGGGCTGATCTGCTCATCCTCGTCCACCTCGCCGTTTTCCTTTGCGATTATGGCTTCTGCGACCGAGTCGAGGCTCTCGCAGGTCCGTATCTGCTGCACCAGGTCGGCGACCTCGTCCTCGGGGTAGTTGAGAATGGCCTGTATAAGTGTCTGGAGGGTCGAGTTGCGCGTCTTCAGGTTGTCGATGTCCTTCTTGTATACGCCCTTGCGCCGATGGTCCGAGTTGAGGTCGTAGACGCATTCCGTGTTGTAGACGGCGGCGCAGGCGGAACAGGCTGGTGTCGTGCCGTCGCACTGTCCGTGTGTGAGCACGCGACCACGCTCTATGGGCAAGCATCATAACCGGGTGTGGTGGTGCTGATCCGGAGATATTGGCCTTCACCGGAGAAAGCCAACAAGGCCCAGTTGGGGTCACGTACCTTGGACTTCCGCTTCCTGCAGGGCACACAGGCGCTTGAGATGCACCTGCGCTTCTTCCCATCGTCGCTGTTGCCGTCCTTCTTGCTGCGTCGTCTGTTCTTTGCCGGCGCGTCGGCGGGCTGGTCGGCCGCGTTGGTGTCCATGGCAGACGTCGAGGATGCAGCGAACACAAAGTGTGGGGTTCAGAGACGGCGGGGCGCGCTTCGACGGGTGACAGCAGACAGCAGACAGCAGCAGCCCTCGCTCAGCAGCACGCCATTAATCAGCGACCAGAGGCGCGCGGCGCTCGTGGTTTGAGCGTCCGGGACAGGGCCTGAACATGCTGGCCAAGGACGACACAGCGCGATAGCAGGCGCGCGTTGATGCCGTCGCTTTTGCGTGCGAGTGAACTGCGCACGAACGCCCACGCCATGGCTTTCCATGGCTCGCGCAATCAGCCGACGTCTGATTGGTGCACGCCTAGCCCTTATCGCAACGTCAGCCCTCCATCCTGAACATGCCGAACCACTACGCTGTAGTCTACATGGCTGCAGGGCGAACTCGAAGTAGCTACGACGTAGGTGGAATATCCTCCGACACCCCACGGCTTGCTTTTTGGAACTAGACTGGGTGGCGGAGATTTGCGCTCAGAGTGCCAATGAAAGCGTCGTTAAAGCATCAGTCCACCATTATTACCAGAGAACCCAAGCACTAAAGGAATTACTCAGGCGCTTTTGTATTGATATGCTGGAGAGAATGCATGTCGGATGAGTGTAAAATCTCGGTCCGTCTGTGAAAGAACCTGTAGCTGAGCCCTGAAGCAACCCACGACTCCATACGGAGTCCTGAGACGTTCCAGCCCTATCCCATACCACGATGAAAAGTAAATCCGAGAACCTCACCCCGAAGGTCCGCGCGCCCTCAAAATCCCATCACCTCCTGTGAGCCAATCTACAACTCGTCCGCATATCCCTCGTCGTCCCGATCCGCCCTAAACCCACCCCTCGGATCCGGATTGTCCACCAAGATGAACGGCTTGCCCTCTGCGTCCTCATCTACGTTCCCAAACAGCCGCATCAGATCACGGATGCTCAAGCTACCCGACCGTCAGTGTCTCTCTGAAAGGGCCCCTTGAGAGGAGAACTTACTTGTTCGTGCGCTTGCCATTATCCTCCATAACCTCTTCAATCTCCTTATCCTTGCGCTCCTGCATCTCAATCAGGCGTTGGTCGACTGTGTTCTCGACGCACAGGCGCGACATGTACGTCTCTTCTTTCTGCCCGATTCGGAAGACGCGGCAGAAGGCTTGCTGCTCCGAGGCTGAGTTCCACCAGGGGTCGACCATGATGACGCGGGAGGCCATGGTGAGGTTGAGGCCGACTATACTTGTGTTAGTAATGGATCGGAGGGGTATTGAGGGAGGACTTACGGCCGCCGCAACGCAAGGGGGCAAGGAGGATATTGCAGTTGTCGTTTGTGGCGAAGTTGCTGATGGCTTTGTCACGGGCGGGAAAGCTCATAGTGCCGATGTACTATACAAGGTTGATTAGCATGTGCTCGGTTTTTAGAAGGCGATAGGGTAGGCTGAACGGCTTCGCGGCGAAATGTGATCATGTGCATCATCTCGAAACCATGCTGTAGATATACAGAGGGGTGTAAGCCTTACTTGTTCGGCCTGCCAGCCCTCCTTCTGGCAAATCTTGTTCAAGATGCGGACCCTAAGATTGGTAAGCTTAGTATCTCGCCAGTGCATGCCAAAGAGGACTTACATGGCTAGGAACTGCGTGTAGATGATGATCTTGACCTTGGGGTCTTCCTTCGTCCAGTTCAATACCTGCGCCTTGATAGCCAGTGTCTTTGCCGAAGGCAGAACTTCTTCACCAGCCAAGGAGAGCCAGTCTTCCGCAATATCCTCACGATCACGACGCTCGCGTTGCTTCGCCGCTTTCCTGGATTTATTGGATCGAGTGCCTATGGCAACGGGTGCGAACTCGTCCTCCTCATCCAATTCGAACTGCAAAACCGAAGTGGGAGTAACACCACAGGCTTTGCAAGGAGCCTGCTGCTTTCCCACCTCGGCGGCCTCGATATAGGCTTGCTCCAGACAAGGTGTCTCGCAGATGAGATGGGAACAGCTAGCTTTCCATGGCTTCTTGGGCGGCTTGCCGCACCAGCTGCATTTAGCCTTCTTCTTCGCCTTCTCCCAGCTCTCGCCAGTCTTGAGGCTATTGAGGTATGGCTTGAAATTGTACTCTTTGCCGAAAGTCTTGCCGCAGCCGCCATCGCCAGCATTGGTCTCACCAATGGACTGGGAAGGAGCACGTTCGGACTCTTCAGGTTCAGGCACTTCTTCCTCTTGCGCGACCTCGTCGTCCGCTGTACCATCCACGTATACTTCTCCAGCCGCCTTTGCAGCGGCTTTAGCGGCATTAGCGGCGGCGTTCTTCTTTCCTTCAATAGCGTGCTTCTCCAGCTGCTTTCTGATCGCGATGATGGTGCGACCACGGCGAGTGCTTCTGTCTGCCGACTCCTCGTTGACGACTTCCTTAATGCGCTCGATGTCTTCGACTTCCAGGAGATCCTTCATGACAAATTGCAACATCAGAACATGAGCAGTCAGCTGTCGAAGCCGAAGGAGCATGACCAAGGCATTGCTGTACGACTTCTCCAGCTCGCCCTTCTTCTGCCACATGTTGATGTTCTTGGCAAACCGCTGACGGACGATGTCATAAACGCAGCGCTCGACCGAGTTGAACTTGCACAGGAAGGTGCCCTGGGCGGCCTGCGGAAGCTTCAAGATCGGAGCGTTGAACATCCGGTCGGCATGCGTACGTCGGATCATGAATTGAGAGAGGCGAACAAGTAGTCGCTCGGTGTTCTCGGCATCATTGGTATCGCAGTAGTTGTTCTTGAAGATCTTGAAGCTTCCAGTATGGGGTACACCGAGGAATTTGAAGTAAGGGTAGAGCTCCGTGAGGCTGTTCAGGATCGGCGTTCCGCTTAAAGCCCACTTGTGCTGCGCCATTAGGGCACGGCAAGCGATCGAAGTCCTGCCCATGTGATTTTTGATCGCCTGGGCCTCATCGAGTACGACGCGCAAGAACATCATCCGATGCAGGACGCCGCGCTGAGTCTCGTAGACGGACTTCCACCAAACCATTTTCTGCTCCGCCGTCTGACAGTCGATAGGCGGCTCGTTCTTGGGGTATGATTTCATCACCTCGCCATACGTGGTGAGGATGATGTCGTGGTGCTCCAGGATCTCGAAAGTGTGGTTTGAGTCGATGCGAGTTCCCGCACCGTATCGCAATATTTTCAGCCCACAAGCAGTGTGTTGCTCGATCTCTTTGCCCCACTGTGACAGAAGTGCAGGACTGGCGACGAGAAGAGTGGTTCGGGGATGTTTGCCTTTCGGAGGCTGTCCATTGACGATATTGGCGAGCATCACTGCGGCAGAGTCAGCATACATAGTAAAAGGCATATAATGCGGAGAACCCACTAAGCGTCTTGCCGAGCCCTTGAGAGGTACGAAGTCAGCAGTTGTCCCACAGTTAGATCGTGTTTAAATCACTTACCCATCTGATCGGCCATTAGGCCGCCTTTAGGTTCTTCGGCAGCGTTCTCGCGGCGACGCATGAAGGCACTTCCAAGAACTTGATAGCTCTTCAGGGAAGTCTTCATACCTTTTACTATCCAGTTGCCTCCAACAACTTTGACTGAGCCATGACCGTCAAACTCCTTGGTGGCTGCGAGCAAGACTGACATGTCGCTACGAGCCTGTTTGTGGTCTTCGAGCGGAATACTTGCAATAAGCTCCTTGAGTGCGTCTTGCTTGTTCCTAGTTCTGAAAACAGGCTGATCGGCCTCGCCTTCTCCAGCCTGTTGCTCGAACACGTTCGAATTAAACAGCGAGGTGGTCTGCCTGAGCGCATGGTCGACCTCACGTTTACTCTTGGCCGTCTTACGACCTCCGGTTGCGGTCTTTGACCCTGCTTTCGACCTGGTAGTTTTGGGCTTTGGCTTGGTGGCTTTAGCCTTGCCTCTGCCCTTGCCACTCGCTCGAGTATCTTGAGAGTCATCGTCAGTGGGCTGGTTCTTCCTCTTCTTCTTGGGCACATCTTCATCTGCCTCGAGGGCCACTTTCATGCTTTGAAACTCAGCCTCTTGCATTGACACCTGTTTTGGCTCCTTTCGCGGCATTGGCTGGCGTGGACGCTTACGAGAAGGTCCCGGAGTGTCCAGATCGAACGCGTTGTCTGAATCATCGTCCTTGTTATTATCGGCTAGGGGACGCACTTCTGGAAACAAGTCAGGCTCGACTTCCTCGTCTTCCTGCGCTTTGGCAATATCGCGCTTCCGCTTCATGATACGAGCGTCTTCTGCGCCCCTAATCTTCATCCACTCGACGTCTTGTCGGAAGGTCAACCTGCCGCTATTCTTTCGCCTGAGCTCGTTGTAGCAACGTCTTTGCTTGTCGAACTCAGCTAGCGCTTGTCTATGCGCTAATTCATGTTCATCCACCTTAGGGGCGAGGGTTGATCCTGATGGGTTAACGCTGGACAAGACGGCTTCTAGGTAGGCTTCATTGTCTGGGTTGGCCTGGTACTGGTGCGCCACTTGTCGCTTCGCGTCGGCATTCTTCTTATCGGCGAGCTTCTTCTGCGCGTTGCGAATTCTTGCGTATGTCGAGTTGCCTGGCACTGTAGGCGTCGCGGACGGACGAGGCGGCGGTGGCATGTTGATAGCACTGCCTGGGCGAGTTGGGAGCTGGGGGTTGGGAGAGGTGCGTTCAGATACGAATAGAGACGAAGAATCGTTGTCGAGGTCATCGTCCTCTACATGCACCGGCTGAAAATTGGTTGCTTCTTCCGAGTGCATATCAACGTCGTTCGCTTGGGCGTGTTCTAGACCCTCGTTTTGATCCTCATTCATCGACTGCAGGCCCTCAGGTGGCTCGGGGACCACCTGAACCCGAATCTTGGCAGCTCCGACGCCCTCTGACTGGCAGTTGTTCATTGTGGTGCCATTAGGCTCTTGATGTCCGTCATTCTGATCAGCCACAGTAGTGTCATCTTGCGCCTGAATCTCATCGTCTTCAGCCATGGCAGTGTCGTCTTGCTCTTGAAATTCGTCGTCCGCAGCCATGGTAGCGTCGATGGCAGCAGGTTGGAGAGAGCCTGGGTCAAGTCCAAGCTCTTGCTCAATGGTGTCCATGACCTCTTGCTGACTGTCTTCAGGGTCCTGATCCATATCATCCTCGTCGTCGTCGACTTCTGCGACATCCTCGACCTCGGGACCGTGGCTTTTCTCTTGAGTATTCTCTTGAGTATGCTCGGTGTTGTCGTTGCTGGGCGGAACATCTTCGTTGTTGGCGAAGTCCGCCACGGACATGACCTCTTGGCTATCGCCAGGCATGGTTTCATCCTCGACTGGCTCTGTGTCTGGCGGACCATGTTGCTGCATATCACTCATGTCGCCGCTCCTAATTTCGGGCTCGGCCATGGTGGACTGTGGCTGCTGTTAGTACCGGTCGGCATGTACGGTCAGTCAATACGTACTGTGAGGCTAGAAAGAAGAGTCGATGTTCGGGGATGGAGTTCTCGAGTAGATGTAGAAATTGGGTAGTGTGATAGGAAAGAGGCTGGCGGAAAGTGGCGAAGATGTGCTTAAAGCGACCACAAACCACCGGCGAAGATTGCCTGTGACCTCCTCAACCCAAAGACAGAGCCAGATGCAGATAGCCGAGGAACGGACAATGTCGGGCTACTGTAGCTCGGGGACGTAAGTGGGAGATTGATTGACAAGAAGCTACTGTTTGTGGATGGCTCGCGGACGGGCTTTGTAGTAACAAAACAGTGGTGTAGAAAAGATGGAGGAGAACCAGCAAGTGATAGTTATATGGACATCTGAGGCCGGCGGCGGAGCGCGCGGCGTTTGGCCAGGTAAGAGAGATGAGGCCCATGACTTTTGCGGCATCATGTGGCTCTGAAAGTTGCGGCCGAAAGTCGAGGTGAAGGTAAGTTGATGCAGACACATGGGATGAAGGCCCGTTTGCAGTGTTGTGGAGTGTACTGAAGACCTCCTGGAAGACTCAAAAGTTCGAAGAACGTTGGGGTAAATGGTGGTGTATTCGGCAACGTAACAGTTGGCAAATCTGAAATTTGTTAGTGTGCGATGAAAATGAGGGAAACTTTGACGTCACGCTGCTGAGGAAGGCAGGAAGGATCATCACAACGGCGACATAGTAAGTGCAAGTGCACCTCGTGAAAGTTCCTGGTTGAACGATATATCGACGCGAAGAGCTTGAGGATTAAATGTATTATCAAATTAGGTAGAAAATCGTTACACCATATATACACTCTGGGGTATCTATTCCAAGCCAAGCGGGAAAGAGCAGGATTGTTGGCAGTATTGAGACAAAATGTTCGAAAAGGACACCAAGGTTCACTAGCACTGGTTCTCCTCGATGTTCGGGTAGAACCAAGCAGCTAAAGCAATAATGACATATGAAGCCATGAGCAGCACGCCTTCGAGCCAGTCTATGCACGTGTTAGCGAAAATGCTTGCAACCCACGATGGACTTGTACTTACGAGACTTGCCATCCTGGATAAGATAATTGACAAGCAAAACCGAGACAAACAAAGTGGCGATCTGGAAAGTGTCGAAGTAGAGCGTCATACAGTCTTTGCCTAGGATCCAGCCGAGGATTACGATGAGCGGGAAGACCAAGAGAGCGATTTGCATGCTGGAGCCGACAGCTACACCGATAGATAGGTCCATCTTGTCTTTTATGGCGACAGTGACAGCAGTAGCGTGCTCGGCGGCGTTACCGACAATAGGCAAAAGGATAAGACCAACGAAGGTAGTAGAGATCGCACCGGACGCGGTGAGACCATCGATACTGCTGACCATGAACTCGGAGCAGAAGGCAACAAGGGTGGTGGAGAAAGCGAGCGTTACGAGAGCACCAATGACAGAAAGACTGGGGGTCTCAAACTCCTCCTCTTCCTGGTTGTCCGCGTGGTCCTCATCGGGGTTCTTGAACAACGTGCCCACATTAACACCACCACCAGAGGCTGCGGCTGTACCTGCGCCAATGGCTGCAATGCCGCGGTTGGCCTCGCCTTCGGCTTTCTTTCCAGACTTGCGTTTTGCGACTTTCTGACTGGGAGCGTTGTACATAGTGGAGTGTGTCTTGAGCTGGAACGTCAGGTAGCAGGCATAGACGAAAAGAAGAATGAATGCAGTCCCACGCGACTAGATTGTGTTAGCGGGGCTCAAACTCGTGGCTACATGGAACTTACCAGCTCCTGGTTCTTCTTTGCATCGCCAGCCACGATGCTGTCTTCGGCAATCATGTTGTGGAACACAGTCGGGATAATCAAAGACGCAATCGAGAGCGCGAGTAAAGATGCCGCAGTCTGTGCGACTGTAACATTGAAGAACTGCTCCAGTCGATTGACGCCACCAAGAAAGAAAGACATGCCCAAGACGAGCAGCAGGTTTGACAGCATGCTGCCGATAAGCGAAGTCTTTACGATGGTGATTTCGTCTTTTATCAAAGCCTGGACAGAGACGATGAGTTCGACGGCATTCCCAAAAGTGGCGTTGAGCAGTCCACCGAGTGTCTCGCCAACTCTGATGGCCAGTTCTTCGGTTGCATTGCTCAGCATAGCCGCCAGCGGAATGATGGCTATAAAGTTGATGATGAAAACCGGAACGGGCGCGAGGTGGGCGTAGTACACAGCAAAACCAATAGGCACGAAGATGAGCAAGACGTTAATCCATGCCCCGAAAAGGACGAAGCGGATCTGTGCGCCGACGGGAATTTTCCTCTTGTGTGCTCTCTTCTTCCGCTCTTCTACTGACAGCTGGTCAGAGTCAACACGGGTGAGCTCGCTATCTTCGAGACCGTCGTG
>TARA_R110002003_G_scaffold187_8_pt1 | contig 11028 bp, 12 predicted proteins | sample TARA_R110002003 | Tara Oceans TARA_R110002003 (sample SAMEA4396441) | marine metagenome | biome: Westerlies Biome; feature: [SRF] surface water layer (ENVO:00010504); material: water (ENVO:00002006), including particulate matter (ENVO:01000060) such as... | depth 5 m | reverse complement strand
AGCATGGATGTTGACATACGGATCGTGAATTCCAGGGCTTCATGGAATTGATATCAGGATCCACGTGTATGGCGTGGTGCAGGGTTCTGCATGAAAAGCTGAGCGCTATCGACCGGGGATAAAAACCTGCCGCTTATCTCCGGGTTTTTCTTTCACGCCGTCACCAGGGCGGGGTCATAATTGGTGTCCCGACTCGACCTCTGTTGCATATAGAGCCTGCCTTATACTTGGGCATATTCTGTGCCATTCAATCCGAACTTACAAAGTACACTATATATATATTTAAGCTTTAGTTTCGTATGATAGTTGCAGATGCCTGCTTATAGCATGGGATATGTTGCCGGACCTGGTGCCGTGCCGCAGCCATGAAACATGAGGTTTGACTGGTTAATGATACGTTACTTCAAGTTGCATTGGAATACAGATGGTTCGCGGATCTCCAGGGATTGAAACATCCGGGATGCATTGATCTCAATCTGCTAATCATAGTGCTTTTGCGCACTATCGACTAACGAGTAATCAATTTCGTTTCACTCCCAGCCTTTGTCTCTCTAATACCCTTTGAGACCCTAGCTTTCACCTACTCGCCGGTTGTAAAACTTACTGCGTCTTCGTCCTTCACTTTCGTGTTCCCAGGCTTTTCAAGAACAGCGCTGCTCCGGTGATCGATGTACGTAAGGATGGACTTCATTACGCTCATCGTGGTTCGATAGCCAACGACGAAGGGATGGCGGGTGAAATCAATAGCTACGATGCCGAGCGAATGCATGCACGCACACCCCTGACGTTGAGAAGGAAAAGAAACTACTACAGTGGATTGACTAACGTCTCATGACTCTTTGTTCGATCTTGTTCTTGCTTAAGATAACGAATGCTGATAATTTGTCAAAGGAGTTGAGCAAGAACTGGGCTGAACATTAATCTGTTGATATGATGTACAGGGACAGGCCGAACCGTGTTTTTCATGTTACAGCGCACAACTCGAAAGTTTTCCGGTGACTGACTAGTCGTAAACCAGATCCCATACATCGTCGCCAAAGCACCCTCAAACCTGCTCATGAAGCGCCTTCTCCCTTCGCGATGGCGATTAAGAATCAAGATTGTATAGGGCATAGTACTTGCGTGCCATGCTAACGCTGTGGTGAATAACGAAGAAGAGCTTTATACCATTCGCTTTCTTCTCGCTCTTGTAAGATCTTCGTCTCTCGTGCGTATCGTCCTGATGAGATGGCGGTGCGGATTTTGTAACTCTGTAAGAACTGCCTATTTGGCCATATATCGGCGCCTGAAGCAATACTGTGGAGCCTTGAGTAGTCATTAGGGGGAGTTAGCGTAAGCATTCCCCCACCTCGATGTTGCACGCGGCCTTTCCGGATGGCAATGGCAGTTTCTTACGGAAGCATTCGTGTCGATAGCGTTGGGTATCGCGCTTTACAAGATCCTACCGGACTGTAAGCATTGTATGAGCACAGCTTGGTCACACTTGTAGGGCTGATTTTTCAACAAGTTTCTCCCCAAGCCAAGTGGCTGGGCAAGAAAGAGAAAGCGTTCATTCAGGCGCGAATCGCAGGCAATTCTCCAGGGGGCTCGGAAGCGAACTTTTGTTGGCGAGAGATTCGGAATGCTCTCAGGACGTACGCCTCTGGTTCTTGACTCTGATCTGGGCGTGATGACCATTGGCACCAGTGATGTGCGGGTTTACCAGCCACCTATGATTGCAGACCTTGGATACACCGACATTGCTTCTGCGCAATTGCTGAACCTACCGATTAGCATAATGCCATCGTGGTCATGGAGTCACGGGCCCTTTCGCATATCATGGTCGCTTGCCCCGCCCGCTATATCCACTTACATTCCTCGGCATTATACTCATTACATCTAGCGTTTTGTACGTTTATCCGAGCACCAGTGAGTCTTCGTAGTGACGTTGATCGGAAACAGTGTTATGAGTGCGTGGTGTCAAATAATGTAGCCCAGGAGAGCACACAGCTGCACAAAAACAAAGAATCCGCCTTCATTAGTTTGGTCAAGTCCTGTGGACATGTCAGTGGCGCCTTCGGCCCTCATGTCTTTCAGAGCCGGTATGCACCTCATTACAGGAGTCAGCTTCGGCATCGCTCGTTGTATCCACATGAATCCTGACGACGTGCTGTATCTGGTACCTGACGAGAGGTACAGAGAGTGATACGCGACTGTTGAAAGTTGCCAGAGTCAAAGCTCCCGAGGCCAAGAGCGAGGCAAGACAATCCTGCATGACGTCGCCGACGACTACTAAAGACTGAAGGCTGACAAAACGTGGGGTATGAATGTTTGAAAATGCTTTCGATAGTATGAGATGGATGCTGAGCGGGTTGGTGGAGTTTGGGGATCGAAGGATGGCGCGTTACACTTCATGTCGTCGCGTCGGAGATAGGTGGAAAATCAAATGTCCGATTTAAGTTCTCACGTTCAGCAACACCACTTCAAACTTCTACAGATACACATCAGCATTCGCCTAGGTGCATCGACCATTCATTCGGACTGCACAGAGTGATCAGTATATATCATGCCATCATAACTCCACCGAGCTTTTCCGCCAGGGGCCGCGTGATCCATTCCTCAGCGGTGGTACGTGGGCCTTCACATATTTCTGGTCGGCGTCCAGCATGTCGGTGCCGTAGTAAACAATGAAAGGGCATGCAGGGAAAGGAATTTACAATACCCAATATATGGAGTTTTGACGCTGCTGTGCGAGATGTCTAGCATTCCCTGGAGGTTATCACTACCCAAGAGCTTGTTTGGTGCTCATCTTCAGTGCAGTCATGCATCTAGCTCTCCAATGCGCCAAATTCGCCATATTTTTGAGTTGTGGCTATGCTGCAGCTACTCCCGACTCATCACGGCAACCTTCACGACTTGATACGCGTCAACTCGGCGCCCGTCCTCAGGCGGGATGGGCCTTCACCGCACCACTAGTAGCAGTAGTACCACCAGTCATTGGGCAGGTCACTCCACCACTTCCCTTGGCTGAGTTCAACACTCCGAAGTTTGCACGGCCGCTATCCTTCGAAGAAGCGGCTTCGGGTGTGAATGCGAGCGTTACTACAATCCGGGACAACTTCCAGCTTATCAAGATGTTAATGCCGAACTTGGCACTCCCAGACAGGCCTCTACCTATCAATATCCGCGATCTAGAAGGAGAGCTTGAGCGCTTTGAGAAGAGGCAGAGCACCTGCACCAACCCACGCGTTCGTGTAGAGTGGGATTCGTACTCGACGAGCGACAGGCAGGCGTTCGTGAATGGCATAAAATGCCTGTTGAATCGCCAGCCTTCAGGCCAATTTAGAGGGGCCCAGAATCGTTACGAGGACCTTGTCGCCCTTCACGCTAGCCTGACTCCTAGAGTTCACGGCAACGCTATATTCCTGTTATGGCACAGATACTATCTCTGGACCTTTGAAGACATACTTCGGCAAGAATGTGGCTTCAACGGCAACATACCCTGGTTCGACGAAGCAAAATACGCAGGCCGTTTCTCACAGTCTTCCATATTCTCGTCGCAGTGGTTCGGCTCATTGAACCTACGGGGCAACTGCGTAACGAACGGACAATTCCCAAATCTAGCACTCAACATCGGTCCCGGTTTGAGAAACGTCCGCCACTGCCTTTCGCGCAGTGGCGACGAGTCGAAGACGGCAAATACGAGACAGTCTATCACGGATGCCTGCAACTCCCGTACGGCCTTTGCGGATATGGCTTCTTGTGCTGAGGGAGCTGCTCATGCATGGGGACACAACGGTATCGGTGCGGTCATGCAAGATACCTACGCATCCCCTGCTGACCCTGTATTCTGGTTGCATCATGGCTACGTGGATCGAAATTTCCGCGCATGGCAGAGCAGGAGTGTGCAGACACGTACAACTACTATCCGGGGAACGGATGCAGATGGGAGGCAGCTTACGCTAGACACTTCTATCGCCGTTGGAAATCTGCGACCAAATGTGCGCATCCGGGATGTCCTCAACACGCAAAGTTTGTCGTTATGCTACCGATACTCATACTAAATGTCGTTGTGTGGCTAGCACTTAGCCCTAATAATATCTTTTTACCGACGCTCATACACTTCTGAAACATCTACCGTGCTAATCACAAGATCTGAGCCTGAACTCTGGCGCCGAGTAAGTGGACACACGTGCTTGTTGTCTGAAAGTCGACATTGTGCGAAGATTACTGCGATATTACCCGCTCAACGTTGAACTCGTGTCTTCTTATGTTACAAGGACTACACTGTCAACCCAGAGTTCCCACCCTCATAGTGACAACTCCGGCACCATATGAGCTACATATTTCCCCTGGCAGGGCAGATACGAACACATCACTGCTTGATTGCCATCATCAATGATGGTAAACCAACCAACTGTAGCTGCTAGCCAGCGTCGCGTGCCCACCACTTCTAAAGCCGTTATGATCAACAAGAGGCTGGCTGCGCTTCGAAAACATCCAGTAAGTCCTGCGGAATCTGGACTTAAACCTATAATTCCAGCATTCTATCACCTTAATTGGAAAGGCCGACGAGGGCACGTTCGCAGATACCTACTTCTGCCTGCCAACCTTGTACCTAAACGCAGCTCGATGTCCAAAGGCCCCAAAGACTCCAAAAGAACTAATGCCAGTGCTACAGGTCGTCAAAGTCTCCAGCGTAGCCCAACAAAGGTAATTATCCTCCGAAGTCTCTGCTGAAGGCAATCGACCTGCAACGCCAGTACCATACAGAGCCATTACCATTCTTCGACCTTGTTGGCTGGGACAGTTTGGCGATTGTCTAGACTGGTACGCTAGCACAACTCTACCACTATGCTGCAATCTCAAGTGCCTTGCAGACAAGTTTCACTGCCTGCCCGAAGTCTTCCTATGGCTGATATACACTCAGCTTAATGCCGCTTTCACACCTGCATTCAGGCACAAGACTTGCGACCCGCCCTTAGCTCACGGAGATCTGCATCTCGGGAGTATAGTCATCGGGTACATGGGCCCAGAAGACAACGGGGTGCCTAAAGTCAATGTGGTTGAATTCGGAACGGCGGAGTATTTCCCGTTCATTCCATCCGTCTGATGAGCGAGGATTCGTTCGAAACAGACGCGTTTGATATGTTGCAAATATCTGATAACGGTAGTGATAATACGCGTCTGGATGGCGCGCATCATGTTTCCTCGTCGAGGCCGGATATTTGGAGCGCTGATTCGCATGAGTTCCGCGGGGTTGTCCGAAATGGACTACAGGGTAGCTCTAGTGTTGACTCAGAGGTTTTGGCTTGTCTTTGGGAACGGTTTGGCGAGACTGCGCTGGGCAAGGTGGAAGGCATGGAGGATGCGGCGCGTATGAAGATGAAGGACAAGATGCAAGAGATTGCGAAGGGGAGGTATGAAGCTATGCAGGCGAAGGTGCAGGAGCTTCTGGATGAGGGCCCGCAACTCTGACGACTGCGCTTGGGCGCCGGCAAAATAGGCCCTGTGTATTTTCAGCGAGTTTCCAGCACTGAACAGAATATGTGAAAGACGGCTGAGGATAACCGTGGTGCGGCCATTCGTCTAACTGTTAGTCGATCCGTAACCAAAGTTTCATCGCTCTACTAAGCCCAACTGACCCAAAGTTCTAGTCACACCCTAAGTTTTACCATGGTATCCTTCGTTTCTATTCTGGTAGTGAACCACAAAATGCACCGTCTCCCTCCTCCAGTCATACAAATAATCCCAAATGGGAAATCCATATCCCTCGAAGCCGCATCAGTGGTCCTTCACCAAACCATGGTCCCCAATATCTCAACCATTGACCATAACATACACCAGCACATAAATAGATATGCTCTTGCTCAATCTGTTTCTATTCCATCCCCTCTAATAGCAATCAACACATCCTCAAGCCGAAGCTCACGCCCTTACAAATTCCCCAACCACGCGCCACCATGGCACCCAAAGTCTACAAGCAGATCAGACTTCTCTTCAAGCGCGCATTCCGTCGCCGCTTATGCGCCATCGACTCGGCAAGCGACATCGTCTGCATGCCTCGGATTCATTCGACGCCAGGAGAACCTTTCGCAGCATTCCATGCTGCGTTATTAGACTCTGGCTTCACGTCGGCTTCATCCTCGATCACGACAACTAGGACTATCGAGGCTGGGAGTATCAGCGAGAGGGCGCTAGATGAGGATCTCTTCGCGGACTTTAGTGATGTGCATTCTGCTGGATGGAAGGACTTAGAAGTAAGTTCTGAATTGTCTCCAACTTTGCAGGGAAATTGCTAATGGACGTAGACGTACGGTTTCATGAAATTAAATGAGAAGGACGGGAGTTGGTAACTGTATACATACTTGTGGAGATGGCTACATGGATACGATGAAATGTCTAAGTGTTGAGTTTAAGATAACGCAAACTGTGGGTATGTAGATACAAGCTTACTCTTTCCCATCCTGTGCGCCTTTGGAATACATGCGTTGATGTCAAGTCATTCGTGAATATTGCTCGCTCATCTTCAAAATCTCTCCGGGCACACCTATCATCCACTCATCGTCAATCGGCGTACAAGGGTTGGCGTTGGATGGCGTTGTCCTACTCGTCATCCTCCAAGCCCTCTAGTAGTGTGTGTTCAAGAACATCACTGAGTGTTAGGACGCCCTTCAGCCTGCTCTCAGAGTCGATCACGATAAATCGGTGAACACGTGATCTGCGGATTGTATCGTATATCGTCGACATGTTGTCTGCCAGTGAGCATGTGAAGATGCCAGGGAAGTCCTGCAAGGATGTGAGCGACGAACAGCAGATTGGCAGAAGCAAGGAGTAAACTTACGTCTGAACGTTTCAGCAACGCGTCTCCGACCGTAAGATTCAGGTCATCGTACACGCCTCCCTTGATAAGCGCGATAACGTCGACAGCTTCGAAAACATTAAGCACAACACCTTCAGCATGTTAGTTATAAGCCTATCAATGCTTTCGCGCACTACACACCCTTCTTGTCCACGATAGGCACGCTCGATATATTCTTCTTGACAAGCATGTGTATCACATCCATGACTGGCGTGTCCATTGATGCTGTTGCAAGATCCTTGTATGTACCGACGTTGGGCAGCTCTATGAGCGGCTTGCGCAATTTCTGCGTCTCCTTCACGTTCACGGCAATGAACTTGAGGATGCGGTATTGTGTGATGACACTGACGACCATGGTCCGGTGCGTCTCGTCGTCGCTGTCCACGATAGGTATGCGTCGAGCACGGGATTCGAGCATTTTGCGACACGCTTCGTAGACGGGACGGTCGGGATGGATGGATATAGTTTCGATCGGCTTGACTCCGAGCGCTTTCTCGATCTCTGCCTGGCGTTAGACCTGGTAGTATGCCTCACCGTCCCAAACTCACCTCGCAGGCTATTCAGACGAAATTGATCTACTCTAGCCAGGGCATCGGGGTTTTGCCAGTAGTATTGGATCACGTTGATGTAGTCCGAGGTCGTGAGCAGCCCTGCAAATGTGGAGGACTTGGAGTCCCACAGCGGTGCTGATACAATGCCTGTGCGTGGCGTCAGTCAGGGCCGATCAAGACGGGCCAATCCCCTACCATTCTGATTGAGGATGTTGAGGCTCTTCTTGACCAGGAGGGCCGTGTCCAGCACTATCAAGCGATAGCTGATGGGCAGGACGTCGTAGCTCGTCCTGGCCTTGAGGAAGGCGCGAATTGTCCTCTGGCAGCTGGTGAGCCTCGCGAGCGTCCCGCATTACACATTCAAGCGTACCAGGCCCTCAATCTGCTCCTTGTCCAACGCGCTTCTCATAACCATGGGCCGTGCATTTTGTTCGAGCAGCGTGCGAGGGCTCACAAAGGCGGCAATGTGCGGGTCACGACTGGGGTCGCTCGCGGCTGTGTCGACGCCAGACATGTTGCAAGGAAAGCTCTCGGCTGGAGAGCTGCATCGGCGGCAGGGTTGGAGAGTTTGTGGAGTGAAGGTGCTGGGAGCGAGGACGTCGGCGTTTGTGGGTCCCAGTTCCCCGCCCTTCATGCATGCCGAAAGCTTGGGCTGCCCCAGTTCAGCCGCATCACGCGGGGCACACGCGGCAAGGATCTCACATTTGGAGGTCATGGCTTCCACATGAAGCTCGGACGGCGATGGAAGACTGAATGTAGCGAGAGTTTTGCCTTTGTCAGTGCCTAACGCCTTGCTGACTGACTCGAGCGCAATGCATACATTGGCAAACCCCCTAGGAAACCCCCCAAAATCTGAGCGCTTGAAATCAAACATTGCCGCCGCCTTCGCACGAACAACAAGGGCCCTCGGGCGACTCGCAACGCTACTAGTGCATCCCGTGGAAGTACCTTACACAGGATTCTTTTGGGCGGCCTTGACTGCCTCGATGTTGAGTTCGGGACCTGGCTCCGCCTCTGACTCTTCCATAATGATTTCCTTTGCGGCGCTCTCAACACTCTGATCCGGCTCGCCAATCGACTTCCTTGCCTGTGCGACAATGGCTTCTGCCTCGGTGATGCCTCCTTTCACCGTAGCTGCATCACCTTCCACCCCCAATCCACCCTCGTTCTTACGATGGCGGAGGGCTTTGTTATCGAAGCGGACGACCATACATGACAGGTTGTCGGTCGAGAATCGGGCAAGGGCATAGTCTACGAGCTTCTTCGACGCTTCTTGAGGATCTTGGATATGGCGGACTAGATCGACGGCCTCTTGATCTGAGCAGACATCCCAAAGCTGTGGCCGTTAGCATGGTGCCTCTCAAAGCTGGCTCTACTACTTACGCCATCGCAAGCGAGAATCAAGAACTCATCCTGGTCCGCCTGGATCACCGTTTCTGTTGTGTAGGGGTGACCAGTTACCAGATCCTTCATGTAAGCATCACCTAGTGCTCGGGTGACAGCAAGGACGCCATTAACGCGGTTATTGAGGATCAAGCCACCAGCACTGGCTACACGGCGGCCTTCGTTCTCGTCGCTGCCCTTGTGGTCATAGGACAGACGAAGAGCCCGGCCATTGCGGCACAGGACAATGCGGGCATCGCCTACATTTGCCGTGTAGAGCACCCTCTGTCGGCTCGCTTCACTTCGTAACCTGGTCTCCACAGTCTGCTCGCTTGTAGGCTCGGACGTGGGCGCGTCAGTGCCGTCTGCCTTGACATCGCCTCCTTCTGCATTCTTGATGGCTGAGACCGCTGCGGGAGCAAAGAGAACCGACCCAGTGGAAGACTGCGCGTTAGGCACACGGTCTTCCCACCTCAAAACAGCAATGACTGCGGTGCAACCACTGTTCTTTAGGGGAAGTTTCTCCAACTGCTGGTCAACAACAGTGAATGTCTGGTCAAGTAGCTCGGGTATCGGCGTGTTGGGGTTCTTCCTAATCGTGTCTTCCAATATCAAGTGAAGCTTCTTTCCGCACCAGTCCGCGGCGAATGTACCAGCGTGACCATCGAAAATGGCAAAATATCCATTGTCCGTCTCAACGACCTGCTGGGTGGACGCATCTGTTTGGGCGGAGGCAGCATCAGAGACGGAGCCCCGCGGTTCGGTGCCGTACGAGGGAGCAGGAGTGCTAAGGAAATTGTAAAGATATGCATGGGTATCCTCCATCGTCCTTCTACATTTCTTGTTCTTGTCTTCGGTGACGCCAACGCGGAAGGAAGACCGTGGACCTGGCGCGGACTCGCCGGCGGAGTTGTTGAGGGAACCCTGGGGAACGCTGAGCGCAGCATCGGACTTGCCTAGCTTCTGCATAGGCGTCTGGGCTTTCTCAGGTGTGGCTGCAGAATTGGGGGCCGGTGTCGAGCCGCTCAAGTGCAGTGAGTTCTTCGCGCTGGAGAACATGTCTCTGGCACGCGACACGCCGCTTGAGCGCCGCTTCTTCTCAGTTGTTGGGGTGGTATTGCTACTAGCGTCGCTGCTCTTGCGGTCGGTCGATGTGGTTCCGTTGCCCGTGGCTTTGGCAGCAGGAGTACCTTCTGTCGGCGCCGGTCCGGTGGCCGGGGCGGGTGCGGTAGCTGGTTTTGAGCTTTCGCTGGTTGCTTGACCGTCCACAGCAGCGACTTCGTCGTCCTTTCCGGAGCCAAACATTCGATTCAGTAAGCCACCTCCTCCAGCTTGGGAGGAGAAGCTCCTGCGTTTGTTCCCTGCCAGATTGAAGGCTTTGCGGTGTCGGTGGGTCGGAGGCGGTAGGAGGCGTCAAGGCAGGTGTCTCGAGGTCTTGAGAATCGTCTGCGAGCAACGGCGCGGTTTGGTGTGACGTCAACGCTGGTGGAACATTAGCATGAAGCTCTCTTTGCGACGATGGACAAGCAAGCAGTGAGGGGTTGCGCGCTACCAAGCCACAACGGCGGCGGGGTCATGTGCCTAGAGGAGGCAGGGCAGTATAACGTACGGATCAACTCGCACAGATGTTCGCGTGGGGCGATGGCTCAATTGAGGACGTGTAGTTGTAGGGCCAGGACAGAGAGCTGCAGTCGGGCGAGCTGCGCGACAGTCGACGACTTGTGCGGGCAAAAGACACCTTGGTTAGCACGCTGATGACGTAGCAAATGAGGGCCGAGTGCACGCGGAATAAGGTCCTAGGAATAGAATATGGCGTCTTCTTCAGAAATGTACACGACCTTCTGCTCTCGAGGACGGCGGGGAAGCGCTTTGACGTTGTCACTAGCCCCACTGCATGTTTGCCGTCGACGACGTCGAGTAACTGGCGAGGCTTTGACGTCTCGTGATTCGCAAACGCCAGGCAAACTCTACATCACGGCAGGGCGGTTCGGCGCAATTCACAGCATGCTTACAGTCTAGTGAGGTCGACGATCAGCAGGATCCAGACGCAGCAAACCGCCGGCTCAGACGAGTGGAACATGCAGGGATTGTCTAGGCTCTGGTAATGCATTTGGCAGATGTTGCAAACAACACCACGATGCACGTCTCCATAATGACGACTCTTTGGGTTTGCACATCGTCTGATTGCTCAAGTCTCCGGTCACCAGCATCTCAATGCAGGCCACGACTACAGCCTTGCCAGTTCAGCTTGCA
>TARA_R110002003_G_scaffold25_10_pt1 | contig 11033 bp, 12 predicted proteins | sample TARA_R110002003 | Tara Oceans TARA_R110002003 (sample SAMEA4396441) | marine metagenome | biome: Westerlies Biome; feature: [SRF] surface water layer (ENVO:00010504); material: water (ENVO:00002006), including particulate matter (ENVO:01000060) such as... | depth 5 m | reverse complement strand
CGACTGGGCCAAAGCTCGCGTTTCGCAGGAGCAGTATTGTGGGCGTTACCAATGGTCTCGTCTTCGCGCGATATAAGTTGAAGGTCGCGTATATAATCAGATTATGTTGTCAGCGTTTGTATACCTAACTCACTTGTGCAGACGACCTGGCCCGCTGTAGTTGGAGCCTGCAGGTCTTTATCTGAGGTGTCGTGCTGTCTAACACCAGACTGGCAAAGTTCGTGAGTTGCTACTAGATGGAGGCAATGAGCATCGTGAGAAGCCAAGACCGATGTTGACGAACTTTGGTGGTCAATGACATTGTGACGGAAGTGGTGGAAGTGGATCGTGCTCGGAGCTCGTATTTGGTGATGCACCGAGCTCCAGTGGCCAGTGCACCAATCACGAGCTCCTTCCGAGTCCTTCGTAATTAGCTAGCCGCATCTGTCCTCCAAACGTGCCTCGGCTTACACGCGATCATCAGCGCCAACGCCGAACGACTCGCTCGTGCATGTCATCGGAGCCGAAGCCATCTTACACATTGCAAACCTCCAGGACTTGACCATCAAATAGGCTAGGACAGTGAAACTAACTTTTTCTCCTCAATAAACGAAGCTCTTTTACAGAAGAAAGAGCAAGGACCACATAGAAAGACGACCTTTACAAGAGCTAGGGCAAATGGCGAACGCAGCCGACTACAAATATGAATTCTTCAACGTCACATTTCCAACGGAATATGTTGCGCATGTCGAGATCAACAGGCCGGAGAAGCTGAATGCTTTCAAGGAGATGTAAGTCCATCGGCTCTTCCCTTGTTCGTGTATACCTAGTCCTACACAAGTAACTCCGTGGTTCTCTCATCCGAAGCCGTCACATGCTGCTGGAGAGTTCCAACGAGACGCCAATCCAGAACGTGGCTCAACCGTACACGCATTGGTCCAATGAGACTTGATTGCTAGTCTTCAAATTGTCTAAAATTCTATCTCTTATCCAAAAATTGTCCACCACGAGGAAAAACACAATATTCGGAAATGGCTGACATCCATCAGCATGTGGCTCAACCTCTCCGCCATCTTCAAAAAGCTCTCACACGACCCCTCTGTTCGCGCCGTAATCCTCACCGGCGCAGGCGACCGTGCCTTCACAGCCGGTCTCGATGTCCAAGTAAGCTCCCCATTGCTCCCATCAAACCACTCACCGGATCGTCCACCTCCCACGCCAAACGATCCCCACAAAATCAAACCTCCTAACCCAACTCCCAGGCCGCATCTGAAGGACAACTCACCTCCACCGCCAGCGACGGAGCCCGCAAAGCCAACGGTCTCCGTCGGCACATCTTGGAATTCCAAGACTGCATCACGGCGATCGAAAAAAGCGAGAAGCCCGTCATCGCTGTCCTGCACGGCATTTCCTACGGCCTTGCGCTCGACATGTCGTTGGCATGCGACATCCGTGTCTCCACGCACGACACCAAATTCAGCGTCAAGGAAGTCGACATCGGTCTCGCCGCTGACATTGGCACCTTATCCCGTCTTCCCCATTCCGTTGGAAACGCTAGCTTCGTCAAGGAGATCGCGCTCTCCGCACGAGTCTTTGGTAGCGACGAAGCACTGCAGCACGGGCTGGTAAGCCACGTGTATGCCGACAAGAAGACGGCTGTGAGTGAGGCGCTGAAGCTCGCGGATCTGATTGCGAGTAAGAGCCCCGTAGCCGTGCTGGGGACGAAGGAGATTATCAATTATTCGCGCGATCGGACGGTCGCGGATGGGCTAAATTATACGGCGGTTTGGAATGCGGCCATGTTGCAGACGCAGGATGTCAAGGATGCGATGTTGAGTGGGCTGCAGAAGAAGCAGGCTAAGTTTAGTAAGCTGTAGTTGACCAGAATCAGCGCAACTGTATGGCAAGCGAGCTGGCTGGACTTGATAATTTTCATTGACTCTGAGCGCCTGGATGCTAATACCGGAGGAGAATCGACCATGCCCAAACCCATCCCGTGAGCGTCACTCATATTCCCATGGCATGCTACAGAAGATGTGGAATCATGGAATCATTCATTTTCCCATTTGCGCCTCGTCAACCCGGACTCTAACTCTACATCAGCTTATGCCCTTGACATGACGCCCCAGCAGCGGATGCGGTTGTCGGTGTAACCAGCGAACAGGGTCTGACCGTCGGCGGACCAGGCCAACGAGACACACTCGGGCTCCCGGCTCTTCTTGCCAACCTCCATGTACTCGGGCTTCAGCTCGTCAACCTTGCTCTTCTTCTCGAGATCGAAGATGATGATGCTCGAGGCGGTGGCGGCGCACAGCCAGTAACGGTTGGGCGAGAAGACAAGGGCGTGGATCTCGTCACCAGCGGAGAGGGAGTAGAGGTGCTTGGACTCGTTCAAGTCCCAAAGCATGGTGGTTCCGTCCTTACCGCCGGACGCGCAGAGGGAACCATCGGGCGAGATGGTGACGGTGTTGATGTATCCGGTGTGGCCAATGTGGTCGGTCTGGATGCGGCAGGAGGCGAGTTCCCAAACCTGTTCAAGTCAGTCGAGACCTCGAAAAGCTTGCATATAGTTCAAGAATTCGGTTGCGTATCAGGAAATGGTGTTGTTGTCTCATAGCCGAAGCTCTGAAGTAGCAAATACTTAAGGAAATCCAGATCATCATAAAACGGGAGTGGAGCAGTCTTGCAAAGAGTTTCTTTCGTTGTACGCACCTTGACAAGCTTGTCCCAGCCGGCGGAGACAATGACGGGGTTCTGGGGGTTGGGCGAGAAGCGCACGCACGAGACCCACTCGGTGTGACCCTTGTCGGTGATGGTGTACTTGCAGTCGCCGAGCGTGTTCCAGAGCTTGATGGTCCGGTCGCGCGAGCCCGAGACGATCTGGCGGTTGTCGGCGGAGAAGGAGACGGAGAGGACGTCGTTGGTGTGGCCAACGAAGCGGCGGGTGGTGACACCGGTGGAGAGCTCCCACAGGCGGAGCGTCTTGTCCCAGGACGATGAGAGCGCGTAGGCACCGTCCGAGGAGATGACCTGTTCGCAATTGTCAGCTCAGCGTCCGCGTCCTAGCCGGGCAATTGCTTGCTGCCGTGGGGTGTCTTGGGTGTACGCACGCAGTCGGAGACAATGTGGGAGTGGCCGTGGAGGCTGCGCTTGGGATAGCCGTACGAGGTCTCGTCGCGGGTCAAGTTCCAGATGATGAGCGTCTTGTCGCGCGAGCCGGAGAGGAGCATGTTAGGGCTGGTCGCTGTCAGTCTCGCGCGCAATGCGGTCCGGTGTCGAGGAAACGCACTTCTCGAGGGAAGTCGCGAGGGACGTAACCCAGCCCGAGTGGCCCTCGAGGGTGCCACGGAGAACCAGCTGCTCGGCCATGATTGCAATGAGTGGCTTTTGCGGTATTTGACGTTGACGGGAGGTCTGGCAAAAGTTCGAGCAACAGGAGTTGATGTTGGCGTCAAACGCACTGCAATTTTGATTCTCGCTTCGTGGGTGGGCCGTGCACTGGCGCTAGCGCCCGCCTCACGACGTTGCTCATCAGTTCGACAACATCAATTCCTCCACTCTCTACGAAGGTGCTCGTATTTTTGGGGTTAGTCGAAAACCGCTACTTTCGCAAACGACTGCAACGCTACAACAACAGAACAGAATACTGTAAAAGTCCCGTGTACTACTTCTTGATACCTTAGGAGTATTTGGGCAAAGCTATCTAAGTCGTGTCGAGCACGTTGTTATGTTACGCGGTTTTGCGACCAGGACTGGTCTGGGCCCTGTAACTAAAAATACACCAGCTGCTTCGTACTGCCCATCGTCACCTGCCTCATCCACCTTCACGACCTGCTGCTCCCAGATTACTCTATCTCCGGTTCCAAGTCTTAACTCCGAACCAGGCCAGCCATTCTCCACATCATCCGCAGCGACATGATAACTAAAGCGGCCATTAACCCAGTAGAACTACATAAGAAATGCAAAAACTACGAATACAAAACCTCTCCCGCCAGAATTCGTCCCAACTCCTTGACCCACGCCTTCTTCCCCTTCACCTAAGCACTTAGATCCCACACCCCAATACACCTCTCCATCAAACACAAATCCCAAGCCTATAAACATGGTGCCCAACCCGCCAATTCACATCCTCCTCCTCGGCGCCGGCGAACTCGGCACCGCCTTCCTCACCCACCTCTCCCGCCTACCCAACACACACATAACCATCGGCGTCCGCACGCCCTCAAACTATCTCAACCTCGTCACCCACAATACCGATCTCACCGCCATCGATTTGACCAGCCCGTCAGAGTCCCTAGCCGAGGATTTTAGCCACTACGACGTCATTATCTCTGCGACGGGCTTCGGGCAGGATCCATCTGCCGTGTGCAAGTTGGCAAAGGAGGTGCTTGAGGCTGGTAAGTTGAAGGAGGGGAGAGAGCGGGGTGGGAGGTTGTGGTTTTTCCCGTGGCAGTGGGGTGTTGACTACGACGTGACTGGTGATGGGGAGGGGTTGATGCCGTTGTTTGGGGAGCAGAAGAAAGTGCGGGATCTGTTGAGGAGAGAGGCGGAGGGGGCGAATGTGAAGTGGACGGTTGTGTCGACGGGAATATTCATGAGTTTCCTTTTTGAGCCGTTCTGGGGCATGGTTCATCGATCGAGAGAGGAGGAAGGGAGGCTGGTGGTGAGAGCCTTGAGGGATTGGGATCATAAAACTACTGTGACGGATGTGCAGGACATTGGGCGTGTACTTGCAAGAATAGTTGCTGGAGATGTGGACGCGGAGAACAAGGTGATGTATGTAGCAGGGGACACGGTGAGCTATGGGGAGCTCGCAGAGATTGTTTCGAGGGTAAGTGGGAAAGAGGTGAAGAAGGAGTCTTGGGCGATGGAGCATCTTGAAGAAGAGCTGAGAAGTAACCCCGAGGATGGGATCAAGAAGTACAGACTCGTTTTTGCGAGGGAGGGCGTATGGTGGGATAAGGCGCAGACGGTTAATGCTGGGTTGGGGATGAGTATGATGGGTGTCGAGGAGTATACGAGGACATTATTCAGCGGTGGTGTTTAAGGAATTGATTCGTTTTCAACGTGTATCGTACATTGCTTTTTGAACTCTTTTGATACCTAGGTCCTACTCCCAGCACCTTGTAAGCTCAATCTAGTATAGTGGACAGAGAAGACGTACAAGTAAACCTTGCACCCTACCACTCACGGCGACTCGGCCTTGATTCTTTTCACCTCAACGGCGTTCGCTCCTGTCGCCGCACCACTCCAATGTCTGTCCTCTCCACCTTTCATTGTGGGCCTGGGTATAATTTCGTCGTCTCTCTTCCTCTTGAATTGCAGCTCCAGCTCATTCACATTCACGCCAATATTCATTCCTCCTATATATGCAGCAGGACGCTCCTAACGTCCAGGCGGTCCAGGAGGAAAGCGGCCAGGAGGCCCGCCTGGTGGCATGGGCATCCCTCCCGGAACTGGAAATGGCATTCCGCCAGGTGGGGAGCCAGCGCCGCCAGGTGGAGCGAATGGAAACGGTGGCATTCCCACCGGAGGGCCGCCAGGCATGTTCGGTGGCGGGAAGGGCGGCATGTTGAGAGGCATGCCGCCTGGGCCTGGAGGCATATTTGGCGGGGGGAAGGGCGGCATGTTCGGGGGCATATTGGGGCCGGCTAGACAACGGTTAGTATTCTGCTCCTACAAGAGTGCAGACTTGACTTGACATACGTCCTCCTCGTCCCATGAACGGTGGTGGCATTCCCGGCATTCCTGCAACTCGTCAGCGTTGTCTCCTAGCAATAGGCACATTTGCTCCACTCACCTGGCGGCGGGAAACCAGGCATCCCAGCGGGGGGCATGCCCATCGGCGGCATGCCCATTGCGCCCATCGGTCCTCCCGCGAATCCTCCGCTCAGATTTGCCTGGTACAGGGGATTTGCCTGCCCCTCCGAATTGTACGCATCCGTGATACTGTTGATGACCTGCTGTGTTTGTTCGCTCGATATTTGCTCGTAGTATGCCTGGACGTTTCGGAGATGGTTGCGGCCGTTGTTGTGCGCTTTCCGCACGCTCATGCTGTCGTGGGTGAGGTAGACATCGCAATAGTCGCAGAAGAACTTTGGCATGGTGGCGACGGTGCTTCAAAGGTGCGAGGAGCGAGGATACAACCGGCGCGTGAAGGTCGCCGTGTGTTGAGCGCGTCAACAGCTCAAGCTTCGAAGAATCTCGAGCGTCGGCGGTTCCTTTCGCCGATCGGCTTGGCACAGTCAACACCCGACATCACCGAGCCTGTCGTGCCTGTCTCTCAATCCTGCTGTTGTATTATCATTAACAAGGGCGTGTCAATAAAATCACTGGTCACAGTGTTCGAGTATTTTCATGATTACCAGTCGTCTTTTCCATTCACACTGCTAGACCCACAAACGCCAAAACACCCGTACTTTAGACAAACACGACGCTATTCCCCTTTCACATCCCCATCACGGCCTCCCTGCGTCCCTGCCTTCTCCACGGACTTCTGGTTTACCTCAGGCAACTTCTCCCTCACCTTCTTCACACAAGCCTTCTTCTTCCACGTCGTCCGATACCACTCCGCCAACCCCTTGAACCTCTCCTCACTCCATCCCTCCCAACCCTCCACCACCTCATCCACAATCGGCCACACAAAGCAATCCGCCATGCTAAACCTTCTCCCCGCGATGAACGGCCCGCCATCCGTGTCCAGCCTTTCTTCCAAGATTGCCATCAAGTTGCCGAATTCCTCTGTAAACACGGAATAATTGCGCCATGCTTTCAACAGGCCCGCGGCAAGTAGGATGATAGGATATGCATTCGCGGTTACGGATTTGGAAGCGGAGGAGGTGTCGAGAGGGTGGTACCGGTCGAGGTACATGAGTATCGCGCGCGGATTCACGACTTCCGTGTGCGCTGTGTCGGAATCGCGGAAGACGACTTGTGCATCGTCTTGCCCCGTCAAACCAGGCGCATCGGTCAAACTGAATTTGATCCCCGCAGCATGCAGACCCAACTGCGCTTGCTTCGTTTCGATACTGTTACTTGACGCGAATAGCATAGGAAGATCTGCCGGCGCGGTATGCAAATGCAATACATCGAACCCGGCACCGTAGTGCTCATCCCAGGAAAATTCCGCGCTGTGGTTTTCCTTGCTAAACGCACGGATCATGCGTTCGCTTTCCTCGTCGTCGCCGTTGATGACGTCGGCGGCATCGCGGGGGTCTTTAGCGGTCGCGCCTTGGCCCCAGATGGTGGATGAGCGGGCGTCAAGGAAGGTGCCAATGTGTCGGAATGTAAGGCTGATGCGTATGCCGTTGTAGGCGGATTCGGCGGGACTGCGCTCGGTGGGAAGACGCTTGTCGGGCATGATGCCGTGCAGCCATTTTGAGTTGGAGGGGAGGCCGAGGACGAACATGGAGTTGTGAGGCAGGGGTATGCGCTGGGTTTCGCGCTGGTGGTCGTCTTCGGTTTTCATATCCGCGGATGCAGATTCGTCAGTGGGTTTCGAGGACTTCTTGGTGCGCAGACGCATGGTACGTTGGGCGCCGAAGGACACGTTAACGATGGATGAGCCCTTCACAATGTCGAGAGTTTTGTCGGAATGCTCGGAAATGTAGTCGTTGCCTGAGCGGTAGAGCTGTATCAAGACATGGTTCAGTGGGTGGCCGACAAGCTTCTCAGCTTGCTTGCGGATGACTTGGACCTTTGGTGAGAAGTGCAATAGTGGGAGGGACTGATCGGCGGGATGGCGGTACACTGGCATTGAACCGTCGTCGCCAAACTGGCCTTGACAGCAGACAAGACGCGGGACTTCGCCTTGTTGGTGCATCATCTTCTGCCAGCGAACTTCATTGTAGAGTTGTGTGAAGATGAGGTCGCAGAGTGGTTGTGATGGGTCGGTCGGGTGCACTAGATCTGATGGGAAGAAGTCGTGGATGATGCGCGAATCGCCCTCTGCAATCTTGTCTCCAGGACCAAGCACAGGCAAGGTCGCCAAAGACTGAAGCTTGGAGCTTTTGGCCATGCCAATGTTCTTCTCGGTCGACCTTTGGCGCGCTGGCGCAGGCCTGGTCGGAGTCTCGACTTCAACTTGTTTCTGGCTCTTCTGCTCAGGTGTTTCTTGGGGCACAGAATCTGTGACTTTTGAAGGCGTCGCCGGTACCTCTGCAATAGACTGCGCAGCGATAGAGACAGGTCGAGACTCGGCTTTTGATGGAGTTGAGGGAGCCTTGGTAGACACGACAGACAACCGATTCCTTGACTCAGACGCTGCTTCAGACTTGGGCGCCCTAGACAATGACAAGCGCACGCGGTCTGACCAGCTATCTCTGTCCTTTTCCTTGTCCTTGGTCTCAGCCTTTCCAGAGAGCAACGGCTGTGACGCAACAGTTTTAAGAGACTGCTGCCTACTCACTCTTTCGCGTAAGTTCAGAACACTTTCAGCCTTCGAGAGCACTGAGCTTCGACGAGATTCAGGTGCAGGCGGTGGTGGCGATTTGACTGGCTCGGTGGCTGTGGTGGGTACAGTAACTGCGGCTGGCCGAGGCGCCTCAGCTGTAGCCTGGCTCGCGGCTGTGCTCGCTTCACCATTTGTGGCTGCAGCTTGACCGTCCTCCTTCGACTCCCCTTCTTCGGGTTTCTTCCTCTTCTTTCTTCCCTTCGATCGCATTCGGATCTTTTTGCTCACAAGCTTGGTTTCTTCCTTATCACCGTCCTGCTCTCGCTCCTCAGCAGCTGCCACGGTTGCACCGCGTACCAAGTTGTCTGCAAACTGTTCGTCTGTGGGTTCAGGAGCCTGTTCGATCGCAGTAGGAGTTCTCAACACTTTTCGACTTTCTGCGACTGACACAAGAGACAATTTGCGTTGCCCTCCAGTCAAGACCTTGGTGGGCGATCTGATGCTTTGCGGTCGAGACAATGGTCGTGCATCTCCGTCGTTCAATGACAGCCGCCCCATCACGCCTTCTGCTGGCTTCTCGCTGCCTTTTGATCCTTTTCTCGATCCATTAGGGGAATTCGACTTCTTCGCCCTAGTTGGCGGCCTTTCTCGGGCAAGAATTTCCGTGCTGTTCACTAAATAGGCATCGAAAAACTCGTCCATGCGCTTCAACGCCAGCTCGTGCCGAGCTTGCTTGCGGTAGCCAAGACAGTCTTCAATGACGTTGATTTTGACACCATGTCTTGCCGCATCGATGACGGTAGCCAGTACCGAGACATTTGTAATGCATCCGCAAATGTAAAGCTCGGTGACAAGCTTTGCCCGCAATGTCATGAGCAGTGAGGTGCCTTGGAACGCCGAGTAGTTTGTTGTCTTGATTACCATGTCTGCAGGTAATTCGAATTGCATGGCAATGATATCTGCAAACTGCGCTCCGTGGGTGTCGGGAACGCATGCCGGCGTCTTCTTCTCGCTCTTCAAAAGAAACAGCTCGTCATCCTGCTCTGCTGTTGCTACCGCCACTTCCCGCGGGATAGTCTTTCTGCGTGCCGACACGCGTTTCAGCAGGTCAAGAGCGCGTTGTTTGTGCTTTGACGACTTTGACTTCTCCGGTGGCAGATCTTTGATGATATCCTCGTCGCCGGCCTCTGTGCTGCTCTCATCTCCGTCGATCAGGCCGCCAACTACTAATGCGTCTCCTTCGCCCGTGCTTGCATCGTTCGCAATGCGATCTGCTTCATAGAGTGTCTGTACCCAGATGACGTTGCCATTGAGCTCGCGAAACTTGGGAATGAGGGTCTGTATGCGATCCAAGTAGCCGTTCTTGGTGCTGACCGGAAGTCGTCCATCCGGTTGTATGAAGTCGTTTTGCATCCCAATAACAAGCAGTGCCTGATGTGTCTCGAAGCGTGGCTGGTTCTGGGCAACCAAGTCCATCAAGGACGACATCTTGGAAACCATCTTGGCTCAGGGAGGGCGTGAAGCGGTAGGATAAGATCAGCGAAGGTGTATGATCGAGTAGCGATGTTTCACCGGTAGGCCAACGATACAAAAGCCGCGACGATCAAGGCAACTCGTCCATGAGTGTGTATGTGAGATGGGGAAGGGTTATGCAGAGGTAACATGACGGATGGACGCTCGTCTTTGAGATGTCGCTACATGGTCAATCAGTTGTATTTTTTATGCAGTCTAGGTGGCCAAGGCGATTCCAATAGCTCGAAAAGGTTAAGATGGCGCTCGATAGCGCACTGGTCACAACTGCAGGGCTGTCTGCATCCAAACAGCTGCGCGTTGGAAAGGACGTTGCGCACGGTTTGGGTCGCGAAGATGCGTCTGCGCCGTGGTTCGCCCGGGGTGTCCCCGCCTCTAGCGCCGAGTGCCACAATCTGTATCGTGAGGGAGCTACATGATCTATCTACGTTTCCCGCTCTTCACAACTTAGTCTTCGACTTCGTCATATTCTCGCCTCAAAGGCGACCAGAGTGCCCATGGTGATGAATTACTAGTCGTGGCATTGGACCTGACGTGACGAAGCGCAATGTCGATCCCTGGCCGACGAACCTCGCTCCACACCGCCAAATGCCATCGCGTGAACACGGCGCCTACAACGGATCGTCTTGATCCACATGACACTCCTTCGCTCTGACCGGACCCAGAGATGTGGAAGAGTGTGCTCGTCACTTATTGCTGAAGAAGGACGTAATCTTTTGGGTCCCGTCGCTCTTGGCCGTCTTTGCTGCACTACCGTTACTTGTGGCGCTTCTCGTACCTTGCTTCTTTGCAGGCGACTTGGCCGGCGAAGCAGTGGCCTTTTTTGCGGGCGACGCAGAGGGTGCGGGTTTGCGCGTTTTGTGTGGTGGTTCGGCAGCTGCAGTGCCACTGTCTCCTTCCGCGTCGCTGCGTTCTCTCTTCACGCCTTTGATGTGCTCCGAGGTCTGTAATCCTGGAACTTCTGGAACAGGCAGTGGCGCATTATCTTCGGTACCCTGCACGCGGTTCGTGGTAGCACGAGTTTCGTCGCCGTCGTGTTCGATCTTCACTTTGCCGTCCTGAGCCGTCGAGTGGTTGAGGTCATGCTCCGCTCTCGCGACGGACTGCTCCTCGGTCTTCGACTTCGCAGCCT
>TARA_R110002003_G_scaffold267_6_pt1 | contig 11035 bp, 9 predicted proteins | sample TARA_R110002003 | Tara Oceans TARA_R110002003 (sample SAMEA4396441) | marine metagenome | biome: Westerlies Biome; feature: [SRF] surface water layer (ENVO:00010504); material: water (ENVO:00002006), including particulate matter (ENVO:01000060) such as... | depth 5 m | reverse complement strand
GCATCACTCGTAGCGTCGTCCAGGACCAGACGTGGATCCTGATACTGACTTGCTGTCGTGATGATTCTCTTCATGAATCGCTTCAAATTATCCCTCTTGATTTCCTCCTTCCTGAGCCCACCAGCCATCATCAAAGGTCAACACCTTCATCAATCGACTGGTCTCAGGCCAAGGACGGACAATAGCGCATTCGACGAAATCACTTCACTCCGTTTTTCAGGACTCATGTTTGTAAGTCAAGCTCAAAGGTCGTGTTGCTGACTCAATTTTTTTTTTGCTACTACCAGGGTGAAGCATGGACCTGCGCCGATAGGGAAAGGAGCGCAGAGGTATCGCCACGAGCTGTAGAAGCTGACTGCGGATATGAACAGCAATGGCATGGGATAGATATCTTGCCCTGCCCATTTCTAGGGGCCGATGCTGGAATATGCCATATATGTACATTGTATGCTGAAGATGAAGGAGGCCTCGCCACTTCGGAGATGTTTGTACATGCAATCGCCGTGGCGCGCCAGTTCTGGATCGCGTTAAGTCCCGGTACAATTGCGTCCCTTTGCGATGTGCCGTAGCTCGGTCACATGGAACCGTAGGTGATGTTATTGATCGTCGCTCGACTGGGCGTCCTTCCTCGCCCTCTCTATCCTGCTTGTGATCGAGGGTTGATCCTCGACTTTCTCTTCCTTCAGACCGAGGACCTGCCCAATCAGCCCACCAGGCTTGGGAACTGGACATTCCCGCTTGGGCGCCAGCTTCTCCTCAAGGAGCTTCCTGTTTCTTCGCTCCTCGCTCATAATGTCATTGCATGTCTCATCTTCCGGGAGTCTCCGCCTCCGCCGCCGCCTGTTCTCTCCTGTGGGATCGGGCGAGTCGGCAAGCGTCCGGGGGTCAACTGGACACGGTATGAGATGCGGTGCGGCTACGACGAGGAAGGAGACCATAAGGGTTGTTGTGAAGAGCGACGTAGTCATGCGCGACCGCGGGTGGAGATGTGGGGGCATCGTGTGTGTTGTGGAGGAGTTATTGTGGACGTCGCAGAGGCATCGCTGGTGGCTGTGGATAGTCAGCAGCTGTATTAGGGTCAGTGAATCACGCACTCGGCCGTACCGTTCCAATTGAGATGCGCCAAGCGAGTGGTAGCGCTGGGTGGGCGTGGGGCGCGGGGCTGGAGGTGGTGATAGACTTTTGGTGGAGTGAAGTGACCAAGCTTTAGCTCGAATGCGCTAGTCGATGATCCCTGCACAACGCATCCCGCCGCCTCGGACCTTTCCATTGACATGGCAATTTGACATTTGGCACACCACTACGAATCCGCATTGCTACGATCGAGCTGTTGTATAGCCACGAAATTTACACCATACACCAGGATCAGTCCCAAACTTGTCATCTGCCACCAAAGTACGCGCCGAACAAAGATCGACCCGCCACCAGCCACCGCATTCGCGCGCTCCGCCTACCCGTCTATATCGCGACGCTACATCTGCATGATATAAGTGCGCGCACCTTGAGAGTCTCCTTCACCTGTCCCGGAGCCCAGAGTGGGCGTAGAGCGCACAGCTGCCATCATGAGCATCGGTGGCAGCGACCTCGACAAGTGCGTACCACCAGCGCCACGCCTTTTGCGTCTGAGAGTCGATCTGACAGCCTAATAGGGCCATCCAGCAGCTTCGCGCATGTCGTCCGATCCCTGAGAACCAAGTCCGAGAGCTATGCTACAAGGCACGCGAGCTGCTGATAGAGGAAGGCAACGTCGTAGGAGTGGATGCGCCGGTGACAGTACGCACTTCGTCGGCATTCTACAGAGGTTGAGCTGATCGTATTGCAACGACAGATATGCGGTGACATTCACGGCCAATTCCATGATCTTATGGAGCTGTTCCGCGTCGGCGGCGACGTACCAGATACGAACTACCTATTCATGGGTATGCACCGGCACAGTCTCTCTGCGACGATTGTGAGGCTGACATGGTGCAGGCGACTTCGTTGATCGCGGCTTCTACTCCCTCGAGTCCTTCCTCCTCCTTCTCTGCCTCAAGGTACGATATCCCGATCGAATAACGCTCATCCGCGGCAACCACGAGTCTCGGCAGATCACGACTGTCTACGGGTTCTACGACGAGTGCTTGCGGAAGTACGGCAGCGCGAACGTCTGGAGGTAGGAGCATCGATGCGCCATAGCCAAGACCCGACACTGACGGCCGCAGATACTGCTGCGAAGTCTTCGACTACCTTGCACTCGGCGCGCTGGTGCAGGGCGCGGCGACATCCCTCCAACCCACCGATGGCCCAATCGCTGAAAACAGTAATATGGACAGCATGCCGGACATCGACCAAGACATCGAGATCGAGACACTCAACGCGAATGGCGAAATAATGTATCGCTACGCACGCAACTCCGACTCTCAGTCAAGCGTTGCCTCACAGGCCAGCGCCAACATGGGTTCGTCTTCGCCAGTTGCGCCTTCCCCTTCGAGAGTTGGCCCAGCAGGCACAGGTGCGACTTCCTCCGCCAACGGATCAAGGAGGAACGACACAGGCGCAATTCTTTGCGTGCACGGTGGCCTATCGCCTCTAGTGGACTCAGTTGATAAGATTAGACTACTTGACCGGAAACAAGAGGTGCCGCACGAAGGTGCCATGTGTGATCTGTTGTGGTCGGATCCAGACGAGATTGATGGTTGGGGCCTGTCACCGCGCGGTGCCGGCTTTTTGTTTGGCGCTGATATTGTCAAGACGTTCAACCACAAAAACGACCTCAGTCTCATCGCACGTGCACATCAGCTGGTCATGGAGGGGTTCAAGGAGATGTTTGACTCGACTATTGTCACGGTCTGGTCAGCACCAAACTACTGCTACCGCTGTGGTAATGTCGCCGCTATTCTCGAAATCGGCGAAGATGGTTCGAACGCCGGCTTCCAGCGAAGAACCAACGGTGACCGCGGGGGCGGTGGTGGTGGATGGGTGTTAGGCTCGAATGCCGGACCAAACGGCGAACGACGACTCAGTTCAGTGCTCGGCGACACCACGCAACGGAATCTCGATGGACCCGGGAGGCGCTACCGGGTCTTCGAAGCCGCACCGCAGGATTCGCGAGGCATGCCCGCGAAGAAGCCCGTGGCCGACTACTTCCTGTAGGATAAGAAGGTGGACCGCAAAGTTACCGATTATGTCTTACGCCACGAGGGTATCGCACGGGATGGTAATCGTCCTGCCAAGGCGAGGGCTCTTGCGTTGATGAATGCCGACGGGGCGAATGTGGCGTATGATTATCTTGAGATTGCGACGGCCGAGTACTTCTTGTGACGCCGATGAGGTATCTACGGCGGTGTTCTGGAGCAAAAGATAGCAATATCGTCATGATGTGAATATGGATACCCAAATACCAAGTTTTGCAAACACGCTTGTTATCTTCTCCTCCACACTCCCTCTTCGCGCTTCTATCGCACTCGCGCGCCCCAATCGGCTTATCTATCGCCCAACCTATATGACGTGCCTCACACGTACGTGCGTCAGTCAACACGCTAACTTCCCTTTCACCTACCTCAACCCACCGCAACAAAAAGAAAGAACTCACGCAAACTCTCACCAAAAAAAAGTTGGACACAGCGCGACTCGAACCCGCAACTTCCCACCTCGAGCTCCCGCAATCAAACCCAGGCCGAGGCCGGAGCCAGTCGTGTAGGCTCCTAGCTAATGGGCGGAGGGGGGACCTGGGCTTGATCGCGGACCGCGCCTTCATTGGGGAGACGTGTTTCCAATTACACCATGTGCCCGTGAGATTGTTGATAGGGTGGGTGAAGAGATTGGGACATATATAGTAGAGAGGTGAGTGGGGGTGACGGTTTACTTGAGGCGGAATGAGAGGATGGTGGGCGTTTGTGCGGTGTGTTGAGGGTGTGGGTGTGGGCGTTTGTAGGGTGAAGGTGAGGCCTGTGGGAGGGGGCTTGACCTGGAGGGTGTGAGTTTCAAGGCGCGTACACGGACGGCGATGTAGCTGTATCTGCATTCTCGGGAAACGCAGGCTTTTATCAATTTGGTGAAGTGCTATATGTTGCGCTTGGTCGTGGTTGGGGTGGATAGTTGCGCGTGTGTTTGCGGAAATCACTGATGTAACGTGCGTTCTGTGTGCAGAGCGCATATCGATGAACTGGAGAAGCTAGGGCAATTGGATATATAGTACAAAGAGAGAGGCACTGGGTATAGGACCATAAGAGATATCATGAGGGAAGTTATGTCGAGGCAGGTAATAGACAGAACAGGTGAAGGTATTGAAATAAGCGGATTCACCGCCGCTCATCGTGGAGATCCAACCCTGTGAATGGAATAACAAAATAAAGACGGGCACTCCACGATTCAAACGCGGATCTCCCGCAATTTGTCGCGGGCCGCTACAGACCTCATCCCGTTATGATGCGGTCAAGCATCCGGGTCCCTTTTCAGGTCCTCGTTGGTGAGGTTGCCCGTCGGGGAAACGACGCGTCTTTAGCTGACTGCGAGCATCTTATCACTGGACTAAGTGCCTGGAAGGTGGTTGATATGAGTCCGGTCAATAAAACCATTGATAGCAGTATATCGTGTCCTACTCTATGCAAACTTAGACTGCAGGGCTGACCAATGACCGCTACATATGTCGCACGAGCAAGACTAGCTTGTCGTGAAGTCTTCTCTAAACCTCCATTCAAGCAACACCATACCCGTCACTCCTCCCTCGTGGTCTGGCACAAGAACGCCTCTGAGCTCATCAATCACATCGCCCATGCGTACACCTTTCTCGCGTTCAACCCTGATGCTCGCGCAGCGCCAAGTGAATCCACCTCGGTGAACAACGCTCTTATTCGACAAGTCCCACTCTGCACCCATTGGGCAATACAATCTGACACCCGAAGTCGGCGGCTGTGTGAGGAAGCCATTGCGCCAATCTTGATCATGCTCGGCATCGCACAGCTCGATGCATTCTTTAGTCGTGCACCGCGTGTGTACGCATATGCTCATACCTCCACCAGCAAGCGAAGCCAGCCCTTCCATGAACTCAGATGCGTGAGTCGATATCCAAGGATGTAGATGAGGTTTTAGACGCTCCAGTAAGTTCAGGTATGCTCCTTCTCTCCAGTAGAAATGGTCATCTCCAAGCGGCATGAGATTCGCTAGATTGCACCATTGCTCTTCTTGAGCTTTGGTTGCCGCTGCCAATTCGCGAAGGCCTTGAGGTAGGAGATTCCGTGCCAAAGTTTTTCGGGAACTGGAACCTGTACCATGGACATCTGGCAGCGCCCGTCGGTGCGGCGGTAAATTATTCTTTAATGTTTCGCGCCAGTGGTGGGAGACGTGGTAGCATCGATCGAGTTCGTCACCGTCAAGCTTAAGTAGAATGTGAATGAGAAGCTCCGGTATATGCCAAACAGTATGCATAGTTCAGAAAATGGGTCAGAGTGTGCAATCTTGCGGAACATGGAAGCTTCACGTCGACGAGAGCAGTCATCACTACCTTTATGCGATGCGTAGGCTTTTCTTCTCAGCACGTCGCTGATATCAGCAGGTACTCGACGTTGCGACGAATCATGTCGGTCTGTCACTGAGCTTACTCCCTTGGCCATGCCTCTTGCTAAGTTGAGACGTCGCGTTGTTGTGACGACCAGACCACTGCCTGCGCAATGTGCAAAGCCATCGAGAGGAACTTTGAAATACTGTATGTATTTACTGTCCACAAAGTAAGTATCTCGCGTGCCCATGCAGGCTTCGAGCGAGAGGTGGTGGTATGTACATGTTCGAGATCGACTGTCGTTCAGACGAAAAGAACCTTGCGTTCATTGACCAATCAACGCGTTTGCTGATGCTGGGCCCCACCCACGCCACACTTCAAGCCCTCTTCTTTTCCACCATTTTCGTCTCTCGTCGTCTCCTTCGACGCAGAATCTGTCATGACCAGCGCCAAACAATGCCAACACCACTGGAAAGGCTCGATGACTTCAGGCTGCCTAATCACAACGATGCTCTGCTCAATCTAGATCGCACTTCACTCTCCATTGTCGATACTACAAATTTGGCCGAAAACATCGATAACACTGACCTTACTGCTGCAATTGGCATTGCAACAGTACTTTACAATTGGTCTCCCTTTGCCCTTGCTGCTTTCCTTGATCTGGATGCCTGGTTCTCATTTACCTGGACTCTTGTGATACAACAAGGCGAGCCAGACGAAACGAACATCGAAATCGGCCGGGTCGGAAACCAAATTACGTTCGGAACTCTCGACAAAGATGGTGACAATTGGACACTCATGCTGACCTACAACATCTCCTTGGAAGGGCCACACCAAGGCGCGTGGGTACCGAATTCAAGGGAGAGCATGAAGGGCGACGATGACATTACCGACGCAAAAGAAATAGATCAACTCAGTCGAAACTTCGTCAAGGAATTGGTGCTCAAGAAGAGATGGGAAACGGGTAAGAAGCTGCGCCACAGATTCTACGTGGAGTATGCGCCGATGGATGTCTGGGGTGATGGCATTCCAATGAACCCACACTGGCTTTACAAATCTCTCGATCTTTCCAAGTGCACCACGTGCAGCGATGCAGCAAAGGAAGCCACGACACTGCAGCGATGCGGCAGGTGTGGCACCGCGACATATTGCTCCAACGCATGTCAGCGCAAGGACTGGGCTGTCCACAAGCATATCTGCAGTCTGAGTTTGGAAGATCGAGGTCAGATGCTTGCGATCACAGAGAAAGGTGGATTAATTCACTGGGACCCTGCGAGAACGTTCGCCGTGGAGGGGAGTGATGAAGAGTCAAAGAACCCGAATTTCGCAGAACCTCAACCGAAGCGTAGCCGACCTGCCGATTACAGCGTGGCGGAGAAAACCGACACGGCTTGAAGCAATCATCTTCCCACGAACACAGTCGTGCCGTTAGTATCTACATGAGAGTTGCGGGTCGTTTTCCGCGTGAAGGAACACTAAAGAAAACCTGCACGTTACGCATATTTGCCAAGAAGAACGAGATGGGATCGCAAGTGAGAAACTTCGTTGGCTTCCAAAGAGGAGAGAATGTGGAGTGAGCAATGTCTTGTGCCCATTTCGATACGGGTTCAAAAGTCTCTGTTCGTCGTCCAAAGGATGCGACAGTCCTTGTAGCCAACGGGTCTTCATGCTTCGCCATGGCCTCATCACATGCAGCTCTATCATTCAGACCAGTTTCATGGTAGTGGCATAGGCTTATCTCACGGCCAGCCAGGTTTGGACGGTCTGAAAAACGATTTTGGCCCTATGCGCCACGGCCCAGACTCCGGAGTGGTGCAACTCAGCCTTACGCGACGGCGTAGTCCCTATAACCCGTCCATGACCCTTGCATGTTCTCGGCGCCACCATTAAGACGCCTCATCCCTGATTCTTGGCAGAAGCAAGCTGGCTAAGAGTAGACGTACTCATTGGAGGAAAAGCCAACTATTAGTGCCACGCACAGCTGCACTCTGCATCGCTCATGTTAGCTCATGTGCACCTCCACGGCTCCAATTTTTAAAAAAGAATATATGCCAAGGGCAGTAGCAAAAATCAATAGAGGGACAAGGATCAACAGTATCGCTTCTTGTCACACGTTCGTAATATATCCCTTCTCCTTCGCCTGCAGACTACTTTTGCGCAGTACTTAACAACAGGATCACCGAATGAACAGAGACCTTCGAAATGAGCTCAACAAGTTCGTGTTTCTTCGTCATCCAGATGGGTTGGTCGATGTCTTGGCTTGTCTAAAGCTGTGATTCAACAAGTCTACCGTTACAGACGTTGAGATCCGGAAGCCATTCGGCAAACACGTCAAACTCGCACTCGAAGGCCGACCAAACAACCTCCCTACTAGTCTTTTGCCCCATACAACTAAATATCTGCCCATCCCATCGTCTATCAATCTTGGCTTACCACACGACCCTCCAACAAAGCTATGTTCCAGTGCACTTGGTCCAGTGGTAAGACACTCGCTATCAATGTCCACTGAGGCTGGACAACCAGCACTTGTCCGTGCAAAAGGTGGAATCGTCCCTCGTCCCGAGACTATACTCGGTAGCAGAGGAGAGCGGAACCTAGCGAGAGACCTACGTTCGAATCGTAGAGTGCCCGTGTCGCCATCATTGTTTCCTTTGGCAGGGCATAGACATTGTTTGCTCAATGAGGTGCAAGCAAAGGTACACTGCATAGCGGCCGAGCGACCCAAGCTTTTCTAACTTCAGAACATGCTGCTGTCGAGAGGAAGGAGCGACAAAGCTTGGAATAGTCGTGGTGGGATGGAACGGTAAATGGGACTTGAATTCGGGGTATACTAGGCTATTCAATAGGACTGCAGGTACCAAACGCCAAAGCTTCAGATATCACACCTCACCAATTCCATGTCCGACTCGCCGCGGAGAAGACTGGTGGTTTCCAGATGAGTCGGTCTGGATCAATCGTCCTTTTGCCCTTCAGTTTCTCCTTCGCTTTTTGCCGCTCTCGCTGCGCTATCACCGCATCTGTAAGCACAACAACGTGTTGATTCTTGCTATACCGCAACATGTTCAAGTTCTGCAACGTATGCAGGACATCATTCGTTGTCATGGCCGTCGCAGCGCCAAGGTCCTCAATGTTCGCTTCTACTTTCCCTGGCTCCATGAGTAAGTCGACCAGAATCTCTTGCCAGTAGGCGCGGTACCCGAGAAGTCCAAGATCGGAGAGCGGTTTTTCGGGTGAGCCGAGCTTGCCTTCGCGTTTCGAGAGGAGGTATGAGAAGTCGATGAGGAGTTTGCCAAAGCCTTTACGCTGGTACTGGGGGAGCGTGAGGATACAGGCCACGTTGTAGCCTTCTGCTGATTCTTTCTCTTTCGAGAAGTATCCGACGAAGTGGCAGCCGTGCTCGTCGCGTGTGCACATGCAGTAGAATAGGAAGGGGTCTACGTCGTAATAGAGTGTTTTGTGGTCCAGAAACAACTTCGATAGCAAACATAGGTTTCGACACCATGTGCGTTGCCGCCGACCGTCAATCTCGAAGAAGGAAACGTAGTCATCGCGATAGATCTCGTTGCCTGGCGGGTGGAGGAGTGTGCACTTTGTGCGGTGGCGCTCGAACTGTGTGACCTCGCCAAAGTACGAGAGGCAGAACTCGCAGATGTAGACAACATCTGAGTCTACAAAGTCGATTGGGTATGGCGAGAAATACCAGGGCTCCACCTCGAATTTGCCCATCTGTATCTTTTCTAGATTTCGTACTCGGGAGATCTCAGTCTGGTTCTGCGTCATCGATCCTGATGTGCGCAGTTTCTCGATCTCGTCTTCGCGGGAGTACTCGTGTTCCGGCATCGCCTTCGCCGCTGCTGCTGCGTCCTGTACGTCTACAAGATCCATTTCTTCATCTTCGGGTTTCGGCGTGCCTTCTGTCACCTCACTTGTGATCAGAAGCTCCTGGTTCTCTTTTCCGCCAGCCTTTGATGGTCGTTGAGCTTTGCCGGGGATATTGCTGGATGTCGATTCTGGTGTCCCTGAGATCTCACGGTCTAGCTTGCTGCGCGATCTCTTCAGGTTCTTCTGATCATTCTTTGACGGCGCTTTCTCGTTCTTAGGTGCGGCAGTCTTCTTCTTCTCTGGCTTCTCCGGCGCTGGCCATTCAACTTCCTTGGACAAGTTGATGCGCTCTGCAGCGATCCATTCATCGAGACGCTTGTTGAACTCCTCATAATGGACATAGAACTTCGGCTTGCCCTGCCGCGTTTGTATTGACAGAATCTCAGCTTTGCGCTGTTCTCCATCCTGTGCGGTGTCAGCTTGGATTCATACACAGGAAGATGATTTGTGTTCGTTGTTCTGATGTTCCGGCCGTCCAAGGCACGGCGCATCGCGAGTTCAGCCACGCAAACGCACCTTCTCAACCCACGCCTTCACCCCGACTCTGCACGCAACGCATCAGTATGCATCTCCAAACAGCGCACATCGGTGTCGCACATACCTCAGCTGTGCAAGTGTGGCAAAGCCCGTTTCCACCGGCACGCCATGACGATGCGCTGCCTTCTCCCAGTCTAAGTTAGGTTTTGGGTCGTGTTGTGGGTGGTGAAGTCGTGATGAAGTTGGTGAATGCTGCGTTTCTTTGTCGCGATGTTGCCGCCTGGGCGCGCCTCCCGCCGGCACTTGCAGCGGCCGACGTCCGTGCGCCGCCCATGTCGAGCTATCGAACATTTCTTTGCGGAGTCGATTCGGAAGTCTTGCAAACCCAGCCTTTGTCGCGCACCATTCAGAGGACGATTTCCAGACCGCTATGCCCTGCAGGTGACATCGATATGGCTCCAATCGAGCTCAGCAATCTCTCGTCCAACTGGAAGAAGCTCCAGGCTTCGCTCCAGTCCTCGAAACCAACCGAGTCCTCGAAACACACGAAGTTCGAAGCCGAGAAGCAGCAGACGCTCAAGCGCAAAAGACCCCAGCACACCAATGGAGTGCATGGGCACGCGTCTACGAAGTCTGTAAACGGCAAAGGCACAAGCGCACTACCAAAAACTCCACCCTCGCGAAAGCGCCAAAAGATGGAAGAACCCGCCTCCGTCGGCGCATCAATCAAACAGCACGACACCAAAACCCTCTCTCGAAGTGTCTCTATGCCCTCATTGAAGAAAGAACCCCTCCTTTCCTCCTCGAAAGACACCGCCGAGCCGCTCTCCGTCCTCGAACCCCATCCCTCCTTCCCCGACATCGAAAACGAGGGTGTCTCCGAGACCGCCCTGCCTGGGAAATATGTCGCCGTCGACTGCGAAATGGTCGGCATAGGCCCCGAGCCCAATCGCGACTCGGCGCTTGCTCGAGTCTCGCTGGTCAACTTCCATGGGCATCAAGTCTACGATTCGTATGTGCAGATACCGCGCAATATCGAGGTGACGGACTACCGAACGGCTGTGTCAGGAATTGAGCCGAGGCACTTACGAAAAGACGTTGCACGGCCATTCGAAGAGGTGCGCGAGGATCTGAAAGTGTTACTGGCTGGGCGCATACTGGTCGGACACGCAGTCAAGAACGACCTTGATGTGTTGATAT
>TARA_R110002003_G_scaffold2382_3_pt1 | contig 11037 bp, 7 predicted proteins | sample TARA_R110002003 | Tara Oceans TARA_R110002003 (sample SAMEA4396441) | marine metagenome | biome: Westerlies Biome; feature: [SRF] surface water layer (ENVO:00010504); material: water (ENVO:00002006), including particulate matter (ENVO:01000060) such as... | depth 5 m | reverse complement strand
CGTCCATGGTGGCGAAGAATATGGTGAGTAAATTCCAAGCTTGGACATTATCAGCGGTCCAAACTAACCTCGTAACGCTCAATTAGGTGCGTGCAAGAATCTGTCCTGGCACGGAAAGCTATAATTCTTTGCGATGACCACACTATAGACGGCGACCTGATTGGAACCTTCACCAGATGGCTCTACAATCAGCGCTGGCTCGGAGAATTCACCCCCCAGTGGTTTGACGAAACCGGTGTCAAAAGCGCATATCGGAGACTTAACAAATGGTCGTGGCAAGGCACATTCCTGGAAATAATTAGCACCTTCAGAGGCCTCGAGGCTACAGATCCTAGAGACAAGATATACGCACTCCTTGGCCTTCTCCAGTTCAATCCCGAGCTCGATGTCAAAATTGTCGCAGACTACCGAAAGTCTTTGCCCGAGGTGCTCTTCGACACGATCAAGGAGTCCATACACACCGAAGGAAACCTGCATTTTCTGTCACACATCCACTACCAACCGGAGCTCGAACACCGGGGTGATCTACCAAGCTGGATGCCTAGATGGGATCAGACACGCGAGCCATGGCAAGACTACTTGTGGTGCGAGACTAGCTCCATTTCTGCAAGCCGCAGTAAACAATTGCATGATTTCCCATCTTTATACGCGCCCAAACTCCACCTCAAAGGCGTGCATGTTGACATAATTGTCTTCGTCACAAATATTTTGGAAATCAGACCGATATATACAGGCTCTACCATCGCAGAGTTCATTCGAGAATACCTCGCCGACGCGCAGAAACGGATCGATGGACTTGCCTTCGAGTACTCGTCTGCTCTTGTCATTCTCTCAACTACGCTTACTGGCGGCTTTTTGGAAACAGGCGGATGGGCGGAGCAAAAGGCTTACCTCGAACGAATCACAACAAGCACAGGACATCAGTTCTTAGCTGACTTCGTCAGCTTCATAAATCATTACTTCCCCGGCCAATGCATTGACAGGCAACGGATTGCCGATTTCTGCGATCCAACCTTGAGAGGCCGGTTTGAAGCGTACGAAAAACTTTTGATATACTGCAGTGGGCGGCGTATCTTTCGCACCGCGCAAGGACATATTGGACTAGGACCTACGTGTATGAAGAGAGGGGATGTAGTGGCCGTCCTCGATGGCGGGAAAGTACCTTACGTGCTAAGGCCGTCAAGAGTGGAAGGCGAGCATGCTTTTGTTGGGGAGTGCTTTGTCAGGGATCTTATGAGTGGGCAGGCTTACGATATGCTGCAGGCGGGCAGGAACGGAGTTGAGGAAAGAGAGTTTATACTGCGATGAAGGATGAGAGTTCCAGTCTCCATGAGCAACTACAGGTCGTAGTTATGGTGTGGCGCTCTGTCCCCGTTGGAACAGGAACAGGCGGTAGCTCGACCGTTTCGACCGTGAGCGCATTAAAAATGAGCTCGTGAAAGCCCGACAAAAGGTAGAAGCCCAAGGATGGGATGAAGAGCAAAATCGAGAAGAAGTCGAACCGAGTCGCCCCGAAATCAACTTCCAGCACGTGGATCAGCGAAAGAAATTATTTTGCTAAATATCCTAAAACAAGCGTCTCTGGAGACGCTGCGCACATTGCGTGAGCTGAACCTCAAAAGATTTGAGCTAGACGTGCGAAGTTGGAGTCTGAGGGCCGTACTAGGCCCGATCGTCCCATCGTACAAAAATATATGGACAGAGCTGATGCGATCATAGAAGAGATTCCAAGTATTGTAGATTCGTGGGGCGGAAACAGCGACTAGTAATGGGACGTTGAAGAATAGAAAAGAGTATAAATCGTACGCAAAAAGCTTCACGAAGCCGGACATAGGAAATAGGCTGATAACCCGCCGGGGGGAGAGCGAATCTAAGGTAACGTGCGAGTTGCTTATACCCACTGATATTCGCGCGCACGGCTTGTCGAGAGATTGCAGTCACGCGCTCCTGATGTCATAACTGCAACAAATAGCGTAGATGATAGGTCGACAGCCACGGTCGATACCTATGGCTTGACCCAAGCAGAGGCCCTCAAGTTCGCCGCGGTGATTGAACACGCAGTATTGACGTTAGTGAAGGGAGTGAAGTACCTTATTTGGGGGGAGGTCATCATCGTGGTCCTAGTCACATTAGTGTTGATGTTGGGGGGAATTGTTCTTCAGGATCGGATCGCTGCAATGCACCTGGGCATGCTGCGAAGGATGCGACTGCGGCGATCAAAGTACGCTACGAGCGAAAATTCCAATGCGATCCACCCTAGGTGAGGATCAGCTACGATGCAGACCTAGATGAATCGAAGAGATGCGGGCACAGTGACTGCCGGTGAGTGCCTCCTTCGTCGTCCGACAGTACCGGCATGCTAAATTCTTCCAGTCACAGTTCTTGAAGTTGAATCGCAAGGATGGTTTTCGAGAATGCGCATTTGGACGGTGCTAGGAAATATCGAAAGGCGTCCTGGGGCGCTGGCACCTACATAGTAGGTACGTTGATGGTTCCACGAATTGCCTCCACTCAATGTAGAAAGGGAACCAAGGCGCAACGCACAGCTCTGATACATTTGTCGTTTGCCGCAACATTGGCAATTCAACACATGCGGGCAGCATGGGACTTTGGCAGTAACTTCGTTTCGTGCTTTGTGCGGGTGGTTGAGGCGTGGCTCGTAGCAGGTGGCGAACACACGATGACACGCGGCGATTGACCAATTGAGTTGCAGCATAACTTAGCGCCGCGCTAGACAGTTTTTACACCGCTTGCCCGCTCTCCTTTCGCTGCGGGTCTCTCTTGCAACGACACCTTCTCTTCTGTCTCGTTGGCAATCTGGACCGCGTGCCCATTTGCGACAAGGTCGTCGTTACCAATTCCCGGCCTCAGCCTTGGGCATTTTCTTCTCGCGAACTACCAGGCGTCGTTGGGCCATCGCTGCACAATCGTACAATCCCTGTTCCACGAGGCTCAAGATCTTATCTTATCGAGGTACAGATGGGCAGACTCGCCTTTGAACCCGATCCTGAGCTCACTGGTCCGGATCGCCTTGTTCTGGGCGTGCTGCGGAAAGAATATGAAGCACATGGTTCTGAATCAGGCAACGTAGATTTGGACGTCTCAGACGAGTCGGATAATTCTGCGACGAAGCGTTCGGAGTTCGTAGCTCCATCACCTGAAGGTAGGCATTCTCATCAGTGTCTTCATTGTTCTTGTAACTCGCTCAAGTGCTCATGCATTGCAGACCTGCAAGACCAAGAGCAACAAGCCATTGCCTACCTGAAACGCCTAAACGATCCCAAATCTGTGGTTTTCGAGCCTACGGTTTTCAGTTCTGTCGACCTCCCACGCATCAAGAATGCATTCTTCCGGAAAAGTATTGTTGAGCCTTATATGCGGTGGGCTCGCAATGTCGTCCGAAACGAAATTGATGTGGTTATGATCACTCATCTGCTGCTATATACGTGCACGACGCTGCCATCTGCCATTTACCTGTTTTACAACTTTCGCTGGTGGCACGCTATCCTTCATGGTGTCATGCAAGGCTGGTATGCCGGAGCCTATACGCTGTTAAGACATCAACATATTCATGTACGAGGAGTACTAAGCAAGAAGTATGCCCTTATTGATGAGCTATTCCCATACGTGCTCGATCCATTGATGGGGCATACATGGAACTCGTATTACTTCCACCACGTCAAGCATCATCATGTCGAAGGCAACGGCCCGAATGACCTTTCATCTACCGTCCGCTACCAACGAGATGATGTCTGGCATTTTGCAAGATATGTTGGACGATTCTACTTCTTGATCTGGTTCGATCTACCATGTTATTTCCTGCGCACAAGGAAGCCTGTGCTTGCTTTCAAAGCTGCCAGCTGCGAGCTTGGGAACTACGCCGTTTTGTGGTTCTTGTTCAAGTATGTGAATACACGTGCCACGATATTTGTGCTCTTGGTTCCGCTTGCTCTGATGCGCTTAGCGCTGATGACAGGCAACTGGGGCCAACACGCCTTGGTGGACGAGGCGGAGCCGGACTCCGACTTCAGATCCAGCATTACACTGATCGATGTACCAGTAAGTTGATGAGCAGCCTTGAGTTGACTATCCTGCTAATTACAACAGAGCAATCGCTATTGCTACAACGATGGCTACCACACCTCCCATCATCTAAATCCCCTTCGACATTGGCGCGATCATCCAATTGCATTCCTGTCCCAGAAGAAGCAGTACTCGGATGAGCATGCACTCGTGTTTTACAACATCGACTACATGATGCTCACCATTAACCTGCTGAGGAAGAACTATGACCACATCGCCCGTTGCTTGGTGCCCATCGGTGGCCAAATGAAGCTCACACATGAGGAGCGGGTGGCAATGCTAAAGCGCAAGACACGAAAGTTCACGGAGGAGGATATTGCGGAGAAGTGGGGAAAGCAATTTGCGAAACTAAAGTAGAAGTAGCAGTAACACAGTCGAGATGACGACCCTTTCAAAGGACACTGGAAATAAAGTATGCTGCCCTGCTCCAGAACGAGAGAGTTAGCGTGGAAGGTCCAGATTGCACCAGAAGTGCCGCTCGCACAGTGCTTTCCTCACCATCAACGTGGTGATGCAGCGTTCCTGCTACATCTATCTTCATGGAGATGACAACATTTGCGACCGGCTCTATGTGTGCAAGCTATACTCACAAACCTAATTTCATCACCACTCCAGCTGACAATGGCATACACATCGCAAAGGCCGCTGGAGCAGAACTTGCTAATTACTACACCAAATGCGATAATTCATCACTCACAAGTCACCAACCGGATGCTGTTCGAATGCGACACGGCCGATAGTATCGCCAATTGCGCGGCATCGAGGGACAACAGCAGCCTTTTTGCTGTTGCAGACAGTCAAGTGGTCATTCTACATGACGCTGCGCGAGGCAGGGACAAGAAGTATAAGCTGAAGAACGGAGATGTGAGGCATCAAGTATCATGAGCAGAATTGGTCGACTCACATGCGATACAGGGTGATCCCCGTCTTTTGCTTTTCTCTCCCGACTCGCGTATCCTGTACTTCACTACGACATTGAGTCCATCCGTCCAAGCATACTCCATCCCAACCGCCGAGTTACTGCCATCACAACAGCCGCATCCCTCGCCTCCCAGTGTCATCACCCTGTCAAGCGATGGCAGTGTGCTAATCTCAGCATCGCCAATGCCACCCACTGTGTACATACAGGACAGAAAATGGGGAGGGAGCGCGCCCGTGAGCTTTCAGCCCACAGATGCCTTGACGCCAGTCACCTGCGCTGCCTTTCAGTCCTCAGACTTCTCTTCACCACTATCGTATACCAATTTTCTTCTTGGCTTTCAAGACGGGAAAATGGTGCTGTACCGGCTGTCCTTACCAGCACCACCGAAGCATCACAGATATTCCGGCTCGCATCTTATGCAGTCATTCCAACTACAGCCAGTCCGAATTGGTGCAATCAGAAAGCTCCATAGAGCGACGATGGGAGGTATAGTCTCAGCAAGATTCATACCGGGCTATAAGTCGCGGGTTGTCAGCATTGGGCACGATGGACGATGTCGCCTTGTTGACTTCGAAGGTGGAGGCAAAGTATTGCGGACATAGCATGTCTCGGGACCCGCCACATGTATCTCAGTGATGACGGATGGCCCACATACCTCTAAAGGCAGGAAAGACAAGACAGTGCTGCTAGGTGGTGACGCAACGGAAGAGCAAGAGCTCATCTTTAAAGGATCCCAGACGCTCATCGCGATTGGTACCGAAGCGGGCAAAGTCATGGTTTTTAACGTTCTGGGGTTGTTAATAAATGAGACCGCCATTGACGCGCCTGTCATTAGCATTGAATGGGTTGGCGACATGTTAGCACCGTCTATGTTGCCGAGTCGCGTCTCCTCCATGTCGCCCGGGCCACGTCCATTTGTGGAAGCGCTGCTGGAGGATCTCGAAGGTTTATCGATTGAAACGGAAGAAACTGGAACAGTCAAGAAGACACGATCCCAACTCAAAGATGCCGCGAAACAGCGTGGCATCTCATTCGGACCAGATTTGTTTAACGATGATAGCGCCCGGTGTAGGTCAGGCTTGCCGTCCAGATGGCCGTCAGATATGTCGAATGGATCGCCATTACAAGTCAAGCGAACCCGCGAGCATCCCAGGAACAAGTCATTGATTCGTCCACGCATCGCTACGGAAACGTTCAAGTCGCCCGTGAGCCATGCATACCATCCTTCTGACCCTAATGCATCTGCACCATCAGCTCCAGCCTATAGAGCACGGAGACGATCGAAAATTGATCAGCCATCAGTCGTACCATCAACGTCGCATCCAAGCCAGTCTTGTAGCCCTCGGAGCCCTTCGTTACAGTCCTCACAGTACTCGCAGTTCTCGAACGAAGAATTTTTACACCTCCATCGACACGTCGAGACAAAGGCAAGGCACCAGCTCGAATTACAAGCCCAAGAAGTCCAGCTATCGATACCGTCGCTCAATTGGCTCCGATAACACCCATTGACAATGCCTCTTTATCATCTCCGAAGTTGTCAAGCATCCTGAACACTCACACCAAGTCGCCGGTGATGAAGAACGATGTAGTAAAGGATCGAGAAGATGTGAGACCATGGCAAAGACGCACCAGTGTCGCAAGGAGGACTTCACCGCGTCAAGACACCGTCAAGGCACCAGAAACACTACCTTCTCTGTACTCGCCTACCAATCTTCATCATCTACCAGCATCAGAGATGACAAAGGAAGCTGATACTCGATTATCCAACGTTGCAAACAGCGCACCAAAGACTATAGCATCCAAAGTCGCCATCGACGCCATCGACCCAATGGATTTCGATTCTCCAAGCAGTCTATACTCTCAATCGATATCGGACACTTTCGGTAATACACCAACGAGCACACCACAACAAGTGGGAAGGCTCAGACGGATCTCGCAGATTCCGCAGCGTCAGGTCACCATGGAAGCACCCGACACACCAACGTCGTCCGACTCTCCCACTAGCCTGTACTCCCGCTCGACTTCCAAGATCTTCCAAGAACGCCCGTCAAGAAATCTCCAGGAAGAAAGCTTGCCACCACGCAGATCGCAGCGTCAAGCGACGATCGCGGCTTATGGGACGTTGCCAGATCTCGAATCTCCGAGTAGTCTGGCCTCTCGTCCCACATCTCGTATGTTTCGCGATGCTGCGCGAGCTGTCGATGGCGAGGTGGACGAAGATCAGGAGGACAATAACATGTGGAGGATGTCACCTCGTGCGTCTCGCGGGCATAGAAGGGACCGCAGCCTGAATGGTGAAATGCATGAATATCGAGGGATTCACGAACAGCAGTGGAGAGTGGCTAGACGCAAGCGATCAGCTACTATCGACGTCGGCGACGAGATGCGCAAGCTGCGCAATGACAACGAAGCGCTGCGGCAGGAGATGGAAGCTCTGCGAGTCGAGTTTCGGGCGCTGAAGGATGTGTTGCTGGCTTCGGAATGTTGATGACTGCCATACATCACTCTTTCCACCTCTTTCTGTATCCTTATACTTCCACCATAGCTCTTCAACTCGATCACTTCTCAAGTTCAAAACCACCGTCCCATCAGCCCCTTCTTCTTCCCTCCTGCCCATCTCCCCATCCTCGTACCACCCACATTCTCCCCCTCGCCCAACCCCCCACTCATCATACTCTCTTTCTCCCTCCCATCTTCTTCCTCGTTCAACCTCCCGACATACACGGAGCCACGCACACTTCTTCTCTTCGAGCCTGGGTATTGTATAAGCCGTGCATCCTGCTCGACAACCGCCTGTGCCATTTCCATAACATCCATGTCTGGCAGCATACCACGATGAGCAGGAGCGCGAGGAGGATGAGTATGGCAAAGGAAATGAAGAGGAAGAGGACAGTAGTGTCATCGGGAGGGCCGCGGGGGAGAAGGACAGGCATTGTGGGTGTTGAACAGGCTGGTGCGATGTAGGCTGTCTGTTTTGTGGTCGTGATCAAGGTGAAGATGTGGGGATGTAGTAGTCAAAAGAAAGCCCATTATGGACGGGAAGATGAATGCATGATGTTCGGGTTTGAACGTGCCCCGCCTCGCGACAATAGGTGTGGTGGTTGACGCAAGCTGTCGCATGAGTGTTTCAGGTTGGTATTGGAGGACGAACGCGACCACAACGTGGAAAGTCAGAGCGTCTTCCTAAGCAAACATAACATCAACTGCAACTGCAACAAGATGCGTGACGTTAATAATGAGATTTCCATTAGCCTATCCTATCCTATTTTTCCAGTTACCCTACCGCGGGTTTAGACACCACGCTATGCAATACCCAAAGTGAGCTCCAACAGTCTACATCCGGAAAAGATGATACGATGAAGCCGTCATCAAGTCGTAAGGTAACAATGCCAGTGCTCGTGGTACGCAAAGCCCGGCCAGTCTAAGCCGAATGCCTAATCAAAAGAGGTCGTGACAGAGTCTTTGGCCCACGCAAGAAACGCTGGCGCGCGGACCGTCAACAGAGGTGAGGCTATGGTACAATGACAGCGGCATATGTCAAGTAAATGTTGGAACAACGTCCTTCGACCCTCTCGCACCACGCACGTGTTCAAGACATCTACGCAGCGAGATAGTTCTCGGGCACTTCATCTTCGCCGTCGACCTTCGAGGGCTCGTCTTCGAACATGCCTGAGTCGCGCCAGGACCGGGAAGAAACCTTCTTCTTGCTGCCCTTCTTGCCAACCTTGACCTTCTCTGTGGTCTTGATGACCTTGCCGTTCTGAACACGGCCAAGATCAACCCCTTGAGTCTTGATGACAACGTTCGCAGACTTCATCTCCTGCACAGCCTTGAGGGCCTCGACGTTGCGCTGCTTGAGGGCTGCTGAAAGGGCCTCGTTCTGATCAAGTAGCTGGCGATGGGCCAGGTTGAGCGCATCAACGGTGATACGAGTGTCCTCCTCTTGCTTCGCGAAGCGGATCTTGAGGTCCTCAATCTGGGACTGCAGGACCGTAATGGTTTCTGCGCGCGCGGTGCCCATCATCTGCATTTCCTCAATTTCGCGAGTGCGCTCCACAAGCTCCTCTTCGTACTCAGTAGTGCGCTGAGATGCACTGGCTTGCAAGTTCCGAATGGTAGCCTCGTGGGTCGAGATGACTGTCTTGAGGGAGTCGACTTCCTCGCTGTGCGAGTTCATCATGTTAAGAAGCTCATTCGCTTCGCTCTCGACGCGCTGGGATAAGGACGTAATCTCCTTGCGGCTCTTCTCATTCTCAGCACGCTGATCCGCCAGATCCTCCTTGAGGTCGACGATCTCGCTCTTCAAAGCATCGGTATTTTGCTCGTATAGGAGAGCCTTTTCGGCCGCCTCCTCGGTGAGACGCTTGATCTCATCCTGCTGACGGTGGACTTGGTTGTTGAGATCCGTGATGTTGGCCTGTAGAGAGATGATTATAGATTCGGTTGACGTCTCTAAAGCTAGATATTTTGCCTTCAAGTCGGCTAGCTGTTGATTCAGATTTGAGGCCTGCTGCTCACGGTCCTCTTCGAGCTGCTGACGAGCTTCCGTCATATTGTGCAAATCGATGTTCAGAGTTGCCAGGGTACCTTCGAGCTTCTCAATCTGTTTGGTCAACTTCAAGACGGTCTTCTCAGCGGTGTCCCGTAGCCGAGTCTCAGTATCTAGTTGATCGCTAAGTTCATCTTCGCGTGCTTGCGCTTCGCCTTTCAGCTGCACGATGGTGTTCTCTTTTTCCTGTTGCAGCTGGAACAGCTTAGAGCGAAGTTCGTTGGCTTGGATACCGGCATCGTGAATGCGTCCATTCAGATCCTCGATCTTCTCGTTGGCCTCATCAAGAGCAGCTTCAGTCTGCTCACGCTGTCCGCGCTCAGTGCCTAGGTTGGCCTGCGATTCCTGTAGCTGGGCCTTGAGGTCGGTGATGGTCTCTTCAAGGTTCTCGATCTTGACGGAATACTCGTAAGCCATCTCAGCCTGCTCGTCGCGCTGACCTTCGACATCCTCACGAGCGGCAGTCTGCTCAGCTAGGCGAGCACGAAGTTGAGTCATCTCCAGAGTGATGGCATCCACCTCAGCATCCATGCGCTCAATGCGGCCTTCCAGATCATCGATGATCTCGCCCTTCTGCTGGGCATCACCTTCAGCAGCCTCGCGGGCGTCTTGCTCGGCGTCGAGGTCAGCTTGTAAAGCGCGCACCTGCTCTCCATGCTCCTGCTCCATGCGAGCGATCGTCTCGTGGTGTTCAGCCTCAAAGGTAGTAGCAGTGTGGGTGACCGTGTCGAGATCCTTGCGGTACGTCTCGATGGCTTCACGCAGGCGTGCAATGGCGGTGTCCTTGTCCCCCACTTCATCCTGGAGGCCGTTGATCTGAGCGTTCTTGTTCGTGATTTCAGCCTCCTGGTTATTCGTGACTTCGGTCAGCGTAGTGACCTGCTCCTCTAGATCGATGATGGTGCGTTGCTTCTCCTCATTGCTCTTGTCGAGGCTGTACGACTTCTGCTCGAGCGCTTGCACGCGCTCTTCCGACTCGCCGAGAAGGTCCAAGACGCCCTCATACTGGCGGCGTAACAATATCTCGGTCTTCTGTGAGGTGCTAATGAGCGTGAGCTTCTTCGAGCTGAAGGAGAAGATGCCACCAAATAGCTCAGGGATCTTGTGGAGCAGCTGTTGGTTGGTGAGGTTGGCGGTGGAGCCAGGGAAGAACTTGTCGACTTCCAGGCGAAGTGTGTCGAAGCCGTGGCGCAGCTCGACAATGATGTCGTTGCTCGAGCGGCCAGCCTCCAAGAAGTGGAGGTTCTGTAGCTCAAGTGTCAGGACGCGTAGCGCACCCTGCGACTCGGCGAGGATGCGGATGTAGTGCTGCAGCTCCCGCTCGTAGCGCTCCACGGCCTGGTCCTGAATCTTATCGGGAACAATGGCGTCGTCATCCTCCATCAGCGTGTCGTGGGTGAGCTGCGAAAGCTCGGGGAGCGACTCGAATGTCATCTGGCTAGACAGCTCCTGCACGCGAGAGGCGTACTTGCCGTTGGGTGTA
>TARA_R110002003_G_scaffold6_7_pt1 | contig 11060 bp, 16 predicted proteins | sample TARA_R110002003 | Tara Oceans TARA_R110002003 (sample SAMEA4396441) | marine metagenome | biome: Westerlies Biome; feature: [SRF] surface water layer (ENVO:00010504); material: water (ENVO:00002006), including particulate matter (ENVO:01000060) such as... | depth 5 m | reverse complement strand
TTGTTCTGCACTTCTTATTTTCGGAGAATTGCCCGGCGCTAGAGCCACTGTACTTACTTGTTACTTGATTATAATCGCACTGGTTGCTTTGTTCTCTTGAGCCGATATCACGTGTGGGCGAAAGGATGAAGCCTGCACAATGCCCAATGCAACCGGCACGTCAACATATTATGACTGAAAGAGCTTCAACGCAGCTATGGTCCTAGTAAAAAATGCTTCTCTCAGCTTTAGCCATCAACATATATCCGTGTCTGGCCCTTCCACACGACTCAGAAGTCCGCGGCTTCTCCGATCGCCATCAGCAGTAGTTGACGATCCCTCCACGAAGAACAAATCCTCGAGCTACGCGAATATTCGAAGTGAGTCTGAATACTATATGGCAGTGACTTCTGTGATGAAGAGGAGGACTAAATTACTTCGATGTTACTCGCACATCTTGCAATCACGACCCAACCGTCAGAATCACCGCCTTGTCCCAGCCCGCCTCTCTGCTCGCAACTTCAAACGCCTCTTCCCAGTCTTCGAAACCAAATTCTCCCACGATCTTCACACCTCCCCTCTCCCCAACTTTTAGTATCCCTGCTTCGACCAGTCTAATCAGAGATTTAACATCAGCGCGCTCACACATCCACTTTCCCCTCAGGACAAGATTCTTCCGCATGATCACTCTAATGGGCAGAGCGTAATCTTCAAGAATCCCGCCCATCAAACTCACCCTTCCACCATGCCTCAGCGCCAAGATAGCAGACTTGAGATGCAACGACTTTGCAGCCATCGGGGGCGAGATTTCAAACACCGCATCAATCGGCCCAGCAGCCGCCATCTTCAACTCCTCCGTGTCCTTTTCAAGTTCTCTGTTATCTTGACAATCTTAACCCTCTCCGCACCAAAATGCTCGACCAGTCCCTTCAACTTTTCCTCATTTCTACCAGTTGCAACAACATGCGCACCCATCGCCAACGCCATTGCAACCGCTGCTCCGCCAAACGCTCCCGTCGCTGGAGTTACAACGACCGTCTCACCAACTTCCAACCCAATGTCGCGTAAGCCGCCATACGGGACACAGTACTTCCCCAATCCCGCTAACTCAGACTCTTCATACCCCAGCTTCCCAATCAACATGGCTTCATCCAGCACCGCTACATTTTCTAATGGCACAGCCACATACTCCGCATACGTCCCGTTACGCCACACATCCCGCATCAACTTCGCACTAGCTTCGGTTCCGCCTTGCGTTATGCCCATGAGGAAGACGTCAGTTGGTTCATCGCGGCTTCGAATCACCGAGTCGACGAAAACTAATTGCCCGGCCTGAAGTGTCGTGGCGTCTGGGCCGAGAGCAGCAATGCGTCCAACGCCACTGGGTCCCGGGACGAGAGGTGTTGGGTAAGGATAGGCGCGCGTACCGTTGAAGACGTCCTTGGCGTAGGAGAGGACGGGAGCGTAGAGCATGCGGATGATGGCGCTTCCGGGGCCTGCTTGCGGTGTCGGAAGCGATTTCACCTCGAGGGGCTGGGCGTAGCTGGATTGCACGAGGGCAGTGTGGGTTTGGGGGAATTGGGAAGTCATTGGAAGCGTAGAAAAGACAGCCTTGAGCGCATAGTTTGGGTGTTTTTGGGGGCCCCCAATGAGCTGGCTTTTGTACTCACTGCTGGTCACGATGATAGAGTACACCCGTGATCACTCACGATGTTGGTAAGGCCGCGTAACTCCAGCATAAGTCCGATCAACACTTCACATGAGACAACTTCGATTTGCTTGGCAAGGATACTTTCTTTGGAAGTCCGATGTTTAAATCGGCGCCGGCTGAACGGTGCGCTGATCGGTCCGTTGCAAGTTCCGATGCTGCAAGCCGCTGACATCGTGACAGCAGCGCTCCATCATGTCAACCAAGCGACGCTAAACTCCTCAGCTCATGCTCGACCCAGTGAACGGAATTGCCTCTGCATCTTCCAACGCGGCTCCCGATCCTTGTGCTCCGATGATATCGAAGACCGAAAGCGCCGCATCAAACACTTCCCATCAGATCCCCAAACAACCTCAAGCAAACCTCACGCCACCCCTGTGAGCTACAAAGGCAGCGACCTTGAGCCCATCGTCACGCAGACTGCCCAAGATATCCGCACCAAAGTCCTCTAGTCCCATCATCAACGCCGCAAACGCCGGCGTGCGCAACAGTCGGTTGATATCACTCTTGATCAACTCCAGCACCGCATCGCGCAACTCATCTCCTCGCCCACTCGTATTGCGCCACACTAGCGCCAACGAATCGATGAACTGGCCGAGAATGATCCTCGCAGCGTTAAGCACATACGTCGAGGTCTGGTCCGACGCGGACGTGCTTTCCGTCTGCATGCTGAGACACATCTGCGCAAGCGTGATGTACAGTCCCATCGCATGTTCGCACAGACGGGGGATGTCGTACTTCACTCCGACGACGTAAGCGTGGACGTGCAAATCTAGCATGGTGATGTTGGGGTGTTCGGCTTTCATGGTGGGTGAGAAAGTGTATGTGCCTGTGTTGATGAATTGTAGCATCGTTTTGATGGCGTGGGGGAAGTCGTTGCGGAGGCGAACAACGCGGATGTGACCGTGCTGCAATACTGTGTTAGTGTGCGTAGAGCTGAGTTCTGGGGATGGTAGCTTACAAGGAACGGGCCGTCGAGTATGCTGGTGAAATAGCGAGACGCGGCGCAGAGGGGGTATTTGTCGATCGTGAGGGCTTGCTTGCCTTTGGCGAAGACGACGATGATAGAGGATGGAGTGAGGTTGGGAAAGGCGCTTGGAGAATGTAAGCAAACTAGGTGTATTGGTGGAGCTGAAGACGGTACCTAGTCCAGTCTGCTGTAGGTACCACGTGAACACTAGTGCGATTCTGCTTGATCACAGGACGAAGAGGGTTATGTGAGAGCAGACGCTGAGGGAGATCTGCCAAAGACAGATCCTGGATGTTGAGCTCACTCGGGGTAAGAGGACCGATAGGCGCAAGAAAGCCGTCCATCGAGAAGTTGTCCTCGTGGATGCTAAAGCCGGGCTCAGCGTCCAAGTATCCGAGTACGTTGCCATTGATGGGAGCACTGAAGTCGACGTCCAGACCGGGCACGAACGGATCCCGTCCGCCAGGCAGTGGGGTGAGTCTCATAGCATGACCTCCATCTCTAGGCAACTCTGTCAGAGACTGAAGCGGACGACCGCGAATTGCTAAGCTTCCGAGATGCTGCGGTGGGAATGTTGTGAGGCCGGACGGATAATGGAAGCTCGGCTGGGAAGTGTCCTTGGGCATGAGGAGATCTACGTTGCTAATCTCGAGTGGGCTCTGGTTCTCTTTATCAGGGTCCTCGAGCCACGGAGGTGAGCAGAATCCAGGCGAGGCGAGTTCCGGCGATGCGACAGTCTTGAGCACTTGAGTCTGGCGACTCGGAAGAGCACTTCTGGCGATCTGGAACGCCTGGCTAAAGCCGCGCTTCCTTTCGGGTCGGTTCATCTTGATGATCGTAGGAATGCGATATGACTAGGTGCTACAATCAGCAGAAAAGCGGAGTAGGGAGAGACAAAAAGCTGTTGGCAAAGGTTTTTATAAGCGCTATATACAGTCCATATCGCGGTGAATGTGGATAGACGCGAGAACGTCGCGTGGAACGCGCTTGATGACGCGCCGGTCAGTCATATTGTTGGGAACAGGGAAATTGGAGGTGAAGATGAGTACTCTCGGCACAACAACTGTAGTGAAGGAAGGACTTCTGTAGCGACTAGTTTCATTCGGACCCCACGTGAACAACGCTGGCCGAATGCTCTTAAGGACTAGAAAATAGGAAAAGAATGAGCGAAGTCGTGCAAGCTTTTGAATGCCGCTAAGATGGTGAGGAGATTCACGTATGTCACCTCTACCACAGGTACGATGTCGAAGATACCTCCTCCTACTTCCACCGTGAGGCCATCTCTTCAAAGAGATCCGTTCTGAACTCCGGGAGCTCGTCCATGGACTCGAAGACCAGCGCCATTGTGGTGTGACTGCCCGAGATGAAGCCTTGCACGTGATCTGCGCAAATTTTGACAATGACGTGCCTCAACTGATCCGCATTGGCGCGTCGCGAGGGTGCGTAAATAGCGCGAACTGCTTGCAACAGCTGCACTTCACTGCCATGGACTGTGAGCGCAGTCGTGGCTAGGTCTTCGAACTTCTGGAGGGCAAGCTGTTTCAGTCCAGACATGCCATAACGCTCAGCCAGCATGTACACATCGACATGCGGACGTAGGTCAGAGACCTCGGCCACTTCGGGGTTGAGGTCTAGAGACCTGTTCATGTAGTCAAGCTGGTAGCAATATTGCATCATCGCTGACACAGCGTTCGCATCGTCCGCACTCAAATCTATGACACTTTTGGCCGCTTTCTACTTGGCGTTAGCACTGCCACGTTTCGGACCATCGAGGTTTGGCACTTACCGGAGCCCTCATTATGGCGCATATCCTTGCGAACCAATTGGAGTGGTAGCACATGATCGTGCGGTCTACATGATACACGTCGTTCTTGCATTTGACAACCAAATCTGAGCATTGCCATTGCGTGTTGGACGGGCAAATGGTTGGGAGCGTTGGCGCAGGCTCATTCTTTCGTTGCGCCTCTTGCGAAGGCCGTCGAGGCCGTGGTGGCGGCTGCCGTTGTTGTGGTGAAGATGTTGGCACCGGTGGTGGAGGTGGTGGAGGAGGCGGAGGAGGTGGAGGAGGGAGCTGTGTGTGCGGTTGACTCTGCACCTTCCGGTGAAATGGCTGAAAATGTCGTGGCAGGTGGAAAGAGCTACCGGAGTGAGTCTTGCGGTGCTGCGGTCTTCTCTTCGTCTCGACAGACGCCACAGACGATGCTGATGTTGAAGCGTTGGAAGCGGTGGAAGAAGTGCGATGTAGAGATGAGGCATCCGACGAGACGGTAGACAAGCGAGAAGCAGTCTCCGGGCGACTGACGCTCTGCCGCTTCGGCCGGGCGTAGATCTCTAACCCTGACGCCGCAACGAACATCTTAGTGCTTTGTGATAAGAGTCGTCGATCACAGATTGTCCTGGCAGTTGTCGGTCCCTGGAAAAATATGTTCCTCAGGTTGATGCAAAGCGAGATGGTCCTCGAAACCAGGTCGACTTCATGCGGGTGTCATATTGTATATGTCTACACGAGCTCGAACGCTGTCCAAGCGTCCAGTGCCCAATGATGTTCATGGCGCGTGGACGTAGGGATGAATAGATGGAAGAGTCCACCTAGACTCCGGCAGTGGTATGTGTTAAAGTCGCATCTCATATGAAGCACGTTGCACCCACCAACCAGCGGCGGGTGCTTAATTGAGCTTGGCGCCGTGTGACCCAGGTTTTACGGCTTATCGATAGTGCTTAATACTGACTTGTGGAACGAGAACAGCCGGTTGCACCGCTGGAGTTTGGGGAAGACTGTGGGGTAGCTCCCTTGTCGACTTCTGCAGTCCCGTTCAGTGCTGGCAGGTGCTGCTTTGTTCCTCTTTAGTCGTTCCTGGGACGCCGCGTCCTCAAATAGAGTGCGATCGGAGCATGGAGGTCCGCTTCCGCTCAAGCTTAAGCTGGCGAGATTTTAACCACCTCACTGAAGTGCATGGTCATGAAACTGCGCTAGAAATCTTCTTCTGCATGCCATCAGCAAAGGTGCAGTAGAAGCACTCGTGCTTCTTATTTCGGCGAGGTTGCACGTTTTGTAGAAGAGAAAAATTGTGTTTACTTCGCATGCATTGTCCTAGGCTGTTGTCCGTCAAGAGGTGTGGCCGGATGCCCGACGAGCCTGCACCGTCATCCTCCAATGGAGGAATGATAATTCTTCGTCGAGATAACCATCAACTTTCTTCATTCACTCAGCCTTGCAGTGGCAATCGAGGGAGCAAGTGCCGTGCGTTGAGTATCTCAAATCCACACTGCGATACCAACCGCTATGGTGACGTCAGGGAAAGAATCGGCCCGACCTTGGCCGTGAGTTAGTGCGATCTCCTGCAAGTAGATAGCGGGCAAGTGACACCGCGTCACATTTCGTGTCTCGCCCGCTGTCCTCCCCGCCACATCACCATTGGTAAGCTACAAACTCCAGGTGTGCTGACTACTGGACGCATGAAGGGCGGGCGTCGAAGAACGATCGATTCCAGCCAATGAGCGCGAGGATGTTGTGATTGCCGACTCTAGATCTATCGGCAAACATCGACATCTGAAAGCACATCGAGTGATTTTCCTTTTTTCCCCTGTGGCTTCTGGCCGGGACCTTGTTGCGCATCACTAGTAATTTGGCGAGGTAGCGAGGTCTCTGTAATCGTCATTGAGCATGTCCCCCGTTAGCGGATGATGGAATGCTTGAAGAAAAGCTTCTAGCCGCGAGGGGCGACATGATCGATGGGACTACTTTAGTATAAGAGTGAAGAATGGGCGTTCGATCGCTCTCTAAATGTCAGAAATTCCCCAGACTATAATCTCAACAATCAAATCAGCGTTGCCCATCATGAACGGAAACGCAAACGGCTACGGCAACGGCAACACCACGCACACCGCCACTGGCCACCAACAGGGCGATTCGTATCGCAACTACAACGACGACCGCGACGCAAAGAGCCAGGAGACTGTCTACACCACCAGTAATGGCGTCCCATATCCTCATCCGTATGAGGTTCAGCGTGGGGGCGAAGGTGGCCCTCTCCTCTTGCAAGACTTCCACCTAATCGACTTGCTCTCACATTTCGACCGTGAGCGAATTCCCGAGCGAGTTGTTCACGCCAAAGGTGCTGGTGCCCATGGCTACTACAAGACGACCGATCCCTTAGACGACCTCTGCATGGCAGACATCTTCCAGGCTGGCAAGACGTGCCCAGTCTCGGTTCGATTTTCCACTGTTGGCGGAGAGTCTGGATCTCACGACTGTGCTCGTGATCCGAGAGGTTTCTCTGTCAAGTTCAGGACTGCGGAGGGCAACTGGGATGTTGTTGCAAATAATACACCTGTTTTCTTCCTTCGTGACCCAGCGAAGTTTCCTCACTTCATTCACAGTTCGTACTTTCTCGAAGTCTAGACATGGTACAACACTGACTTCATCTAGCACAAAAGCGCCACCCCGCAACCCATCTTACGCACGCCGATGATTCGACGCTCTTCTGGGACTATGCTTCACAGAACCCTGAATCGGCACATCAGTTCATGATCCTCTTTGGAGATCGTGGCATCCCCGACGGATACCGTAAGATGCACGGGTACATTGGCCACACCCACAAACTCATCAACAAGAACGGTGGCTGGGTCTACATGCAGCTCCACTTCAAGTCGAAGCAGGGCACAGGCTTCATTACACAAGAGGACTCCTTCAGCTATGGCCCCGACTACTCGACAAAGGATCTGTACAATGCAATCGAGAAGGGCGACTTCCCTGGCTGGGATGTCATGGTTCAGACAATGACTGCCAAGCAGGCTGAGGAGAGCTGGGAGAAGCAGGGTATCAACGTCTTCGACCTGACACACGTGTGGCCGCAAGGTCAATTCCCGCTTCGCAAGGTCGGAGAGTTCATCCTGAACGAGAATGTGCAGAACTACTTCGCGGAGATCGAGCAGATTGCGTTCAGCCCGTCGCATCTTGTCCCAGGCATCGAGCCTTCGGTGGACCCTGTTCTCCAGTCACGTCTCTTCTCGTACCCAGATACCCACCGCCACCGCATTGGCGCCAACTACCAGCAGCTGCCAGTTAATCAGCCTCGCGTCCCGTACCGCATGGCCAACTTCCAACGCGATGGCAATATGGCGTTCTACAACCAGGGTTCTCGTCCCAACTACCTGTCTTCGATTGAGCCAATTGGCTTCCGCGAACGTCAGGTCAATGTTGACAAGGTGCACAACCAGTTCACTGGCAAAGCCGTTACTTTCTTGACCGAGATCAGGCCGGAGGATTTCAACGCACCTCGCGCGCTATGGGAGAAGGTCTTCGATGAGCCTGCCCGAGAGCGGTTCATCAGCAACATCAGTGGCCACATGGAGAACTGCACCGAGAAGGAGATTATCAGGCGTCAAATTGGTATCTTCAGGGAGGTTTCCGAGGATCTTGCGAGTCGTCTGGAGAAGGCGACGGGCGAGAAGGGCTATGACGGTATTTCTGGGCTCACTTTCAACGGCACAATCAACGGCATGACCAAGGATGCAAAGTTGAGACCGGCTGCCAACGGCGTTGATAAGAAGGGTGTGAACGGTGCGCCGTTGAATGGGACGCACCCTGAGTTTGTTCAGCAGTAGGCGAAGACGAAACAATACCTAAGCGCGAAGTCCTTCCATAGCTTGCTTCCATATGATTAATACAAGACTACATAATTAATTGTATTGGTTGTCTTTGCATCTAATATTCCAAAATCTTCGTTGTGATGTATTGGCGCCAAGTAAAGTGATCGTCCAATCAGCGGCTAGAGATGTTCGTACGAATCAGGAGGAGTCAGCTAAGCGCGGCTTCTTTCGCGCCGGCTTTGCATCGCGACACCTTGTCACCGCCCGTTCTTGCCAGCAGCGTCTGTACCCCTCACCTTCTTTCGCTCGATACCTTCCCAACCGCTCTTCGAATATTCACTTCTCTGGCATTCAGGCCTCTGGCGAATTTCCGCGCATCAGCCTTCAAAATGAAGTCGAGCTCGCGAGGCGGAGGGCAAGTGTGCGCACTCAAGGCGAGGTCACGTGCAGTGGACAATACGGCGGGCGGATATGCGCAATTGACCCTTTCGCGTTTCCGCCCGCTTTTGGGGTGAAGGACTCGGCTCTGCTCGTCTTCTCCCGCATCATTGCTCCGGTACAGCACCCCAGACACGTCCACCATACCAGACCATGCTTCCGTCGCACCTCCGCATCTCACTGCAGTCCCCAATCCGCCCCGTCGTCGCCCTGTGAAGCTCGTGGGAGCTTTCTGAGCTTTTGTCCCGCCCTCTCCGCATCTGCAGCGTCACTGCTGCGCTCCCGCAACCCACGCCCACGCCTTTTCGGGGGCAGCCATCGCGATTCCTCAGCGGCTTCGCGATCATAATCCAGCGTGTCAGCTTTGCACCGACTTGGTGCCCATTTGAATTGGCTCTTTCGTGTCATTCTCACCCTGTCCTACCAGACTTCCTCCCGGCGCGCACAGCGTCATCCACCACCCGCCACTCCGTCCAGGAGCCCTTGCGATAGATCACAACTCGCACGAAGGCGATACATCTCCAGCAATGTCGCCTCGCCGGTCATCCCGAGCGCGCACTACCCAGCCGCCGCCCAGCGTTGCGACGGCACACAGCACCTCTTCATCTTCTGTCTCGTCAGGGCGCACCGATCGTGCCGGGAGAACCAACAACAAGCAATCGTCGCCGCAGAAGTCCTTGACCCCGCATTCGCTCTCGTCAGAAGAGCCCGAAGAGCCCCCTCGCGGCTCGCAGATCGAGCCACCGCTGACCCGACGCCGAACACGCGAGCAAGACGTCGACGAAGACGACACGGTGAAGCTCGACGATGAGCTCGACGATGACATGGCCGAGGAAGACGAGATCACACGCTGCGTGTGCGGCTTCCAAGAGTACCCGGGTCCGCCTTCGGATGCTGGCAAGTCTAGTTCTGCCCCAACAGACCCTGACGCTCAAGGTGACGATTTAGGTGGCTTGTTCATCCAATGCGACATCTGCAAGGTCTGGCAGCATGGCGGCTGTGTCGGCATCATGCAAGAGGAAGCCAGTCCAGACGAGTACTTCTGCGAGGAGTGCAGAAAAGACCTTCACAAGGTCATGACGAGTTCGAAAGGGTGCGTATTCCTTCCCAATATTCTTTTTCCATCTACGCGGATCCCTTGTACGATGTCCTAAGCTGGATGAGCGATTACGCCCATCTTACGAACCTAGCACATGCTTGTGTCCCGCAGGCCACCTTCAGAAACCCCAGAAGACTTGCTAACACATTCCTGCAGTCAGAAATATTCCCGCTACATCCCCGTCTACGATTCGCAACAAGGCAAAGGCCGGAAATCGTCCGTATCGAAAGACACCGAGACACAATCTGGTAGAGACAAAGATCGCAACTCAAGGGCTAGCGTGGATTCGTTTGGCAAGCGCCGATCCACAATGAACAGCCGGGCAGCCTATGATGAAGACGAGGTTCTGAGGAAGGTCATCGAAGAGAGCAAGCACGAAGGCGCGCCCGATTCAGAACCCGGCAACCGCAAAAAGAGGAGCCGCGAGGATAGCGAGGAGTGAGTCGCTTGCTGCATTGCACGCTCAACTAGACACGGGTGCTGACGGATTTGTCGCAGGATCAAGCCAGAAATCAAACGCCAGCGGACCAGCTCACGATCCCCAAGCGGTTCGCCTGTCCTAGAGTCGGAAGATGACAGCACAAGAGCTTCTGCACCCAAACAGAAACCTCGCGGCGCCGCAGCACGAAGCCAGCATCAAAAGGAGCAGCGCGAAAAAGAGCGAGAGAAGGAGCGCACTGAAGCTGCGAACAGGCGGAAAGGCCGTGCAGAACGCAGAAAAGCCGACGGTATGCATCAATCAGGACCGCGTTGAGTCAAGCTGACCGTCTTCAGAGCTGGATAACTCTGAGCCCACACCTGACCCCGCACCTCAAGACGAACCCACCATGGCACCGTTACCATCTGAACCCGCAGCTCCAGATGTCGCGGCAGCAGATCCAAGGCCAGCACCAGCGCCACGAAGAGGTGGTCGCCCACCACAAAAAGCTCGTGGTCGGCTTGGACGCAACCAGTACTCACGAGACACTGTGCCTGCCACGAATGGTGCCTCGCCCGCGGGTGACGCACCCAACTCTCCCCAGCCGAGCGCGGCAAATGGCGTCAGTAATGGACACGATAGCAGTGATGGAGCACCGGGAGGCAAACAAGTCAAGTCAAAGAACTGGCGGCTGCAAAAGCTCTCCTGGAACGACATACGGCGACCAGCTGGCGCCATGCAGAATTACATCGCTCAGCGGCAGGTCGAGATGGCTGGCGAGAAATCTGTCTCCTCTCTGGCTGTTCAGCCCCCATCCACGCTTACAAACGGTGCAACGCCCCAGGGTGAAATCAAA